>Ga0068860_100005533_pt1 | contig 12790 bp, 10 predicted proteins | sample KBSSwiS32_FD_66597 | JGI IMG/M metagenome (GOLD analysis project Ga0068860, IMG submission 66597) | Switchgrass rhizosphere microbial communities from Kellogg Biological Station, Michigan, USA - KBS Switchgrass S3-2 | ecosystem: Host-associated > Plants > Roots > Rhizosphere > Soil ... | reverse complement strand
GTCGAAGATTTCCGTGGAGGCTTCCGCGCCGTTGGGACCGGTGCCGCCGGCCAGGAGCACAGTCTGCTTCAAGAGCGTGGTCGCAGAAAGCCCTGTGCGCGCGATGGCCAGGGCGCTGGAAGCCGCGGCGACGGCATTGACCGAGGGATCGAAGATTTCGATGGTGGCCAGAGCGGCCGATCCATTGGAGCCGCCGGCCAGCACGACACGGCCGTCGCGCAAAAGCGCTGCGGCATGGTTCTGGCGGATTCCGGCGAGGTTAGGACCGCTAGAGAACTGACCACTGGCAGGATCGTAGATTTCAGTAGTTCGCAGGGCAGTGCTGCCGTTGTTCCCCCCGGCGATGAAGACGCGGCCGTCCTCGAGTAGGGTCGCTGTGGCGCCGGTACGCGCTTCGAGCATCGCGGCGCCAGCAGCCCACGTGGTGCTGGCCGGCGTAAAGATTTCAGCGGCATTGGTGACGGCTCCGCCATTAATGCGGCCGCCGCTGACAAGCACGCGGCCATCCTGAAGCGCGACGGCGATGTGTCCGGAGCGCGGCGTAAGCATGCTGCCAGCCGGCGAGCCGGAGCCAAGATATTCAGCCGCGGCGAGCGGGTTGCCGCTCGCATCCGTCCCACCCGTCGCCAGGATAGTGCCGTTTGGGAGCACCGTGGTGGCTGCGCCGTTACGGGCGATAGTGAGAGTAGTGTCGCTAACGAACACCCCGGGCGCGCTGAGCGAGGACTGGGCGACGACGACAGCTATAAGGGCCGAAACAATCGCGAGAAGAGAAAAAGACCATCGCGGCGAACGAAATCTGGACATTTATCCCTCCGACAGGATAGGTAAGTGACTCAGTGTAAGTGCTGCCGCTGAATTAATTCAAGGGGAATCGGGGGTCATTTAGTTTTAGCAGTACTGGACCAAAAGTTCGGATTATCCGTGGGAATACCCGGATCGTGATGGGTCAAAGATCACCAAACACGCATCCAGGATCGCTCTGACAGATCGAAAATGAGCCCCGCCGAAAGGGCGCTTTGTCTAGACTCTAGCCACTGATTCCAGCAGCGCGGCCCATTCGCTTTCCACTGCTTCGCCCTTTATGATGATGACCAGGCACCCGGCGGTCGACGCGGGATTCGGCGAATTATTATCCCAAGAAACCAGCCAAGAAATTCCCATTGCATCCGCCGCCCGGCCAATGTCGCCCAAGCCGTGAAGGTTTGGTAAGTTTCGAATCCTTTCATCGATAGTGAGTGAGCCTCCCAAAAATCTGAAACAGATCGGCTGATTCATTTCACCCCGCTGCGGCATACGGAAGGTTGGGCATTCCGACGTGAATCTATGTAGGCGGCGGCGCCACGCATTTTCATGGAAATTGTTAATGTACGTAATGACATAATCACCAATCGCCGACTGCGCATACCGCCTCCTTCCGAAGTTGGCGGTCGCCGGAGTTTAAACCGCCACTCTTAACTTGATCGCGTCGTTTGGTGCGTGAATCAGATCCTGCTTCGTCCCCAGATAGCGTTCCGTTGTTTGCACAGAAGCGTGGCCCAGCAGCAACTGGATCTGCTCAAGCTCGCCGCCACCGGCGCGGCATATTTTGGCGCACGTGCGGCGGAGATCGTGTGGGGCTATGCCAGGGACTCCGGCTGCTTCTGCATAGGGCTTGATGAGCTGCCAGACTACTTTTTCACCCAACCCGTCGCCCGTCACCCGGTCAGCGCGATTCACTGACCGGAAAACGTGTCCCTCCGTCACGCCAGCGGGAGCAGCCCACGCGTCAAGCGCTACTTTCACCCAGGTCGGCATCGGCGCAGTGCGGACCCGGCCATGCTTGCCAACTAGATCGACGATGCACCAACGACCATCGCGCTGCTGGAGATGGGTAAACGTCAGCGCGGCCACTTCGGAGCGCCGCAACCCGCATCCCAGGAGCACTGCTAGGATGGCGCGGTCGCGCAATCCTCGGACAGTGGTGATATCCGGGGCGCTCAGTAGAGCTTGTGCTTGCCGCAGCGATAGCCAGTTGCCGACGCGGATACCTTGCGTCTTCGCGCTCTTGACGCGACTGATGCCAGCCGCAAGTTCAGGCGCCAGCATCCCGTTGTCCGCCGCCTCGGCAGCCAGTTTGCGGATCGCCGACATTCTAATAATGATGGAGGACGAACCGAGGCGGCGGTCTTCTAGGGATACTCGCCACGCGCTAACAGCGCCATATTGTACACGCGCTTCGTAATCGGCGAGGAGACGCTGTCGAGCACCAGCGTCTTCAACTTCTGCCATTGCGCGATCTTTTCAACCGCAATCAAATCGTTCACTTTGGTTCCTTTTAATGGGCATTATCGGTAACTACGTGATGAGGACATTACCTCATGGCGCGGCCGGACATCAAGAAGGATCACGCTGCTGGGGAACGCTGGTTGGCGATCGCACAAAGGGCGCAGTCCCCGGAAGGCGGTTAACGACTAGGCTTGAACGGCGAAACGTGATGCCGGCCCCCGTTGGCATCCACGTCACATTCGTCTTCTGCCAGCTGGCTGTTGGATTGGCGCCGCAGAGTCAGCCTAAATTTCCAGGGCATGGTAAAGACCTTGGGGTCCTCGATGGTGGCCTCGTAAGCGATCGTTTTTGGGTCTACCCGCGTGTATCGCTCGACGACGTGCAACTGCTCACTGTGATGATGGCCGGCGCCATCGAGCCAAGTCTGGTCGCTGAAGCTTGCGATGTCGGCGACCAGCGTTGAACCGTCCCAATGGGCTCGTGAATCGCCCATGGCCCAGGGGAGTCCGTCATTGTGTGGCTTCCCCTCCAGGTACAGAATCCGATAGGAATGCATGCGTTCGTAAACGATGTAAACCGCACGGTCATTTTGCAGAATCTGAAACGGATAAGGGAGCAGTGTAGCGCGCGGCACACCCGGCTGGAAGCAGCGGGCATCGGGATCAGAGGTGGTGCGCTCTGCGAAGTTTTGAGCAAACTGAGTTTGCGCCTCCGGCCGATACGGGATTTTCCCAGAAGGCGGATCGAAAATCACTCCCGCAGTTTCCAGATTGAGATAAGCCTTTCCTTTCGCCTTCCAAATTCCCCGCAGATCGCCCGGCTGGGCTTGCATCACCATAGCGGTAAAGAAGCAGAGTAGCCCGAGTCGCATCTATTTTGCCCTCTGCCTTTGCAGGTTTTGATGATGCACAACATCACGTTCCCCTTCGACGCAATCGTACTCAATCAGCTCGGTGATTTTCTTTTGACGGGCGAGCGGAATCCGGATGGTCCAGGGCCGCGAGTACACGGTGGGATCTGTAACTGTCGCTTCGTAGACAATCGTATCCGGGCCTTTCATCGTGAATCTTTCCACGACGTGTTCGTTCTCATCGACGAAATTGCCTGCCTGGTCTAACCACGTCTTCCCGTTCAGCCCGGTTACATCCACCACCAGAGTGTCTCCCTCCCAGCGTCCGCGCGAATCCCCCATCCAGGCCCGATAATTCTTGCGATGTGGGCTGCCATTTACTGGGATCACGCGCACGCTGTGCTCGGTTTCCGACAAGATCGTGAAGTAATCGCCGTCCTGGACAATCTCCAAGGGGAAGGGCGGCACAAGTTGACGGGGAACGCCATGCGGATGACAGTAGCCGACCGGATCGCGGTCCCGCTCGTCCCAGTTAACCTTCGCTCGCTTCGCAGCTTCCGGCAGATAGGGCAATTTACCGTCTGGAGGATCGATGACCACCGAGGGACCTGGTGGAATTTGATAAGACGCCTCGTGTGCCTGGAGATCAAAGGCGGCCGAGATCGAATCGGCCTGCCAGACTCCCTGCATGTTCGGGTGATTGTCAGGCAGTCTGGAAGGCGAAAACGACTGGCCCCACGCGGAGGCCACCAAACACGAGATCATCCAAATCCGCAGCATTGCTCTAGATTATATCCCCGCGGATTCAGCGCATACGGATCCGGGCGCAACATTACCCGAACGTTGCAAGCTTCAGCCGATAACAGCGATCGCATTGATTTCGATAAGGCAGCGCGGGTCGGTCGCAAGGCGCACGACCTGTACCGTAGTAGTGGCGGGTTTGGCATTACGGAAATATTCACCCCAAACGCGGTTGAGAGCATCCTGATCCGACAGATCTGTCACAAAGCGATCTGCCGTAACGATGTCGGTAAAGGTCGCGCCAACGGCGCTCAAGCCACGCTTTAAATTCTCAAGCGCTGCGCGTGCTTGCCCTTCCATATCCCGCGGCATATTATCGAATTCCTCCGGGCGATGCGGATGATGATGATAAACAGGCGCCGCCGTCACACCCGCCAGATAAACAGTCGTGCCGCCTTTCACTTTTATCGCCGGCGCATAGGGCATCCAGAGATCGGGGGCATCCGGCCAATGCACATGTTCGATGGTCTTTCGCATTTTTTACCTCCGTGAATTGGAATGACCAATATTATCGCGGTGGTCTCTCTTTGAAATATGGTCCAGAAACGGCGGTCTCGGAGGTTGGTAGTCACTTGACATCACCCGCGCTCACTCATGCCCGATATGCATCATTATCGGAAGCCCGTGGGAGTTCCGCATGCAACCCCCAATGCCGTACCTTTTTCTGGGCCTGAGCTAACGCCGCCGCCTTACCAACGGGACTATTCCCGGTAATTGGGGAACCGGGCGGCTCAAGTGCGGGTTTCTGTCAGTCGCTGATAATCGACCGGTGTGTCGATGTCCGCCTCGGCTTCGGGACAAGAGATGCGAAGTACGGCGGCCTCATGCGCCAGAATCACACCCTTGCAACCCTGCTGAGGCCGCAGCTTCAGCAACTGCGGAAAATACTCCTTAGTGAACAGTACCGGAACGCCCACGGTGCCTGCGTATTCCGAAGTCACAATCGGCTTCCCCGTCATCTCTTGTTGCGCCACCAGTCGATTGTAAATTTCCGCGGTCATCAGTGGCTGATCTGCCAGCGCTAGGATCACGCCGTCCAACTCACGCTCGGCTGCTGCACGTACGCCAGCTTGAATGGAGGTACCCATGCCATCGGACCAGCGCAGATTCTCGACGGTCTCCACCGCTAGATCGGGAACGGCTTGGCCAATCGCAGCGGCGTTCGCGCCCAGCACCACGATCACCGGCCTGCAGACGGAAGCGAGAGCCGTCTCTACGGCGTGCCGCAACAGTGGCTTGCCGTGGTAGTCCATGAGTTGCTTGGGTTCGCCCATGCGCGTCGAACTCCCCGCCGCCAGCAGAATCAGGCCGCACTTCATACCAGTTCGCAAACCGCGCTTTCCGAAATCGGCATAACCAACTCCGCCGGGCGACCGGTTTCCTCGGCCGGTAGGTGAATCGCAGCGTCCCGCCACTTCAGCATGCCGCCCTGGCGCCCGCGGAGCGAAGCTTGAATCTCAGCGATGATCGAAAGCGCAATCGCTTCCGGCGTGTCCGAGCCCAGGTCGAGTCCCACCGGCGCATGGACATCAACGCCATGCAGCGGCTGCCCAGCTTCGGCAAGCAACTTCTCACCGCGCACTTTGGGCCCGAGCAATCCTAGGTAACGCGGCTTCCCAGGCAAAATCCGCTCCACCAGCTTCACGTCCATCGCGTAGTTATGCGTCATCAGCACAACAATCGATTCACGCGTAATCTCGATACCGGCTAAGAGGTCTTCGCGTCCCAACAGCACGATGCGGTCCGCCTCCGGAAACCGGCCAGCCTGAGCGTAATTCGCACGGCCATCGGCCACCGTTACATGCCACCCAAGTTCTTTGGCGAATTTCACCAGCGGAATCACATCGTGCCCGGCTCCCAAAACCACCAGCGGCACTGGCGCGCCTACCCACTCGACAAAGACATCGCAGTCGGCTTGATGCACAAGGCAGCTCTTCTGCTCTAAGAAACACGCCGATGTATGCGTCAAAAGTTCCGCTTCGAGCAGTGAACCCTGCAGCGAACCGCCGCGCACGCCTCCCGCTTCGAGTAACAGGCGCTGGCCGATTTGCGCCCGCGCGCCGTCGCTTGTAGCCACAACGGTCGCGACCACCACTCCGCGCCGCGCCGCGCGATTGGCGTCCAGGAAACGCAGCAACTCTTGCGTCTGCGGGTTTTCGATTCGCTCAAACAACACGTGCACCACACCGTTGCAGCCCAGCCCGAATTCCCAGACGGCATCGTCATCCGAAGAAGTGTCGTAGGCGCGCACCGCCGGCTTGCCGCCTTCCGTGAACCACCATGCTTTCTTCGACACATCGTTTTCCAGACACCCTCCGCTGACCGTGCCGACGCGTCGGCCATCGGCCAGAATCAACATGCGCGCGCCGGGGCGCCTGTAGGCAGAACCGCTGACGTGCACCACGGTAGCTAACACTCCGCCGCACGCGGCATGCGGCTCTGCCCTCCAGGTAGCGAGAATCGCATCGAGTTCATTCATCGCCGTGGCCCTCGGGTTTAGAGGCCACCCATGACGGCGCCTGGGAAGAACGGAAGCGTGCGCACGCGCGAACCCTTCAGCCGCGAATAGGCATTGGCCAGCGCTGGTGCGATCGGCGGCACAGCCGGCTCGCCCAACCCGCTGGGAGGATTGTTGCTGCTGACAAGCTGCACGGTGATTTGCGGCATCTCCCCTATGCGAATCATGCGGTAGTTGTTGAAGTTCTTCTGATTCGCCTTGCCGGCCGTGAACGTGATCTGTCCCCACATCGCCGCGTTCAAGCCGTGTACGATGCCGCCCTGCATCTGCGCCTCGGCTTGGTTAGGATTGATCACCTGGCCGCAGTCGACCGCGCAGGCCACGCGATGCACGCGCAACGATGTCGTCGTGGGCTGCGAGATCTCTGCCACCTCGCACACGATGGTCCCGTTCCACTCCGCCATGGCCACGCCCCAGAAATGTCCCGCCGGCAGTGACTTGCGCCAAAGGCTCATGTTATCGGCCGCCTGCAACACCGCCAAGCGCCGTGCGTCTGAGATTAGGTTGTAGCGGAAGGCGAATGGATCCATGTTGGCCTTCTGTGCCAACTCATCTATGGTGCACTCGACGGCAAATGTATTGATAGAAGATCCCACGGAGCGCCAGAAGCCGATCGGGATTCCCGCCGGCAGCGGGACCCATTCCGTCAAGAACGTGCCCAGATTGTAAGGCAGATTTACGGCCCCTTCCACCGCCTGGCCGTCCACCGAACCCGGCGCCATCCAGCCACGCTGCCCCAGGATCGCCCCCGAAACGTTGCGCACCGACCACGCCGTAATCGCACTGCCGCTTAATGCGGCTTGCACACGCACCGCTGCCATGGGCCGGTAATTATCATGCCCCATATCTTCTTCGCGGGTCCACGTCAGTTTCACCGGCTGCTTGACGGCCAGCGCCACTTGAATCGCCTGGCTAACATAATCCTGCTCGATCTTGCGCCCTAGGCCGCCTCCTAGGTACGTGGTGTTAACAATCACGTTCGACGCTGCTATCGGTGTGCCTTGGGCGGCGCTGATCAGCGCCCCCGCGGTGCCCGCCACCCAGTTGGCGGCCTGCGTCGGCGTCCAGATCTCGCACTTGATGACCGTGGTCTTCGTCGAGTCATAGGTCAGCCGCACCGAGCAATTCAAGACTTCCATGGTGGCGTGCGCCAGATGCGGAACCGTGTAGGTGGCGTCCACCGTGGGCGTACCGAGCGAGGAGTTCACCACGGGCTCTATCACGGGAGCGTAAGAGGATGGCGTGAACCCAGCCGGCACAGCAGGTTCAGCAATAAGCGCCGCGCCGCTGTTGAGCAGCGCTGCCGCCTGCGCGGAAAGTTGCGTTGAATCCACGCTCGCCGTTGACGCCGGCAGCGTCCATTTAACAGAAAGCGAGTTGGCAAGATTTTTCGCCAGCCAGGTGTTGCTCGCCACGACTGCCACCGCATTCACGCTGCCTGCCGCCACGATGCCGCGGTTGTCGGAAGCCTTACATGGCACCACGGCAATCGCACCCGAAGGCTTGGTAGGGGTCGCCGCCAGCACGCCGCCGATCGTCGGGCAATGCTTGATCGCCGCAAATACCATGTCCGGGAACCATGTGTCGATGCCGAACTTTGCGCTGCCGTCCACCTTCGACGGAATATCCACGCGTTGAATAGGTTTGCCGATCAGCCGGAAATTGGCCGGATCGGTTAACGGTGGATTGGTGGGCGCCGTCAGTCCCGCCGCCGCCGTGGAGAGCACTCCATAACTCCACGACTTCGGACTCACTGGATTCGGTCCACTGTAGGTCACCTTCGCGCTCGCCGCCGTGTAGTTGGCGCGTGTGCTGTCACCGGTGATCCCCATGGCTGCCTGGATCAGCATCTCGCGCGCCGCTGCGCCGGCTGTGCGTAGATTCGTGTAGCGGCCGGAAACCGCACCACTGCCACCCGTAATATACGTAACCGTGGGGTCGACCAGCGATTGCTGAACTGTGACCTGGTTCCAATCCACCATCAGTTCCTCGGCAAGAATCTGCGCGAGGCCCGTCTTGATGCCTTGCCCCATCTCCGAGCCGCCAAACATTAAAGTGATGCTGCCATTGGTTCCAATGTGGATGTAGGCGTTCGCCAGTTGCGTCGGCGTGATCGTGGCCCCTTTGAGTCCAAACATGCGGCCCGCGTCGGGCATTACAAAGGCCACGGAAAGCCCGCCCAACGCCGTCGCCAGGAAGCCCCGACGGCCTATCTGATGCTTCTTCTCTCCTTTTTGCACAAGGGTATTGCGTGTATCGATTGCCATGATGTATTCGTCCTCTTTGATCTCTAAAGGTTGGAGGTGGTGATCGCGTCGCGCACTCGCTGATAGGTGCCGCACACGCACAGGTTTTGCACTTCTGAAAGGATCTCCGAGCCGTGATGCCCGGCATTGATCGCGCCCACACACGACATAATCATTCCCGGCTGGCAATACCCGCACTGCGGCACCTGGTTTTTGATCCAGGCCTGCTGCACCGGATGATTCTGCGTGCCCGGCGCCGAAAGCCCTTCGATGGTGAGGATCTGTTTTCCCACCGCCGAAGAAACATCGAAAACGCAGGAGTGTTCAGGCTGGCCGTCAATGACGACCGTGCACGCCCCACAGACCTCAATCCCGCAACCATACTTAGTCCCGGTGAGCCCAAGCACGTCTCGCAAAACCCAGAGCAGTGGCGTGTTGCCATCGTTTACGTTGGCCGTAAGGTTTTGGCCATTGACATTTAAAGTGATCAAAGAAGTCCTCTCCCCGTATGTAAAAAAGTTTGTGTACAAAACAGTACTTTGTAAGAGAGTAGGCTAGGGCCGAGCGTTTCAACAATCGGGGGTAAGTCTTAGTAGATTTCGCGGAGCCCCCTAAGCCGGAATAAGGTGGATGTTACTAGGTGCGTCGCGAAGATTGTTCGGAACCTGGACGTGATTCGCACCAAGGCTGTTCACCCGCACGATGCTACAACAAACGCCGCAAGACTAAACACTTGCGATGAGACCTGGCAGACTGTCCCGCGATTCTTCCTACGGCTTTTCCCCTGAGAATCTCACGCTCCGATCAGGGAGCTGGCCCGAACCTTCCAGGCAACGTCGCAAAGGACGCATCGGCGATGACGATGGTCAAATGGAACATCATCAATGTCTGTGCACTTCCCTGCAAAGCGCGAGAACGCGTGAGACATTGTTATAAGTCCGTTTGCTCGACGCGGGAAAATAGCAGTAGGCGGGAAGGAGAGACAGATGAAGATTCAGTCATTATTAATCGGAGGGATCGCCGTGGTGACGCTGATACCCGCGATGGCTCTCGCACAAGCTAACGGTCCAGCCCGCGCCACAGGCCCCCGCAGTTTCGCGCAATGGGACAAGATCGAGATCACCGTTGAAACCAAATACGGCAACAATCTCGCTATCCTGCATGGTTCACCCAAGCTAGACACCACTCACCCTGATGCCGCTGGCGGCCGCGTCGTGGCGCTCTATGGACCGGATGGCGTCCTGATGGTCGATTCTCAGGACGAAGAGCTGACCCAGAAGACGATAGATACCGTTCGCACTCTGTCGAAGGAGCCGATCAGGATTCTGGTCACCAGCCACGCTCATCCCGATCACAGCGGCGGCATGGCTCTCGTTCAGAAGCAGGGCGCGGTTCTGTTCGGACAGGAAGATCTGCGCCGGGAAATGATGCCGGCCGGGAGCCCAGCCGATGCGACCTCCGGTCCCATGGCATTGCCGATGGTCACCTACAAGTACGACCCATCCAGCAAGGGCAGGCCTGCCGTTACCATCCACATGAATGGCGAAACGGTGGATTTTATTCCGATGATGCCCTCGCATCTGGGCGCTGATACCATCATTAAATTTGAAAAAGCAAACGTGATCTATATCGAGGATTTCTATCGGAACTTCGGTTATCCCTTTGCCGATCAGGCTAATGGCGGCTCGATCAACGGCATGGTGGAAGCCGTCGACATGATGGGATCGCTCTCTGACGAAAATACCGTGCTGGTTCCCGGCCATGGCACCCTGATCCACAAAAAAGATCTCCTACCCTATCGCGCCATGCTGATCGATATCCTGGCAAAGGTAAAAAATCTGGTAGATCAGGGCAAAACACTCGACGAGGTACTGGCCGCCAACTTGACGGCGCCTTATGACGCTAACACGGCGGGCGATGATCCCAGCAGCATCAGGCGCTACATCACCGAGACCTGGTACGAGGTGAAGGGCCTGCCGCCGATCGTTAATGGCCGCCGGACCATGCCGTCGCCTGCATCTCCGGCTAGCAGATAACACTCGCCGCGCCTGTTTCCGGAGGCGTTTTGGTGGAATTCTGGGAACGACGCGCCTCTGCTACCGGTGCGCCTTAGAGAGCGCCTCGACTCAAAACTCCAAGACGAAAGAGGCAGAACCTCTACGTTGATAACCGGCTGATGTCGAATAACGGAAGTCTCCGCTACTCCATTTCGGCACTACCCAGTTAGATCTCAGTGAAATTTAGGACGCAGACGCAGGCTGCCAAGCTCTCTTACGAGGTGTATACTTGCTCCGATATAAGCGCAATTCCAGTATCGGGAGGGTTACTATGCACCGTGTAGATTGGAAATCGCCGAGAATCGCGTTTTTTTCGAGCGCTCTCTTCTTGGCGACGGGCTGGCTAGCGCCGCTAGTTGTCGAGGCACAGCAGCCGACACGCGTGACGGTGTTCGAAGGGGCACGGCTCATTGTCGGAGACGGCAGCGCACCCGTCGCGGACGCTGCATTCATTGTTGCAAACGGCCGGTTCACGGCGGTCGGCCGAAAAGGACAGCTCAAGGTTCCCGCGGGCGCGGCTCATGTAGATCTGACTGGCAAGACCGTCATGCCCGCGATCGTCGACATGCACAAGCACCTGGCAGTGACCCGGGACGCTCTTGTCGATCAGCTACAACATCTGGCGTACTACGGCGTCGGCGTGGCGATGAGCCTCGGCCAAGACACGGGCGATGTGGCGTTTCAGGTGCGGGCGGAAACGATCCCGAATGCCGCGCGATTCCACACGGCAGGTCGCGGCCTTACAGGACCGGAGCCGGGGCGCACGGAGGCTCCGTACTGGGTCAGAACCGAGGCCGAGGCGCGCAAGGATGTCCAAGAGCTGGCCGCCAAAAAAGTCGACCTCGTCAAGATCTGGGTGGACGACCGGGATCACACGGTCACCAAGTTGAGCCCCACCCTGTATGGCGCCGCCATCGACGAGGCCCACAAGCACGGCCTAAAGACGATCGCTCATATCTATACGTTGGAGGATGCCAAGGGCGTTCTCCGGGGGGGCATCGACTACTTCGCGCATAGCGTCCGCGACAGGGACATCGACGATGAGTTCGTAAACATGATGAAAGCGCGGCCGAACATGATCGTGGATCCTAACCTTCCCGATCGGGGCGTGAAAGTGGACCGGAGTTGGCTCCGCGAGAGTGTCACCCCGGCGGAGTTCGAGAAACTTCAAGCCGAAAGCAAGGACGATCCCAAAGCCCAGCAATTCTTCGGAATCCAGTCCCACAATCTGGCAAGGCTTAATGCGGCGGGTATTAAGATCGCCCTAGGCACGGACGGACCCATTCCTTGGGCGGCGCACGAGGAAATGGCTGATATGGTGGCGTCCGGGATGACGCCGGCGCAAGTGATCGTCGCTGCAACCCGCAACGCGGCAGAGCTTCTGAAAGTCACCGACGCCGGCACAGTAGCGGCCCGCAAGAGCGCAGACTTCATTGTGCTCGATGCCAATCCGCTCGACGACATCACAAATACGCGGCGAATTGTGGCCGTCTACCTTCGCGGGTCGCAAGTCGACCGCGCCGGCTTGAGGGCACGATGGACGGGTGGTAAGTCCCAGTAATTCGACGGGATCGGGCCCACAGATCCCTGAATACGTCTGTAAATGCCGTTAAGTCACATTATCGGTAGTCATCCCCGGCGGCCGGAACCCAATTGGTGTGGAAACCAGCCAAGTGTTCAAGGGCCAGCGTTGTTCATATATTGAACCGCCTGAAAAGGCGATATGCTTGAAGCCGATGGCCCCTGCTGGCGAGTTACAGACCGAAGCCCTGCGGCTGCAACTGGAGAGGGTGCTGGCCAGCACCGGTTTTGCTCGCAACGAGCGTTTAACCCGATTCCTGCGCTTCGTTGTTGAGCGGCATTTGGAAGGCAAGGATAGCGAGTTGAAAGAATCTGTCATCGCTATCGAAGTCTTCGGACGGAAGCCGGGCTACGACCCGAAACAGGACTCGATCGTGCGGAGCGAAGCTGCCCGCTTGCGAGGCCGTCTGGCCGAGTTCTACGCGGGCCAGGGCAGAAGCGATGCCATGGTCATCGAGTTGCCAAAAGG
>Ga0068860_100005531_pt1 | contig 12791 bp, 13 predicted proteins | sample KBSSwiS32_FD_66597 | JGI IMG/M metagenome (GOLD analysis project Ga0068860, IMG submission 66597) | Switchgrass rhizosphere microbial communities from Kellogg Biological Station, Michigan, USA - KBS Switchgrass S3-2 | ecosystem: Host-associated > Plants > Roots > Rhizosphere > Soil ... | reverse complement strand
AAGCAGAACATCCTCGCCGCCGAGCGAATGGAATACAACGACTACGTATACCTGGAGTCGGAACGCCACGCCCACATCGTGGTGGGCGCCGACTTCGCCGAGGGGGCGGCCGCGTTCGTGGAACGCCGACCGCCGCGATTCTCGGGACGGTAGAACGAGAGACCGAAGAGGAAGGAGGCGTGGGTGTCGTTCCGAGACCGCACCGATGCCGGCCGACGCTTAGCGGCCCGCCTGGTTGAGGCCCACCTGTCGGATCCCTTCATCTTGGCGCTGCCCCGCGGCGGGGTACCGGTGGCCGCGGAGGTGGCCTTGGCGCTGCACGCTCCGCTCGAGGTGTTCGTGGCCCGCAAGATCGGCACGCCCGGGCACGAGGAGCTCGGCATCGGCGCCGTAGCCGAAGGACTCGAGGAGCCGGTGCTGTCGGACGACGCTCGTCGCCACGGGATCACGGTCGGCAATGTGCGCCGACTGGCCGACCGTCAGCGCGACGAGTTGCGGCGGCGGGTGGACCTCTACCGCGGCGACCGAGCCCTGCCGCCACTCGAAGGCCGAGACGTGGTGCTCATCGACGACGGGCTGGCCACCGGGGTCACCGCCGAGGCCGCACTGCTCTCGCTTCGGGTTCAGAAGCCGAGCCGACTCGTGTTGGCGGTGCCGGTGGCGGCCCGCGACACCGTGGCGCGGCTAGCCCACATCGCCGACGAGGTGATCACCCTGGAGGCGCCGCGCCACTTCTACGCGGTGGGGCAGGCTTACGGCAACTTCACGCAGACCACCGACGAGGAGGTGCTGGAACTCCTCTCCCGGCGGAACTAGCTTCGCATCAGTTCGCGCCAGCTCTTGGCCTCCACCTCGACATCGAATCGTTTGGCGGCGGCCTTGATCCGCTTCCACGCCTCAGCGCGCTCGGCGTCGGTCACGCCTTCCACCTGGTCGAACCGGGCAATGGCGTTGCGCACATGGGCGGCATCGGTCAAGGGTTCCTTGCGGGCCTCCGGAAAGGCGAAGCTGCGCTTCGAGAGGTCGTTCTTCTCCGCGGTGCTGAGACCCTGATCGCTGCGAGGCACGCGCTTACCGTGGGCACGGGCGCTCTGCGCGGCACGAGCCTTCTTGAGGTTCCGTTTGGCCGCTTCCTTCTGCTTGGTGGTGGACATGGTGCACTCCTCGTTCCACAGTCGAATGGGCGACTCACGGTCCCTACCCACTTCGGCCTGATTTCTTCCCCCCCGAGCGAGGTGGCGGACGATGGCAGACTGACCGCATGCAATCGCGAGCGGCAGTGTTGACCGGGCCCCGACAGGTCGAGGTCGTGACCATGGCGATTCCCGACGAGCTCGGACCCGACGAAGCGTTGCTGGCCGTAGAGGCCAACGGCATGTGCGGTACCGACTACGAGCAATACGCCGGCCACGTGCCCGTCGGCTATCCGTATATAGCCGGCCATGAGATCGTGGGACGGTTGGTGAAGATGGGGCCGGTGGCCGCCGCTCGCTGGAAGCTGGACGAGGGAGCGCGGGTGGCGGTCGAGTCCACCGTGTCGTGCGGTCGATGTGAGAGCTGCAAGTCCGGGCGGGCGTTATTCTGCGATCAACGGCTTATCTACGGACTCACGCCGGCCGCCCACGGACCGGGCTTGTTGGGTGGCTATTCGCAGTACGTGGTGTTGCAGGCCAACACCATCGTGTATCCGCTGCCCGATCATCTGACGCCGCAGGACGCCGTGCTGTTCAACCCCCTGGGATCGGGGTTCGACTGGGCCTGCCGGGCGGCCGGCACCCAGGTGGGCGACTCGGTGCTCATCATCGGACCGGGGCAGCGGGGTCTCTGCTCGGTGTTGGCCGCCAACGAGGCGGGGGCGTCGCGCATCATCGTGGCCGGCCGGGGCCGGCGACCATGGAAGCTGGCGTTGGCCAAGGAACTCGGAGCCAGCGACGTGGTGAACACCGACGAGTTGTCATTGGTGGACGCCGTGCGGGAGATGACCAACGGCGAGTGGGTGGATCGGGTGATCGACACCTCCCCGCTGGCTACAACCCCAGTGTTGGAGGCCATCGAATGTGTGCGTCCCGAAGGCACGGTGGTGTTGGCCGGTATGAAAGACGCCGGCGGGGATCTGGGCGCCGCGGCCAACGCCATCATGGCCAAGGCGGCCACGGTGCGGGGCGTGTACAGCGTGAGCGATTGGGCCAAGCGCCAAGCCATCAAGTCGTTGTCGGCGGCGCGCTATCCGGTGGGCAAGCTGCACAGCCACACGTTCACCATCGACAATCTCGATCAGGCGTTCCGCACTCTTGGCGGTGAGATCGAAGGCGACGACGCGCTCCACATCACGGTTACCCCGTCGTGAGTCATTTCGAAGACGGGGTCATCAACTTCAACTTGTCGTTCAACCGGTTCATGCGGATTCTGATGACCCCGCTGTTGGCCGGGCCTCGTCGGTGCCGGGTCCAGGTGGGCGCCGAGCATCTCTACGTCACGATGGGCGCCGGGGCGTGGGCCTTCGCCGCACTGATTCCTCGAGCCTCGATCCTGCGGGTGGCGCCCGACACTCGTCGGGTGGGGGGTTGGGGTGCTCACGGCTGGCGAGGGCGCTGGCTCGTGAACGGCTCGAGCCGAGGCATGGTGTGCGTCGACATCGACACTCCGGCCCGGGCCAGCTGCTTCGGGTTTCCCATCAAGCTCCGCCAACTGCGGCTGAGCCTCGAAGACCCCGAGCGGTTCGTGACGGTGGTGCCCCCCCGAGTGTACTGATCCGCCCGACTGGTGTGTGGTGCCCCCTAACGACCCGAGAACGGCGGGGGAGACAGGACGAGAGATACTGCGGGCATGAATCTCGGTGGGCTTCACATTGGTCGGCTCTCAGCCACTGAAGCGCAACAGCTACTGAGCCGTGCCCGGGCGGACGCCCCCACCTACGAATTCGTCGGCCTCACGCTCGATCCCGAACGTTGGACAAACCCCAAGCTGTACTGGCGCCAGCGTGAGGTCGGTCGTGGTGAGGAAGCGTTCGTGGCGGCTCGCCAAGCGCTCCAGTCGTGGGTTCCGCAGCGAGCTATCGCAGACATCGTCGATCCGGCGCCCGCGGTGAAGACCGGAGAGACAGTGGTCATCATCCTGCGACGAGGCCCCTTCTGGGTGGCCGCGCCCGACCGAGTGGTGGCGGTGATCGACGAGGCTCGTCGCTTCGGGTTCGCGTACGGCACGCTCCCGGGCCACGCCGAACGCGGCGAGGAAGGATTCACCGTCGAGTGGCAGACCGACGGAACGGTTCTCGCCACCATCCGCGTGCTGGCCGGCCCCGCAACGCCGGCCGCCCGGGCGGCTGCGCCCGTGGTCCGGTTATTGCAACGGGTCGCGCTGGCGCGTTACCTCGAAGCCATCGCCGGCCACGTAGCCGCGACTACTGGCCGAACCTAGGTAACCGCCTCACGCCGTTGACTTTTTCCAGTACTGATCCCGCAGCTGTCGCTTGTAGAGCTTGCCGTTGTCCAACCGGGGAAGCTGCTCCATGAAGTCGATCGAGCGGGGGCACTTGAAGCCGGCGAGATGCTTCCGGCAGTACGCAATCAGCTCGGCCTCCAGCGCGGCGGGATCGGCCGGCATCGACCGCGGCTGAATCACGGCCTTTACCTCCTCCCCCAGGTCGTCGTTGGGAACACCGAACACTGCGGCATCTAACACGTCCGGATGCATCACCAAGATGTCTTCGATCTCCTGCGGATAGATGTTCACCCCTCCGGCGATGATCATGTGGGCCTGGCGGTCGGTGAGGTAGAGATACCCGTCTTCATCGAGCCGACCGATGTCGCCCAACGTGCGCCAGCCGGGGTGCTTCGGATGTGCAACCGACGAGGTCTTGTCGGCATCGTGGTAGTACTCGAACACGGCCGCCGGGGTGTCGAAATAGATCGTCCCCGCTTCGCCGGTGGGCAGCTCCTCGCCGTTCTCATCGCAGATGTGAACCTCGGTGTCTCCCTTCACCTGCCCCACTGAGCCCTTGTGCTGTAACCATTCCTCGCTGGTGAGGGCGGTTCGACCGATGTTCTCGGTACCTGAGTAGTACTCGTAGAGGATCGGCCCCCACCACTCGATCATCTGCAGCTTCACCTCCACGGGGCAGGGGGCCGCCGCATGCACGGCGATGCGCAGGCTCGAGAGGTCGAACTTCTCGCGCTCGGCCCGGTCCAGCTTGAGCATGCGCACGAACATCGTGGGCACCCATTGGCTGCTGGTGGCCCGGTAGCGCTCGATAGCCCGCAGCGCCTCCAGCGCGTCGAAGCGTTCCATCACCACCACCGTTCCGCCGAGGCAATGTACGGCGACAGACACCCGCAACGGGGCGGCGTGATACAGCGGCGCGGGCGATAGGTAGACGTCGTTGCCGTCGCCCTCGAGGAGGAACGTGGCGGCCGCTTGCTCGGTGAACCCCGGCTCGCCGTCGCTGGCCGGCCAGTTGGGCAAGTCGAACTTTACGCCCTTCGGCCGGCCGGTGGTGCCGGAGCTGTACAGCATGAAGGTGCCGCGCCGTTGCGGCCCGAGCGGGGCGCCGGACTGGGTGGCCAGCGCCTTCTCATACGACTCGTACGACGGCGATGCACCGTCGATCATCAACCGGCGCCTGACCCCCGGCGTGAGCGGTACCAACGCTTCGGCCAACTCGGCCAGCTTGGCGGTGGTGATGAGCACCCGCGACTCGCTGTCGTTGACGATGTAGGCCGCTTCTTCGACGGTGAGGTGCGAGTTGATCGTGGTGACGTACATCCCGGTGTTCAGCCCCGCCCACACTGCCTCGAAGTAGCTCAGGTGGTTCTCGGCGATGATGGCGAAGTGGTCACCGGTGGTGAGCCCCGCTTCCCACAGCAAGCGCGCGACCCGGTTCGATCGGTCGTACAGCTCGGCATAGCTCAACGACTGGCCCGATCCGGCCATGATCACCGCCGGTCGATCGGGGGCGGTCTCGGCGTACGTGCCTAGGAACTTCATCCGGTCATTGTGCCTCGGCGAAGCGAGCCGCCGGCGTGCCCGGAGGGTTCATCACCCCGGGCACCATGTCGGGGTTGGGAACGGTGACCTCGCACTCCAGCCCGTCGGGGTCGGTGAAGAACACGCTCAGCAGCGGTCCGAAGTCGGTAACGAAGGCGTCGGCCGAGCCCCGGTCCATGACCGACTGGCGAATGGCCACGAAGTCGTCGAAGGAGGCGGCCTGCAGCGCCAGATGGTCGATCCGGCCTCGACCGAACATGGGGGTCTGGCGCTCGGCCTCGGTGTTTCCGTCGATCTGGAACACGTTGAGCTCGCTGTGGGGACCGACGTTGATCAACGACAACCGGAAGCCGGGTTGCTGCTCGACTTCGCTGACGGTGGCTCCGAACACCTCTTGGTAGAAGCGGTGCAGCCGGTCGGTGTCGTTGGTGAGGATGGCCACATGGCCAAAGCCGCTGGTACGGGCGCTGCTGGTCATGTCCCTACCCTGACTTTTGGGCTGGACGATGTCAACGTGGGTAGGCAAGAGGCATGGCACGAGCAGTGTGGAACGGATCGGTCACCTTCGGGTTGGTGAACGTCCCCATGAAGGCCTTCACGGCGGTGCGGGATCACGATGTTCACTTCCATCAGATCGACAAGGAGAGCGGGTCCCGCATCGGCTACGAAAAGGTGGCCAAGTCCACCGGCAAGCCCGTGGACTCGGGCGACATCGAACTCGGCTACGAGGTCTCCAAGGGCCGCTACGTCACCTTCGACCCCGACGAGATCGCCGATCTCCGTCCCGAGTCGAACCGCACACTGGAGGTGACCGACTTCGTGGAGTTGGCCAGCATCGATCCGGTGTACTTCGACCACACCTACTGGTTGGCCCCGGCCAATGAACAGTCCAAGCACGCATACCACCTCCTGGCCGCCGCCATGGACGACAATCAGCGAGTGGGCATCGGCACCGTGGTAATGCGCAACAAGCAGTACCTGGCGGCGGTGCGCCCCGTCGACGGAGCGCTGGCGCTGTCCACCATGCGGTTCGCCGACGAAGTGGTGGCCGCCTCGGATGTCGACGAGGTGCCCAGCCGCGGCGCCAGGCCGCCCAAGAAGGAGATGGCACTGGCCACCCAGATCATCGACGCGCTGTCGTCGGACTGGGATCCGAAGCGCTACCACGACACCTACACCGACGAGTTGCGCGAGCTCATCGTGGCCAAGGATCGGGGCGACGAGATTGTGGCCCAAGAAACCACCGAACCGAACGCCAAGGTGCTCGACCTGATGGAGGCCCTGCAGGCCAGCGTGGCCGGCGCCCGCTCCGGATCCCGCTCGAAGGCCAAGCCGGCGCGAAACAAGGCGGCGCGGGCCAAGCCGGCGGCGAAGCAACGCGAAACCAAGAAGCCCGCGGCCAAGAAGAAGCCCGCGGCCAAGCGGCCGCATCGCGCGAGTGCCTGACGTCGAGACCGCCGACGACCTCTACGGTCTCAATCTGGCGGACTTCACCGCGGCCCGGGACCGGCTGAGCCGGCGTCTCAAACGCGAGGGTCGGCGCGACGAAGCGGCCGACGTGAGCAAGCTGCGGCGGCCTCCCACCTCGGCTTGGGCGTTGAACGTATTGGCCCGGGCCGACCCCTCGTGCATCGAGGCGGTGCTGTCGGCCGCCACGGAGCTTCGTGACGCCATCGGCGATCAATCGATCGATCTGCACGCCGCCCAGATGGGCTACCGCGATGCCATCGACGCGGCGGTGGTGGCGGCGTCGTCGATGGCCGGGATCACCAGCGACGACATGCGCTCTCGAATCCGAACCAACCTGCTGGCCGGCGGCGTGGACGAGGAGGTCGCCCGTCAGCTCCGGACGGGAACGCTGCCCGACGATCAGGATGCCCCGGGCTTTGCCGCCATGCCGACCATTGGGCCCAACCCCCGGCGACTGCGCCTCGTGCCTCAGCCGGAGACGCCGGAACCCTCCGAGCCCTCGAAGAGGCCGCCCGGCGACGGGCGGAAGGAGGCCGACCTGCGGCGGCAGGCGCAAGAGGAAGCGGCCGCGGCGGCCGAGCGCAAGCGGGTGGCAGAGCAGCGGGCCAAACTCGAGCGGGAACTCGAACAACTGGAGCGGCGAGCCCAACGCTTGGCCACCGAAGCTGACACCGCCGAGGAGCGAGCGGTGTCGGCCCGGCAGGCGGCCGACCGCGCCGACGCCATGCGCGACGAACTGGCCGAGCGGATCAAGCGCTTGTGAGCCTCTAAGCCCCTAAGCCTCTCAGCGGGTCTTGACCTCAACCGGGGTCTAGGTCTTACCGTGACGGCATGCGGCCGCGCAGTGTCCGATGAGAGCGATCGTGGCCGCCCGAGTCGGGCCGCCCGAGGTGCTGGTGCCTACCGAGCTTCCCGATCCGGAGCCTGGACCCGATCAGGTGGTCGTCGCGGTCGAGTACGCGGCCATCAGCTTCATCGACACGCAGATGCGAGCCGGTACCTCGCCGCGGCCGATTCCCGAGGACCAATTCCCCGTGGTTCTGGGCAACGGCGTAGGCGGTTCGGTGGTGGCGCTCGGCGAGGGTGTTGACGCCGGCTGGCTCGACCAGTCGGTGGTCACCAGTACCGGTGGCCGCGGCGGCTACGCCAGTCGGGCAGTAGCGGCGGTGGCCGACCTGCATCGAGTGCCGAGAGGGCTCGAGTTGCGCGACGCCGTGGCACTGCTGGCCGACGGGCGCACGGCGATCGGCCTCGCGCAGGCGGCCTGCTTCGACGTGGGCGACTTCGTGGTGGTGTCGGCAGCCGGGGGCGGCGTGGGGACGCTGCTCGTGCAATTGGCGTCGCACGCCAGCGCCTGTGTGGTGGCCGTGGCGGGGGACGCTCGCAAGTTGGAATGGGCCAGCACCCTCGGCGCGCAGTTCGCGGTGAACTACCGACACGACGATTGGATGGCGCAAGTCGCGCAGGCCGCACCAGAGGGCCTGGCCGTGGTGTTCGACGGCGTGGGTGGAACATTCAGCCGGCCGATGTTCGACCTTCTGCGACCGGGCGGCCGGTACCTTCCCCACGGCATGTCGAGTGGGCAGTGGGGTGGAGTGGACCCGACGTTGGCGGCGCAACACGAGGTGACGGTGATCGGGCTCGACCAGATCGGAGATACGCCTGAGCGCATTTTCCAACTGGTCGAAGACGCGCTGGCCCTTGGCGCCTCGCTGGTCCTACGACCCACCATCGGGCAGACCTATCCGCTCGAGGAGGCAGCCGAGGCGCACGCCGCCATCGAAGCTCGCACCACCTTGGGCAAGACACTGCTGACGCTCTGAACCCGTTATTCGCGCTCGGCAATCAGCCGGGCCCGGTTCACCTTGGTGGCTTCGGTGCGAGGGATGGCATCGATGAACTCCACGGTCTTGGGCACCTTGTAGGCCGCCAGCTTTTCTTTGGCGAACGCGATCACCGCTTGCTCGTCGAGCGGCTGGTTGCGATCGTCGCGCCAGCGCTCGTCGCGCTGCACGATGGCGTGCACCCTTCGGCCCCACGTTTCGTCGGTCAGGCCGATCACCACGGAATCGAGCACGGCCGGATGCTCCGACAGTGCCGCTTCCACCTCCGCCGGGTACACGTTGGCGCTGCCCGACACGATCATGTCGACGCGGCGGTCGGCTAGGTAGAGCCAGCCCTCGGAATCGAGCCGTCCGAGATCACCGATGGAGCCGAAGCCGTCGGGGGTGCGAGGAATGGGCGGAATGTCGCCGAGGTAACGCCCCGACTTCGTAGACATCCGCATGTAGATCTCGCCGATCTCGCCGGTGGGCACGTCGTGGCCCTCGGCATCCAAGATACGAATTTGGGTGTCGAAGAACCCCCGTCCCAGCGTGCCCGGGTGCTGCAGCCACTCGTCGCCCCGGCAGGCCACGGCGCCCACCTGCTCCGACGATCCGTAGCTGAAGAACATGTGCTCCGGGCCGACCATGTCGCACCAGAAACGAGCCAACCACTGCGGAATCAACGCCGCGCCCTGCTGCACCCACACCACGCTGCTGAGGTCGCGATCCCTCACCCCCTCCACTTGGGCGATTCGTTGCAGCATGGTGGTAGCCGCCACGAAGCCGGTGATCCGATGCCGTTCGATGAGGTCCAGGACTCGACTGGCGTTGAACCGCTCCATCAACACCACGTTGTCGCCGTCGAGCAGGTTGAGGTTCCCCAAGAACCCGTTGATGTGGTACATCGGCGCCGACACCAACACCTTTTGTGGCCGCTTCAGGTCGAGGTAGCTCTCGATGAGCGGCATCGACATGATCTTCTCGCTGCCCCACATGGCCGGCAGATCGCGCAGGATGATCTTGGGCGTGCCGGTGGCGCCGGAGCTACAGATCCCGTACGCGTCGGGAGCGATCACGTCGGGCAGTGGGGCCGTCGAGAGCTTGGTGCTCTCGTCGAACAGTTGCCGGTTGGACTCGGTGAAGATGAACGCCGGCTGCATCACCTCCATGAGACGCTGAAACTCCCAGTCGGGCAGGTCCCACCGCACCGGAATCACCGTGGCGCCGGCCTTCCACGCACCGAAGGCCGTGAAGAAGTAGTTCGGCGAGTTCTTGAGCTGGAGCGCGATCCGGTCGCCCGGCGTGACGCGGTTGTCCATCAACAGCCGGGCCACCTGCACGGCGCGGTCGTTGAAATGGCGCCAGCTGATTTCGCGCTGGCTGCCGTCTTCGGCCACGAACACGAACGCCATCTCGTCTTCCCGGGCGTTGGCCAGGTCGGTGAGTCGCTGCCCGTAGGAAATGTCGGCCATCCCAGCCCTTTCAATGCTTGGTGGACCCATTCCTACCGCACGCCGAGCGGGCATCGAGGCGTGGCTGGTCGACCGGTCACGCGGTGCATCACTCCTCGTTCAGGATGGATTGGTAAGCGGCGCGGGTTGCTTCATCGAAGCACACGAATCGCACGAGCTCCACTTGGGACGGCGTCGCTCGCACGGTGGCCACGGCGATCGCCGCGGCCGGGCCGATGGGATAGCCGTAGACCCCGGTGGAGATGGCCGGGAACGCCACCGTGCGCGCCCCTACTTCGTCGGCTCGGGCCAGCGAGCGGCGATAGCAGGAGGCCAAGAGCTCGGGCTCACCGTGCGAGCCTCCTCGCCACACCGGACCGACCGTGTGGATCACCCAACGAGCGGCGAGTCGGAAGCCCTCGGTGACCTTGGCATCGCCGGTGTCGCATCCGTGTAGGAGCCGGCAGGCGGCGAGCAACTGCGGCCCGGCCGCCCGGTGGATGGCGCCGTCGACGCCGCCGCCTCCCAGCAGCGAGGAGTTGGCGGCGTTCACGATGGCGTCGGTGTCTTGCCGAGTGATGTCACCCACCAGGAGCTCGAGTGTCGCCGCCATCGGCTCATTCCTACCCCACCCGCTCGTTCTGGTGCCGAAATGGGGCAATGGCTGCCCCTTGGGTGAGTCAGTACGCCGGCGTCCGGTAGGCCGGCTCCAAGGAGCTCGCCAGGCGGCGATAGTCGTCGACGTGCGCGGCGTAGACCGTGCGGAAGACTTCGGGGGCACCCAGGAGGGCGCCGGTGCGTACGTCGACCGGGAGCCGATCGAAGAGCCACGGCACCATGAAGAACAGCTTCTCGTAGGGGTCCATCGTTTGGGCGCGGGCGGCCAGCGCGTCGTGCTCGGAGGCGGTGAACTCGGTGAGATAGACGCTCAGTGACTCGTTCTCCTCGAGGTCGACGTGTTCGGTGAGGCGCGAGCGCAGCGATTGGGCGGCATCGGTGGCTCGGGCCCGGGCGCTGCTGAATTCGGTGCGCTCGTCGGCCAATGCGACGACTGCGGCGCGAAGAGTGGCGAGAGCTTCGTCGAGCCCGTGGTGTTGGGCGTCCAACTGGGGAAGCCGCATGGTGGCGGCGCCGACTCGAGCGGCGAGGGCCGGAAAGAACACCTGGTCCTCGTGAGCGTGGTGCGATTCCAACTCGGTGATGTAGCCGGTCAAGAAGGCAAGCAGGTTGGGCAGGCGCTCCACCCGGTCTTCGGGAGCGAGATCGTCGATGGCGGCGACCAGTCGGCCGGCGTCTTCGGTGAGGGCGTGGTGGATGGCGTACACGATTGACAGGTCGGGTTGACCCTTGCGGGTGATGGCGGACATTTTGGATCTCCTCAGCGCGGTGTGGATGGGACGGCTCCACCTTGCGCTCCGCCACTTGCGTTTCACTTGGGCGGCACTAGTGCTACGGGGTTTCGAGGGTCATGACCAGCTGCGTAGTGCGAGGGATCCAGGCTCGCAGCCCCGCCCGACGTTCCATCCGGAGTCCGTCTCGGGCGTAGCGCAACGCCGCATCGCTCCGGCCGAGGCGAGCGTTGAGGCCGGCCAGTAGCGAGTCGACCGCGCCGCCACAGTCGAGCGCGGTTCCGACGACCGCCAGCTGCCCGGAGTACGGCTCGATCGCGTCGTGCACCCACTGCGGATCGGGCACGCCGATCAGCGTGCTCACCTCCGCCCAGTAAGCCATCGGCATCATCCAGGTCCAGTCGTCGGCCGGTGGCTCGGCCCAACGTTCGGCCAACTCCTGGGCCACCTCGATCTGGCCCGCCTGCGCGTAGGCCAGCGACACCGCGGCCCGGAACATGTGGAACTCGGGCGGCTCGACGCAACGCCGGAGTTCGTCGGCCAATTCACCGAGCCGGCCCCGGCCTCGGGCCACGGTGACCCGACCGGCCAGGCGCGACCACTCGCTGCCCGGCGCACTGGTGTGTCGCATCTGCTCATACGCCTGCGCACCGATGCGCTCGGCGTCGTCCCAACGGGCATCGAAGATGGCTCGGCTGGCCTCCGCCCAACCCAACTGGCCGTCGACCTCGGGCGAATGCAGCTCGGCGGCGAGCTGCTTGCAGCGCGAGAGCTCGACGTCGTAGTCGGCCAGGTCGCCGGAGCGGGCCAGTTCGTTGAGGTGGTGCATGCGGGCCGTCAGTTCGATGCGCTTCGGAAGCCCCTTGCCGGCCAGGGCCAACGTCTCTTCGGTGGCGGCCCGGCCCTCCGCGTCGCGGTGATGCTGGCGGGCTGCTGTCCAGTAGTTGGTGAGCGCGAACCCGAGCAGTTCGGCGTCGCCCAACTGGCGGGCCAACTCGATGCCTTGGCGCGAGAACCGCTCACCATCGACATGGCGATCGGTGTAATACAGCTCGCAGCCCAAAGTGGCCAGGATGCGAGCCCGCATGGGACGGTCGGCTTCGCCCGTGAGCCGCTCCAGCTGGTCCTCCAGCACGGCTATCACGGCCAGGTCACGCTCTCCGTAGCGCCGGGTGCCCCAGGGGGCCACCTGCCCGTACAGCGCGCCGGCCTCGGCCACAGTGTTGTGATCGCCCAGACGATCGGCCAGGGCTATCACCTGGGCCAGGGCATCATGGGCGCCCACCACGTCGCCGGCGTTGCGGCAGGCCCGCCCTCGATCCAGTAGTAGATCACAGCGCAGTTGCTGTGCTGCTTCGGTATCAGAAGCACTCAAGGCGCCGAGTCCCTCGGCGAGGAATCGGGCCGCTTCCGACCATGCGCCCTGGCGGGCCGCCACATCGGCCGCTTGGCGGCAATAGCGGGCCGCCTTGACCGGATCGCCGAACGGTCCCGCGTTCACGGAGTGATAGGCCAGCACCTCGGCTCGAAGGTCGGGCTGGCTGCTGCCCTGGGTCTCGATGGTCTGCGCCACCCGCGCGTGCAGTTGAGCCCGATCGGCCCGGGGTAACGACAGGTGCAGACTGTCTCGTACCAGTGCGTGCCGAAACCGGTACCCCCAAGTCCGGTCGTCCTCGAGCAGCAGTCCGGCCGCCACCGCCGGCTCCAGCGCC
>Ga0068860_100005529_pt1 | contig 12792 bp, 12 predicted proteins | sample KBSSwiS32_FD_66597 | JGI IMG/M metagenome (GOLD analysis project Ga0068860, IMG submission 66597) | Switchgrass rhizosphere microbial communities from Kellogg Biological Station, Michigan, USA - KBS Switchgrass S3-2 | ecosystem: Host-associated > Plants > Roots > Rhizosphere > Soil ... | reverse complement strand
ATCACCAGCAGCGCGTTCATCCGCTCGATCGGGATGATGCGCAGGATGCCGGTCAACGGGCTCGTCGCCTTGTCGCCGATCAGCTTGTCGAGCTCCTGCATCACGGTCTTCACGTCGGAGCTCTGCAGCACGAACACGCCGGCGGAGAGCCCCTGCATCCAGTCGACGTCGAACATGTCGATCGTCTCGATCAGGTGCCTCAGCTCGCGCTCCGTGCCCGAAAGGATCATCAGGTTGCGCAGCTCGTCGACGCGCACCGCCTGCGCGTCCTTCGCGAACGGCTCGAGCAGGCGCAGCATCTCGCGCACGCCGACGTAGCGCAGCGGAATGATCTGCACGGAGAAGCCCGGCGGCAGCGCGCGGTTGCTGCTGCCGAGCTGCGGCGTCACATTGCCGCGCACCGCGGCGGCCTGCGGGATGATCTTGTAGATCCCGGCCTCCTTGACCATCGTCGCGCCGTTCATCCGCAAGAGCATTTCGAGCGTGGCCGGCAGTGCGTCGCGCGGAATGCCCGAGCTCGTCCGGATGGTGACCTGGCCGCCGACCGCCGGATCGATCGTGTAGCTCTCGTTCAGGATGTCGCCCAGGATGTTGCGGATCACCTCGCGCAGGTCGGCGCCCTCGAAATTGAGGACGACGTTGCCGGTAGCCGCCTTCCCCGGTGCTGCCGGGGTCGGCACAGGAAGTCCGCCGCCCGGGGACTGGCCTTGCACCAGCACGCCTGTTCCCGGATAGAGCTTGTTCTTGTTTTCCACGACGTCGGGCTTCGCGGGTGCGGCAGCAGCCGGCGGCTCCGGTGGTACGGGGGGGAGCGGGGCTGCCTTTTCCTCGCGGGGCGTCGCGCAGGCGCAGAGGAGCAAGGCAAGGGCGAGCGGCAGGGCGTGGGCCCCGATTCGTTGGATGGACATGAAGTTGGGCGGGCGGTGGCGGGCAGGCGGCCGTGGGTTGTTTTCGTTGCGATCCGCGGCCGGATTGTGGGTCGTCACTTCCCCGCCCCTTGTCCGCGGCGGCGATAACGCTCGTCCATCTGCTGCCACGCAGGGTCGGGTTGGCCGGCCGCGGCTGCGGCGCCGGCTGCACTCTCGGAAGGGTTCTGCCCCGCCGCGTTGGCGGCGGCTTCGGCGGCGCGCGCGGCGCGGCGCCGCTCCGCCAGCGTCTGGGCTTGTTGCTGCTGCACCGTCTGCGTCGGGCGCTGCGGTTGCGTTTGCGGCTGCCCTGGCTGCGCAGGCGCGGCGGCCGGGGCTCCAGGCGCCGCGGCGGCACCCTGCGCGGGGGGCGGTGCCGGCTGGGGCGTGGGCTTCGGATTCGTCACCACGCGTAGCACGAGTTCTTCGGTCTCGCCTCCCATGGAGAGCTTGACGCGATCGGCAGAGACTTCGGCGACCAGCATGCCGTTGATCGAATCGCCCTTGCGCACGGTGCGGGCCTTGCCCCCACTGGTCTCCTTGAGGAAGGCGAGGCTGCGCTCGCCGGAAACGGTAGTGCCGGTCAGCGCGTATTGCCCGCGCTGCATCTTCGGTTTCGAGGCCTCGGCGATCGCCACCGGTGCCGGGCGGCGTGTCGGATTGAACAGCGTCCGGTTCACGGTTTCGCTGCGCGCGGCGAGGCCACCTTCGATCGCGTAATTCGGCAACAAGTCGACGTTCACCGGCTTGGGCGCAAGCGCTTCCTCCGGCGGCGGTCGCTTGCGCAGAGCCGAACCGAAATCCACCTCCCAGCCGACGACGATCGCGAGCACGACGAGCGGCACGATCCACCAGAGGACGTTGCGGGCATGGTTGGCGAGATCGCTCAAGGTCGCCTCCTCACTTCTTTTCCGGTTCCGCGAACGCATACGCAGCGACGTCCATCTGCACGTTGACTTCCGGCTCCTGGCCGGCGGCAGGCTTGAACCCGCGAAACGCGTTGAGCGGACGCAACGTCATGTTCTCGACGATCAGATACGGCTGCTGCACTTCGAGCGCATGCAGGATCTTCTGCAACACCGGCGTGCTCGCGAAGAACTGCATGTTGACGATGATTTGCTTGAACCGCCCGTCGCCCTTCGGCGCGGGTGTCTGGCTCGTGGTGATGCGACCGCCGTTGCTTTCGATCGCGTTGCGGACGATCTCCTGCAGCTCGGCCCCCGCGAGGTTCGGCGCAGTATTGCGCAGGAATGACTTGCGCCCGTCCTTTGCGCGCATGGCTTCGAGCGAGTTGCGGTATTCCGGCGCCTGTGCCGCGACGCGCCGATAGCGCTCGAGACGGTCGGTCAGCGAGGCAATGGCGTCGTCGTAATGCTTGTGCAGCAGCACCACGGGCAGCACCAGCAGACCGAGCGCCACGACAATCGCGGCCACCAGAATGCCGATCGCAAGCGCGCGCGATTGCCGCGGCGTCAGCTTGGCCAGAGCGAGCGCCGTCATTGCGCCGCTCCCCGACGGCTGCTGCGCGACGACCGTCGCCTCTGGGGCGCTGGCGGAGGGGTGGGTTCGGCCGCTTCCGCGGTGGCCTCGCTCTCAGGCGGATTTGCCCCGTCTGCGTCCGCCGCGTTGGCATCCTCCGCTTGGGCGCCATCCGCCGGAGCCGCCTCCGCCGCTGGAACCGCCTGGGCCGGCGACACGCGCTGCAGGATCGAGCGTCCGCCACCGGCGTTTGCCGGACCGGCAGGTGGTGGCACGCTGGCGGTGGCGGGTGCCGGGACCGCGCCCGGCGCGGCTGCCGACGGGGCGGCCGCGGGTGCCGGTGCAGCCGGCGCACCGGAGGGCGTCGCCGCCGTTGATGCGGGCGCCGCAGTCGCAGCGGAAGCGGGCGCCGCCGCGGCGGGAGCCGGCGCAGCGGGAGCCGCGACGGCGGCCGGAGGCGGCGGCGCCGCCCGTGCAAGTCGCTCGGGCTGGGGCGGCGGCATGGACCTCAAATTGGCGCCAAGGTCGAAGACTTCGCCGGGCCCGGGCTGGATCTTGGTTGTCGGGGAGCGGGGCGCAGCCTGCTCGAACAGCTTCGAATCCTCGAGCTTCGCGACGAGGTTGCCGGCGTTGCCGCTCTCGCCGCGCAGCACGATCTCGCGGTGCGGCTCCTTGCCCTTCGGCGTGCTCTTCACCTCGAGTTGCGTGAGCCAGGTGTCGTCGGGCAGCAGCCTCGTCACATCGTCGAGCAACTGGACCATGCTCGGAAAGCTGTACTTGCGCTCGAGCGCGAAGTTGTAATCGCCGACGGCCTGATCGAGCTGCTGGCGCAGGCTGTCGGAGACCGCCGCCTGCACGCGCGCCTGTTCGGTGGTCTGCGCGAGCGCGATCACGTAATCGCGCTTTTGCCAGATCGGCAGCACGACCACGATCAGCGCTACCAGTGCCAGCGCGCCGAGCGGCACCAGGAACTGCCACCGTCGCCAGATCGGGCGATCGGGGCGATCCTGCTCGGGGAGCAGGTTGAGCTTCGACCAGCGCACGGTCTGCGGCGAAACGTCGGCGTTGAGCATGTCGGGCGTGACGGCAACGACCGACGCGCCCCAGCTTTCGGCGTGGTGGCGCGCCTGCTCGACGTTCGTGCGCAACGCCGCCGCCCAATCGACGCGAATCTCCTTCTTCGCGACGTCGCGACCGGAAACCACCGCGTCGAAGAACAATTGATCGGAGCGGAACGGCGTCAGCCGGTCGAGATCGTAGGTGAGCGCGTCGCGCAGGTTCTCCTCGAGGGCGGCGGGAAGCGTCAGCTGACGGCGCAGCACCTGCTGGCGCGGCAGCGCTATCACCACGCGCGGCGCGGAAGTGGGCGCGCCATTAGCGCGCGGCAGGCTTTCGATCGCCGCGCGCCCGGCCAGCGCAACGGCGGCAGCATCGCCGGCAAGCGGGATGCGCGCCGTCGACACGTGAGCGATGGCGCCGTTGACTGCACGCACGTCCCACAGCACGGCGGCGCCGTCTTCGAACGCAAGCACAGGGCGCATCCGACGCCGATGCACCGCGTTCTTCGGCAACGCCGGAACCAGTGGCGCGAGCTGCGCAAGCCACCACTGCCAGAACGCCGGCAGCCCGAGCGACGTGGCGCGGTTGCGCAGCGACTTGCGCAGGTCAGCGAGGGCGATTTCCATCGGTACTCGCAGTGGTGGGCGCCGTGGCGCCGTTGCTGGCCGGGGGGGCGACCGGTGCGGAGAACGAACCCTCCTGCCACAGCAGCGCAATGACCGGGCGCTTCGGATAGGGCGAGGGGCGCATGACGGCTTCGCGGACAAAGGTCACGCCGTCGGGCATCGTCGCCTGGGTGCGAATTCGCCACACCGCAACCGCACCTGTTGCCGTGTTGCCGGCGCCCGGAAAGGCCGGCAGCGGCAGCTTGTTGGCGCGCGCTTCCTCGCGCTGCGCGATGTAGGTGTCGACAGCTTCAGCGGTGACCCCGGGTATCGCCATCAGCACGTTGCGCGATGCCGTCGTGGTGTTGATGCCGGCCTGGCGGGAATAGACGGTCAGGCTGTCGGCGATTTTTGCGTAGAGCTCGGGCGTCATGCCGAGCACGCGCTGCAACTCGCCGACGACGGCGAACGGCGCGTTCGCCGGATGATATTTCGCGCCAGCTGCGCGGTAATCGGCATCCTCGGCGCCATTGGGCCGGCGCAGATCATCGGGATCCTTCCAATCGGCGATCGCCTCGACGATGTGTTGTGCGGTATCCGCATCGACGCCGCCGACGTTTTGCAGCAGGCCCATCAGCAACCCATCCTGCGCGGCGTTGAGGTCGATCTTCGCCGTTTCGTCCACGGCGATCGCGGCCATCGCGGCCTCGCCTTCCTGCCAAGTGTGCGGCGCGCCATCCGCGAGCCATACGTCCGGCAGGTTCCGCGGGCGCTGGAGCTCGAACATCGTCCGCTCGACAGCGCCGTCGGCGAGGACGCGGGCCTGCGCGGACGACAGCGCATTGCGCGCCGACAGGACCTCGCTTCTCATGCTGAAGGCGAAGCCGCTGGCAATCACCGTGAGCAGCACGGTGAGCCACAGCACGGCTATCAGCGCGATCCCGGATTGGCGATGGAAGCGATTCATTGGTTACGCCTGCGTGCAACGTTGCCGCACCTGATCCCACGTGCGGCAACCAAGTTCGGGCGCGTGGCGCGGCTCGATCACGAGCGGCGGCCACGGCAGCCCCTTCTTCGGTGTCACGCCGATGCGGACCAGTATCGGCAACCGCTGCTTGTCGTCCCAGCGGTCGCGCCACGTCGGCGTCTCGGATTCATTAGCGTCGGAATTGAGTCCGAAGTATTCGAACTTGATCGATTGCACGTCGTCGGCCATCACCGCGCGCTCGGCATCCCGGAACTCGACGTCGCCCGTCGCCTTGGGATCGACGATCACCCGCTCCTGGACGAGCTTCTTCTTGTCGCCTTCGCTCGCGAGCGCGAGCCGGAACAAGTAGACGCCGCCCTCGGCGACCCGCGACGGCAGCGCAGCGGCGTAGCGCATCTCTTCGGCGGCGCCGGCGAAATAGAGCGGGACCTCGACCACGGCCGCCGCACGCAACGGATACTGCGAACCGATCTGCGCGCGCAGGAACTGCTCTGCCTGGCGCATCTCGCTCACTTGCGCAGCCTTCGCCTCGCCGCCATCCCAGCTTCGACCGGCAAACGACAGCGAGCCGAACATCACGGCGGACATCAGCGCGAGCAGCACCAGCGCGATCGTCAGCTCGAGCAGCGTGAAGCCTCGGACGCGGCGAGCGACAGTAGTTGTGCGCGCGCTCATCGTGCATCCTTTACGGCGAGGCGCACGGTGGAGAGCGCGTATGTCCGCGGTTTCCCGTTGGCGCCGGGAAACGTGACCTCGGCGGCGACCCGCAGCAGTCGAAGCGTCATCGCCTGCGAGCCGCGCTCGGTGTCGGGATTGGTCGGACCCGATGCGATGTAGGGCGTGATTTCCGTTTTCCATGCAATTCGACCGTCGTCGACCGTGCCCTGCTGAGAGCCTTCCTTCAGCGGCTGCGCGGCGGCGGCCTCGGTCAGCGCGCTCTCCGCGATCAGCACCGCGCGGCTGTAATCGTCGGCGGCGGCGACGTTTGTCAGGGCGCCGGAGAACAGGTTGAAGAGCGCCGTTCCGACGAGCGCGAGGATCACGAACGCCACGAGCACCTCGAGCAGCGAGAACCCACGCTGGCGCGCGTACGCGCGAGCGATGGTCGCCGGGGCGCGCGCGTCAATCGAGGATCGCGACGCGGCCGGTGAGCCAGTCAACGTCCACCTCGTACTTGCGTTCGCCCGCGGCGATCGTCACGCGCCCGCCGTTGGAGCCGCCATCGGGAAAGAAGCGAATCGCGCCGCTCTTTGCGTCGATCAAATCGCGCTGCGCCGTGAAGAGCTTCAACTCGACTGCCTTGGGAAGCGCGTGCGAGCGCTGGTCGCCGTCGACGCGAAACGAGCGCTGCTCGAGATCGAGCACGAGCCGGGTCTCCTGGCGGCTCGCGACCGCGCCGCTGCGCGCATAGCGCAACCCGGCGGCGACCTCGCGAGCAGCGCCGCGCAACTCGCTAGTCGAAACGCCGCCGGAAAAGTACGGCACGGCCATCGCGGCGATCAGCGCCATCAGCGAGAGCACGACCAAGAGCTCGAGCAGCGTGACGCCGTCGATGCGACGCGAGCGCGCACGGCCGCGGCCGCACCCGGGCCCCGGCATCGTCACGCTGTCGCACATCGCGATCTTCATTGCGCGCTCGAGATATCCTTGTTCGGTCCTTCGCCGCCTTCCTTGCCGTCGGCGCCGTACGACATGATTTCGTAGGGGCCGCCGTTCTGCGCCGGCGACGCGTACTTGTAGTCGTTGCCCCATGGATCCTTCGGCACCGTCGCCTTCTTCCAGTACGGGCCGTTCCAGTTGCCCGCGCCCGACGGCGCCTGGACCAATGCCTGCAGGCCTTCCTGCGTGGTCGGATAGCGGCCGACCTCCAGCTTGTACAGATCGAGCGCCTGGCCGATCTGGCCGATCTCGATCTTGGCGGCGTCGCCCTTCGCCTTCTCGCCGCGGCCGATGAAATTGCCGCCGACGATGCCGAGCACGATGCCGATCAGCACGAGCACGACCAGGATTTCGATCAGCGTCATGCCGGCGGCGGCCGTCCGCGAAGACCGCGGGCGGGCGCAACGTCCATTGATCGTTTGCAGTGCCATTGAGTTCCTCGAAATCTTCTCCCCAAGGGCGCGCCGCCCTCTGCCGGGGACTGTTTAGACCGGTGTCATTGCACAAGTTCGCTCATGCCCATTACCCCGAGCAGGATCGAGAACACGATGCCGCCAATCATCACTGCGAGCCCCAGGATCATCACGGGCTCGAGCACCGCCAGGAAACGCTTGATCGCCATCTGCACCTCGCGATCGTAGACCTCGGCGACGCGATTCAGCATTTCCTCGAGCCTGCCCGACTCTTCGCCCACCAGGATCATCTGCGTCGCGAGCTTCGGATAGAGCCCCGTTTCGGCGAGCGGCCGGCCGAAGCCCTTGCCCTCGCGCAGCCGCGAGATCACGCCGTCGAGCGCGCCGGCGAGCACCGAGTTTCCGAGCGTCTCCTTGACGATCGCGAGTCCGGCAAGCAGCGTGACGCCGTTGCCGAGCAGCGTGGCGAGCGTGCGCGAGAAGCGCGCGACCTCGACCTTGGTCATCAGGTCGCCGATCAGCATCATCCGCAGAACGCGCCCGTCCCAGCGGTGCTTGATCGCCGGCTTCTTCAGATGCCGCGGAAACCACAGCGCGAAGAGCACGACGAATCCCGCGATCGCCCACCACCACTTGCGCATCACCGTGCCGACGAGCACAACCACTTGTGTGGGCAGCGGCAATGCCTTGCCCGCCTGGGCAAACGTCTGCTCGAACTGGGGCACCACCCAGATCAGCAGCACGATCACCGACGTGACGGCCACGCCGATCAGGATCGTCGGGTAGATCAGCGCGGCCTTGACGCTCTCACGCAGCTCCTTGTTGCGCTCCATCGTGTCGGCGAGGCGCGTCAGCACGACGCCGAGCGCACCGCCTGCTTCGCCCGCGCGAACGATGTTGATGTAGAAGCGCGAGAACACGTCGCGTCGCGCGTCGAGCGCCTGCGACAGCGCCTTGCCTCCGCGCACGTCGTCGCGAATCTTCTGCAGCAGCGCGGTGACCGGCGGCGTCGGCGAAAGCCCGATCAGGATTTCGAGCGAGCGATCGAGCGTCAGGCCGGCGCGCAGCAGCGTGGCGAGCTCGCGCGTGATCGCCATCAAGTGATCGCGGTTCACGTGCTTTGCGGCAAACCAGCGCCCACGCGGCGCCGTGCCCGAAGGCGCCGAAGGCGTCGCATCGGCGTTCGCGTTGCGGCCGACGGCCGATGCGGGCGCGACCTGCATCGGCATCATTCCCTGATCGCGCAGGCGATCGACGATCTCGGCCTCGTTCGCGGCCTCGAGCTCACCGACGGCGACGTCGCCCGACGTGTTGACGGCCTTGTAGCGGAATACCGGCATCTTCAGGGCTCGCAGCTTGGGGAACGATTCATCTTCAGGCCTCGCGCGTGACGCGCAGCACTTCCTCGAACGTGGTGATCCCGCGCACCGCCTTGCGCAGGCCGTCCTCGTACATCGTCAGCATGCCCCCGCGCAGCGCTTCCTCGCGCAACTCGCCGGCGTTCGCGTGCTTCATCACCATGCTGCGCAGCGAGTCGGTCATCGGCATCACTTCCATGATGCAGATCCGCCCCGTGTAGCCGGTTTGCGCGCACTGCGGGCAGCCCTTCGGGTGATGGAGCGTGATCTCCTCCGCATCGCTGAAGCGGCGCAGCCGCAGCTGCTCGACCATCTCCGGCAACGCGGTGTAGGGCTCCTTGCAGGCTTCGCAAAGCGTGCGCACGAGGCGCTGCGCCTGGATGCCGATCACGGTGGACGTGAGCAGGTAATCCTCGACGCCCATGTCGAGCAGGCGGTTCACCGTCGAAGGTGCGTCGTTGGTGTGCACGGTGGACAGCACCAGGTGACCGGTGAGCGCCGACTGCACGGCGATCTGCGCGGTCTCGAGGTCGCGGATCTCGCCGATCATGATCACGTCGGGGTCCTGCCGCACGATCGAGCGCAGCGCGTTCGCGAACGTGAGATCGATCTGCGGCTTCACCTGGATCTGGTTGATACCCGGCATCTGGTATTCGACCGGGTCCTCGACGGTCAGGATCTTGACGTCCGGCTTGTTCAGCGTGTCGAGCGCCGTGTAGAGCGTCGTCGTCTTGCCCGAGCCGGTGGGCCCGGTGACGAGCAGCACGCCGTGCGGCTGCAGCAACACGTCCATGAACGCCTTGAGCGTGTCTTCCTCGAAGCCGAGGCGAGCGAAATCGAGTGCGACGCCGCCCTTGTCGAGGATCCGCATCACGACCGATTCGCCGTGCATCGTCGGCACGGTGGAAACGCGCAGGTCGATCTCCTTGCCCTGGATCCGCAGGCGGATGCGCCCGTCCTGCGGGAGCCGGCGCTCGGCGATGTCGAGGCTCGCCATGATCTTGACGCGGGAGATCACCGCGGCGGACAGCCTGCGGGGCGGCGATTCGATCTCGTGGAGCACGCCGTCGACCCGATAGCGCACGATCAGCCGGTTCTCGAAGGGCTCGATGTGGATGTCGGAGGCGCGCATCCCGAGTGCGTTGGTGATGATCAGCGAAACCATCCGGATCACCGGCGCTTCCGACGCGAGGTCCTTCAACTGCTGGACATCGGCGTCGAAGGCGACCTCGTCGACCCGCGTCTCGACGTCCCCGACGATCTGCCCGAGGGCACTCTTGCCGGCGCCGTAGAGTCGCTCGAGCGCGGCCTCGAGCTCCGTGGGAATCGCCACCATCGGCTTCACCTGGCGCCCGGTGACCATCGTGAACGCGCCGATCGTGTAGTCGTCGGTCGGATCGGCCATCGCCAGCGCGAGCTCCTGCTCGTCTTCGCGCACCGGCAGCGCGCGCGATTCACGCAGGAACCGCGCGGAGATGCGCTCCTCGAGGATCGGGAATTCCGGGTAGCCCTTTGAGTCGAGCAGGGGCAGCCCGAGCTGGGCGGCGAGCGCCTCGGCAACGTCGCGCTGCGCGCAGACGCCGAGCGTGACCAGCAGGGGGCCGAGCTTCTCCTGGCCTTCCTGCTGCAGGCGCATCGCGCGCTCGAGCCCGGCGGCGTCGAGCTTCCCGCGCTCGATCAGAATCTCGCCCAGCCGCCTTTCCTGACCTCGATCCACTGTCCGGCCGTCCCGAAAGATAATCGAACATTATAGCATGGGCGCGTCGGCCCATTGCCACTTTCACCGCATGAATCAAGGGTTTGCGCGCGTTTCGCTCCCTCGCGGCTGTCGCCTTCCGGCGACGCTCCGCCCTTGTTCGCACCCCGCGCCGGCGCGCGCCCTCTGCTGGCGCAGGCCGCCGCGAACCCTGCCGCGACGGCGCCCACTGCGAGATAGACCCCGGCTGCGAGCATCGCTTGAAGGAAACGGTTGAAGCGATCCCTGTCGCAGCCCACGACGGTGTCGATTGTCTCTGGCACCGTCGGCGCAAAATAAATCCCGAACGTCCCGCCTGCCGCCGGGCCAGCACCTTCGCCACCGCGCGCTACGGCGCCTTGCGCGCCCCGGCAATCGCCGAGCAGAACGACCTGGCGGCGGCCTGCACGCCGGCCGAATCGCGCGCGCCGAAGAGCGCGGTGATCACCGCAACCGCGTCCGCGCCGGCGCGAATCAGGCGCGGCGCGTTGTCGATTGTGATGCCGCCGATCGCGATCACCGGCACGCCGAGCCCACGGCCGCGTTCGAGCAGCTCGATGCCGGCGCGGCGAGCCGCCGGCTTCACGCTCGAACCGTAGAAGCTGCCGAACGCAACGTAATCGGCGCCCGCCGCGGCCATCGCTTCGGCGCGCGCGAAGTCGTTGTAACAGGAGACGCCGATGATCGCGTCCTCGCCGAGCAGCGCGCGCGCAACGACAGGATCAGCGTCGTCCTCGCCCAGGTGCACGCCGTCGGCGGCGACTTCCGCGGCCAGCGCGACGTCGTCGTTGACGACGAAGAGTGCGTCGCGCGTTGCCGGATGCGCACGCAGCGCAATGGCCTGCGCGCGGCGCAACGGCTCGGCGGCCGCCTTGTGGCGATACTGGATCGTCGCGGCGCCGCCGGCGATCGCTGCCGCGACGCGCGCAACGAGATCGGCCGTGTCGCCCGAATCGGGCGTGACCGCGTAGAGTCCGGCAATGCGCGAGGCGCGCTCGCGCCGTCGCAACCGCGATCGGTCAGTGGCTGCCGCGCACATCCGGTAATGGGGCCGGCGCGGCTTCGTCGGAGCGCGTCTCCGCTTCTTCGCGCGCCCAGAACAGCCGGTCCGGCAGGTACTGGCCCATGCCCGGTCGATACGCCTTTTGCAGCGCGTGCCACGTGTAGTCCTGCGCCTCGCGCACGGCTTCCGGGATCTCGAGCCCGTTGCCGAGCATCGCGGCAATCGCGGAGGCGAGCGTGCAGCCCGACCCGTGATAGGTGCCGGGCAGACGCGGCCAGGTGTCCGTTCGCACGATCCCCGACTTTGCATACAGCGTGTTCACCACTTGCGGAGTCGGTTCGTGCGTGCCGGTGACGAGCACGTATTCGACGCCCGCGGCGATCAGACGCTCGGCGCACACGGCGAGCGTCGGCGCATCGTCGTCGTCGGTCTCGGCGAGCCTTCTCGCCTCGATGCTGTTCGGCGTGAGGATCGTCGTCAGCGGCAGCAGCAGATCGCGCATCGCGCGCGTCATCTGGTCGTTGGCGAGCTCGTCGCCGCGGCCCGACGCGAGCACGGGATCGAGGATCACCGGCACATCCGGATAATCGGAGAGCACTTCGGCGATCGCCGTGACGTTCTCGACGCTGCCGAGCACGCCGATCTTGAACGCGTCGACCGGCATGTCTTCGAGCAGGCAGCGCGCCTGGTCGGAAACCCATTCACTGTCGAGCGCCAGCACACCCTCGACGCCGAGCGTGTCCTGAACGGTGATCGCGGTCAGCACCGACAGCGGATGACATCCCATGCTCGCGATCGTCAGGATGTCGGCCTGGACGCCGGCACCTCCCGATGGATCGGAGGCAGCGAACGTCAGCACGATGGGGGGAAATTCGAGCTCGCTGGCGGCGGGCATGATTCGGCGTCCTCGCGTAACTCGAACGGGCAATGCAGGTTGCAGCTACGTCGCGATTCTACTCCATCGCGCGCTGCTCACTTTGCGCGCGTCACGCGGACGCGAGAATACGCAGCAGCGCGGCGGGGCTGGTCCAATGGTGGCCGCAGGTGAGCCGCGGCAGGCACCAGCGACTGTCGCCGGCGCGCAGCGCCCGAGGCTCGGTCGTGAAGGCCGCACGCACGCCGGCATCCTCACCGTGCCGCGGCAGATAGTCGCGCGTCAGGAACTCGTTGTAGTGCCCGAACGGATACGCGAAATACGGTGCAGCGCGTCCGCCGGTGCGCTCGGCGATGTACGCGGCGGCGGCGCGGATCTGCGCATCGGCGTCGGCCTCGGTGAGCACTTGCGTGAAATCGGCGCGCGCCTGGCGCGAATGCGCGACGCGCGCGAGCGCCGGGTGCAGGTGATCCCAACTGTGATTGGCGATCTCGAGCAACCCGGTGGCCGCCGCGCGCGCCCACCAGCGATCGTCGAGCGCGCCCGCGCCAAGGTACGTGTACTCCGCGTCGAACGTCGATTCCATCACGCGGCGCGCGTCCGGCGACGCGATGACGAACGACGTTGCGGCGAGTTCGGGCTGCTGCGCGCCGAGCGCGGTGGCGGCGAAATCGGCCATCGCCCCCGCGAAACCACGCTGCATGCCGAGCGCCG
>Ga0068860_100005526_pt1 | contig 12793 bp, 7 predicted proteins | sample KBSSwiS32_FD_66597 | JGI IMG/M metagenome (GOLD analysis project Ga0068860, IMG submission 66597) | Switchgrass rhizosphere microbial communities from Kellogg Biological Station, Michigan, USA - KBS Switchgrass S3-2 | ecosystem: Host-associated > Plants > Roots > Rhizosphere > Soil ... | reverse complement strand
GACGGACACGAGTTCATCGGTAAGGGCGGTCAGCGAGGTCCGCAAAAAGACATTTTGCTGCCGGGTACTTACTACATCAACCCGTTGTTGTTCAAAGTAATTCCGGAATCTGCAAAAGAAGTTAAACCCGGTGAAGTTGCCGTAGTAGTCTCAAACGTTGGCAAGGATCCTTCGGACGAAGTTCGCCGTGAGATGGCCGCCAAGGTGCGTCAACGAATGGAGCGAGAAGAGAGGGAACAAGCCGAACAATCTGCGGCTCGCCTCGACAAGATAGATGACGACCGAACAGTCGATGAAATCAAAGCAGAGCTTATGAGCGGCGATCCTGCTGATCGTCGCCTTGATGAAGGCGCACATGAAGCTTATGTAGTGCCTGAAGGCTTCCGTGGTATTCAGGAAAGTGTAGTCGGACCAGGTCGCTACTACGTAAACACATTGGCTGTGTCGCCAATCATTATTCCAACAACAAACCAAACCGTTGAATGGACTGCGGGTGAGGTAACCAACACGTTCAATCCTTTTGAAGTCATCTCGAAAGACGGCTTCACGATGCAACTTGAAGTGCGAGTTGTGTTCCGCGTAAAACCGGAAGACGCACCTTTCATGGTTGCAAAAATTGGTGGTATCGAACGTTTGATTCAAAACGTTATGCACCCGCTAATCGACTCCATCTTCCGTAACCAGGCTTCCGAGTCGTCTGCGATGGCCTACTTGCAGAATCGACACGAGGAGCAGGAACGGGCTGAAGCTCGAGTCAGAGCGCACCTGTTGAAATATCACGTCGACGTTGTGAACGTGCTCATCTGCCATATTCACTTGCCGGAAGAACTGATGAAAACGCAGACGGAAAAAATTCTCGCTGAGCAGCGCCAGAATATGTACAACGCGCAGCGTGAAGCAGAAGAGAAACGTATTCAGCTGGAGAAGACAAAAGCACACGCTGACAATCAGAAAGACCTGATGGCCGCGACTGTCGGTGTCGAGATTGCCGGCAAACGAGCTGAACAACGTAAGTCTGAAGGCGAGGGTGAAGCTCATTACATTCTGCAAACTGGTCGTGCTGAAGCCGAGAAGGTCCGCTTGATGGGTGAGGCCCAGGGCGTTGCTTATCACGAACAGGTCAACGCACTTGGTGCACAAGGCGTCGCACTTGTCGAGACGTTGAAAGTCATCGGCGAGAAGGGCGTTCGCATCACTCCTGATGTGATGGCTACCGGCAGTGGAGCTGACGGTGGTGGCGGAATTGGAACGCTGCTGTTGCTGAATCTCTTCCGCGACAAGCTGAACTTGCCAGCTTCGAATGGCGACAAGGCGTCACTCAAGTAAGCGATTTGTTACTTAAAACAAGACAAGGCGGGCCAACTGGCCCGCCTTTCTCTTTCTCTGCGCCTCTGCGTCTCAGAGTCTCTGTGTTGAAATGGCTTCTACAGATCTGGCATTGGTCAACACAGAGGCGCAGAGCACACAGAGGTACAGAGAACTATTTCTCCAGGTACATCTGCGCGGCCATCTTCGTCAATTTCCAAACCCTCGACCACGCAATTTTACTCTCCCCGTTTTCACGTCCAGTGAGTTTGTCCAAGACCAGCTTGCCAAAAATTCTGCCTTCACGACGTAGCATGAACTCTTTCGCGTAAGGCTTCGCCGTCTCAAAGAAACTGAAACCAGGATCCGTCAGGATTGCGATACCTTCCAACGTCATCAACGCCCGCATCACATAAGTGAAGTTGGCTGGCAGACGAAACGGGTATTCATAAATCACTTCCGCAAGGTCATACGTGAGTTCTTTGAAATTGACATCGCCTAGTTTCAAGTTGAGGTAACTTTGAAAGAGTCGCTCAACCACAGGACGAACAGTTTCGGGATCGACACCCGGCTTCAGAAAGTCGAGGTTGATTATGTCCTGGCCAAGGCCCTGCACATCACGACTGATAACGTGGAAAAACGCATCAATCATTTGTGATTGCAGCTTTGGCGAAATACGACCGACCATACCGAAATCAAAAAAGGCGAGGTGCCCACTATCCATCACCAGAAGATTTCCGGGATGTGGATCGGCGTGGAAGAATCCATCTTCCAGCAACTGCTTCAGATACGTCCTGACGAGAAGACGATTTACTTTGACCGGCGAAATACGACGTGCACGCAATCCTTCGAGATCAACAACCTTGGTCCCACGCACAAACTCGAGCGTCAAAACACGACCACTCGTGTGCGACCAAAACACCTTGGGAACTCGAACTGCTTTCCAGGTGCGGAAGTTGTAACGAAACCTGTCTGCGTTGCGACCTTCCTTTACATAGTCGAGCTCTTCGAAGATCGTGTGATGAAACTCATGCAGCATTCCTTCCCAGTCTGCGTTTTCATTTGCCTTAGGAAAGAAACGATTTGTCAGTTTCACCAACCGATAAAGAATCGCGACGTCGATGCTGATCGTTTCGGCAAGTGCCGGACGTTGGACCTTGACTGCCACTTCCTCACCAGTCGCGAGTCGCGCACGGTAAACCTGACCAAGCGAAGCGGAGGCAATCGGTTCGCTATCAATTTCCGCGTAGCACTCGTGCACACTTCGTCCGAGTTCTGACTCAATCCGGGCAAAGGCATCTGAGGTTGGAAACGCCGGAACTTGATCCTGCAACAACGCAAGCTCTTTCACGTAAGGCAACGGCAAGAGATCGGCTCGAGTACCGAGTGCCTGTCCGATCTTGATGAAAGTTGGACCAAGATTGATCAAACTCTCGCGCAGCCAAACAGCTTGCTTTTCAAGTCGGGCATCTTTTTTTGCGGAACCTTCAGCGCCACGAAAGACGATGTAGCGCAGGACTCTGATAAATCTATCAAGACCTTCATAGATCCAACTTCTCGACCAGGCCTTCAAACGATCGCGTTTGTTTCCCTCACGAGCTTGTTCACGCAGGCGCTTGATCGTGCGTCGATTGAAATCTGCGCGAATGTCGTAGGTGTCGAGAAAAAGGTAAAGAGACAAAAGCCCAAGTACGCTTGCCACTCTGGCAGCGCGCAACCAACTGCGTAGACCATGACCCGCGAGCAATTCGTTAACTCGCTCGTCAGTCAAGTCAGGAATCGGCGGAGCCTGCTTATGGGCCGGCGTCGAGACGTTTGTCGCAGGTGCCTGCCCTGTATGTTTGATTAGTGCTTGATTAGTCGACATCTTTTGAAATCTATTAGCGGGAAGCTGATGCTCTGACTTCGTACTTTGTTCTTTGTGCTTTGTGTTTCGTGCTTTGTATTTTGTGCTTTGTGAACTTCAAAGTACCAAGTACAAAGTATCAAGATCAAAGCTCAAAGTACCAAGATCAAAGCTACGAAGACCAAACCCTCAAATAACCTCCAGCATATGCTTCGTCCCTGCCCGCTCAAAATAACTGTCCGCTCGAGTGACATCCGTCTCGATCTGGCGTTTCAACTCGTCGATCGATCCAAATTTGCGCTCGTCTCTCAATCTATACAAAAAACGGACGCGGATCACGTCACCGTAAAGATCCCCGTCCCAGTTCATTACGTAAGTCTCGATTGAAGGTTCCGTGGCCTCTCCAAACGTCGGTCGTAACCCTACATTTGTTACGCTGCGACGCCATTGGCCGTCGATCAACGTCCCGGTCACGTAAACCCCGTTCCTGGGTATGACGCGGTTTTGCGGGCGCAGGTTGGCTGTAGGAAAACCGAGTTTGCGACCTCGTTCCGCCCCACGTTCGACAGGACCCTCAACACCATACGGTCGCCCCAACATCCGCCGCGCCAGGTTTACATTTCCGCGGGCGAGGAGTTCACGAATCTTGCTCGAACTAACGCGCCGTCCTCGCAAACTAACTTCCGGAACCTCTCCTGCCACAAAACCGAGTTCGCCACCCATCCTTTGCAGGAGTTCGATATTGCCCTCGCGTTTGTAACCGAATGCGAAACCCTTTCCTAGATAAACCTCCTGAGCATGCAGTCGATCTTTTACGACATCGCGGAGAAAGTCAGCGGCCCTTATAGATGAGAACTCAGGAGTGAACCGCACGACGATGGTTTGCTCGATGCCCAAAACACCGAATGCTTCGATCTTCTGATCAAAAGTTTGCAGTAGTGGCGGAGCTGATTCGGGATGCAGAACGGCGCGCGGGTGTGGATCAAAAGTGATGACCGTCGGCATCGCGCCGACCGCACGTGCGCGATCTACCACGGTCCGCATAATCAATTGATGACCGAGATGCAGACCATCAAAGACACCGAGAGTCAAAACGGTGGGTCGATGAATTCTCGCGTTGTCAGTTCCGTGAAAAAGGCGCATCAGTACGGTTGCGACTGTTGTTAACCTTATCTAGTTTCAGAACGGGAAACTACCACTTCGTGCAAATCGAAAATCGTTAACCGACAATCACTCAACTTCTAAGCCATCGTATGCAAACTCGACTCCCGCTGGTAATCGCCGCGAATCTCTTTCGTGTTTGATGTCGTGAGCAATGTGTGTGAAATAAGTTCTCTTTGGCTTCAGCTCCGCGACAAACTCCAGCGCCTTGTCGACCCACAAATGAGTGGGATGTTCTTTAAATCGCAAACAATCGAGTACGAGTACGTCGAGATCACGTAAACGATCCATCGACCTGCCGGGAATCTCACTGAGATCAGTCAGGTAAGCAAAGTCGTTAAAACGATACGCCATTACAGGCAACCGACCGTGGATCACTTCGAGTGGGGTGACGACTAAGTTTTCTCCGATACAAAACGACGCCTCGGCAACCACGATGTTTGGAATTACCTGTGGCAGGCCACCCCCAAAGTGCGATGGTTCAAAGATGTATTTGAAAATGCGTTTGATATCGACCCAGGCGCGTTCGTTTGCATAAACACCCAACGCCCCAAAGCGAAAGTTGAGCGGTCGAATATCATCAAGCCCGAAGATATGATCAGCGTGACAGTGTGTAACGAGGACGGCGTCGAGTTGTTTTAAGCCGAATCGCAAAGCCTGTTGACGAAAATCGGAAGAGGTGTCGACGAGAACTGTCTTGCCTGCGTGTTCAATAATCACCGAGACGCGCAAACGTTTATCGCGCGGATCATCAGATACGCAAGTTTCACATTCACAACCTATTGAAGGAACGCCTGTGGAAGTGCCGGTGCCGAGGAAGGTAAGTTTCATGGTAGGAAAAGCATTGAGCTTCGTTCTTTGTACTTTGTGTCGTGACAGAATTGTTCAAAAGCAAAGCACAAAGTACAAAGCTCAAAGTTCAACTGTATCTACGCCTATCTCCCCCCGGTAATATCTTTTCCGGAAAACGCCCGGGGTGCTTGTGCCGTGTTTGCAAGCGACACGTATTGCATCCTCAGATCAGACAAGAGCCCTTCCAGCATCTGATGCTCTTGCTTACTCAGATTGCCTTGCGTCTTTTTCTGCAACATCCCAAGCACATCAATCCAGTGTTTGCCCAACTCCAGATCAACATCGCGCTGATGCGTCACTGGATGTTCCATCATTCCCAGCGCTGAAGCAGCGTTGGAAGCGATCGACATCAGGAAGTTTACAAAGCTCGCCGGATCTTGAGCTCCCTCGAGTTCTTCTTCCGTGAACTCTTCTTCCGGTTCCGGCGGCGCTTCTGAAACTGCGGCCGCCGGTGGCGCCGCTGAAACTGCGGCCGCTGGTGGCTCAGGAACCTCAGGAGTTGCTGGAGTTACTGGAACTGCTGCTTGAGTTGGAGCGGGTTCGGCTACCACCTCTTTGATCTCAGGCTTCTCTTCAGGAGGTAAGTCTCTGGGACTTCCGTCAGCATTAAAGAGTCGCCGGTCCGTTACTTTGAATGTGGGTTGTTCGTCGTTCATTGTCATCTTTACCGAAAAAGGCGCCGGCCGTTGTTGCCCAGACGCATTGTTTTATTAAGAAAAAAAGGGTCGAATTGATGTTAGCATCCGGCTACAAGTCTCGCCAAACCTTGTTTCAGGCGTCGACATTTCTGTAGTCCAAGGCGTGCGGTTCATCCCGCTAGATTCGCAATCCACCCAGTTAATCGCCCAATCCACGGCAAAGTGAATTGTCAAACGAGAGGGAGCGCGTAGACTCCCGCGCAGTCAAATCTCTCTGTGCGTTTGACCACTTTGGATGTCACCCGTCATCACTTTCTCCGCTCAGAATTTGATCGCGTCAGACGCTCCAGTCGATAACGCACAGAGAGGGGTTTTGATAACGCTAATTCTACTTGCTGATTCTGTGATTCCGCCCCCCATCACACCTGAATACCGCGTTCACCTGAAAGGAGTTTGGTTATGTATCGTCCGAACAGAAATCTCTGGTCCGTTGTTGCTCTGATTCTCGTCACTTGCGCGCTAGCCTACGCACAAACTGCGCCGGCAAAAGCGACCAACGCTCCGCGCAATCTCGCGATTTTGATCTTCGATGGAGTACAGATCATCGATTACACAGGACCATACGAAACATTCGGTCACACGTATAGCAATGACGGCGAGGCGTTCAATATCTACACCGTTTCAGAAAAGACTAATGCCATTACTACCTCAATGGGTATGAGTGTTAATCCCAAGTACAGCTTTGAGAACGCACCAAAACCTGACGTGTTGTTAGTACCTGGCGGCGATGTGAAAGCACAAGTAGATAGCCCGACCGTGATCAAGTGGGTTCAGAAGACAGCAGGTGACGCAGAGATCGTTCTCTCTGTTTGCAATGGCGCCTTCATCATCGCAAAAGCTGGACTGCTCGATGGGATGGAAGCTACAACAACTGCCGGCTTGATCCCACTGCTTCGAAAGGAAGCGCCCAAAGTAAAGGTCGTGGATGACAGACGTTTCGTCGACAACGGTCACATCATTACCGCAGCGGGTCTTTCATCTGGAATCGATGGCGCGTTACACGTGATCGAAAGACTCTACGGCAGAGGCACTGCGCAGATGGCTGCCTTGGGTATGGAATACAATTGGGATCCGGATTCGAAGTTTGTTCGAGCAATGCTCGCTGACAAGTACTTGCGGTTCAACTACGACGTCAAAGTCGACGCAGGCGGTTGGCGACCGTTGAGTCGCACGGGTTCAGTCGACTATTGGGAAAACACGTGGGCAGTCACAACTCAATCATCGGCAAATGAATTGTTGGATCAGATCAACAGCAGCATCGGCGCAAACAAGACGTATGGCCCACCGATCGCTAAGTGGAATCGTGTAAACATGGAAACGACCAGTAATGATCTCCAAACCTGGTGGACATTCACGGATGAAAAAGGTTCACCGTGGAATGGTGTTGTTAAAGTAACGCCCGTGTCAGGACAGAAAAATCAGTACACCTTAAGCGTGAAAGTTGCGCGGAAGGGTGCGCAGATGGCAAGCGGATCGATGTAAGGAAACTGAAGATTTTAGTGGTGTTTAATCTTCTCGGTACTGGGAGCGCCGTCGTCCCCGCCAGCCCACCTGCCAACCACGATCACTGATTGAGACAAATGGCTTTTGATTTCGAGCGGCCGGCCGGGACGCCGGCGCTCTCAGTACCGCCAGCCACTTGCATCTTATTGCCTGACAAGCTAAAGCATATCGACATTCCTGATGGAAAGCTTCGAATCACCCGTCTACACATTCAATACTCAAACTAGTCGTTTGCAACGAAACGCCTGGCTGAGATGGATCGTGATTCTGGGCGTCTGGATCTTTCTCGGCGTTGTTTATACCGCCCCCATTTATCTGGAAGTTCGTTCCGAAGGAATGGGCCATTCGGCGGTCAAAGTCTTTGCATGGGGCATACTCACGTGGCTTTCCTGGGCTCCCTTAACTCCTGCGATCATCTGGCTAGCTCGACGCTTTCCTTTGATGGACGGTGGCTTGAAGAAAAGTTTGCCAATCCACATTCCAGCATTCATTCTCTGTTCAATACTTCATAGCGCCGCCGCGGTTACGATCGTCTTGACTGTGCGACCGTGGGACAACATGGGGGACAGTCCCACAACTTTCTGGCCTCGTTTTATTTCGCGAATGCAGGGCTCCTTTGGCGCTGATCTTTTGATCTACGGTGGAGTCGTTGGTCTATGTTACGCGGTCGACTATTACCGGAAGTATCGCGAGCGAGAGTTTGTTGCCACTCAACTTGAAGCGCAACTTACACACGCGCAACTCGAGTCGTTGAGAATGCAGTTGCAGCCGCACTTCCTTTTCAACACGCTCAACGGAATTGTTGGCCTGGTGCGCGACAATAAGAACGACACTGCAGTTAGTATGCTGGTTGGGTTAAGTGATCTCCTGCGCCACGCACTTGAGTACTCAGACCAACAGGAAGTTGAGTTAAAAGAGGAACTCAGCTTCACCAAACTCTATCTCAATATTCAACAGATGCGTTTCTCTGACAGGTTGCAGATCGACCTGGATATTGAACCGACAACTTCCAAAGCGCTCGTTCCCAATTTACTTCTACAACCGTTATTGGAAAATGCATTGCGACACGGAATTGGTCGCAGCGCAGATGCAGGGTGGCTGTGTATTGCTGCAAAACGAGAGAATGGTTCTTTGCTGATTACAGTTTCCGACAACGGCGCAGGCTTGCCACACGACTGGCAGTTGAAAAGCAGCAATGGGATCGGGTTGGCAAATACCGCTGCGCGTCTGCAACAACTCTACGGAGAACGACACCGTTTTGATATTCACAATCGAGATGGTGGCGGAGTTGAAGTAGAGATTGTCATACCGTTTAAGAATCTAAGAGCTGAGAATTAGGGTCTCACAAACTCTTAATGCCCGAGAAAATCAAGACACTCATAGTTGATGACGAACCCTTAGCGCGGCGGAACCTGCGTTTGCTGCTTGAGCGTGATTTACAAATCGAGATTATTGGTGAGTGTCGAAACGGTAAAGAGGCGGTGAAAGCTATTGAATCCTCACGTCCCGACTTGATCTTCCTGGACATTCAAATGCCGGAGATGGATGGCTTCGATGTTCTGGACCAGGTTGGTCCCGAACATGTGCAGGCAATAGTATTCGTCACTGCGTTCGATCAGTACGCGTTAAAAGCATTCGAAGTCCATGCGCTCGACTACTTGTTAAAACCGTACGACGACTTGCGCTTTACCCAAACACTACAACGAGCGAAGACGCAGATCGAGACTCGTGAAATAACCAAGGTGAGCAAACGACTGCTGGCACTGTTGGAAGAGCGCGAGAGTCAAAAGGAATTGTCGACGCGGGAGAGGCCTTACCTGACGCGATTGATGATCAAACTTTCAAGCCGCGTCGTGTTATTGAAGGTTGATGAAATCGATTGGATCGAGGCTGACGGAAACTACGCAAAACTACATGTGGGATCCAAGGCTCACTTGTTACGCGAGAAAATGCACGACCTCGAAGCTCAGCTCGATCCGCGGAGATTTGTACGCATTCATCGATCAATAATCGTGAACCTTGAACGCATAAAAGAGTTGCATCCACACTTCAATGGCGACTACATCGTCGTACTCGAAGATGGCCGGCAGTTAAAATTAAGCCGCAGCCGAAGAGAGAATCTGGAAGCGAGGCTAAAGGCCGCGAACTAGATGGCGAGGGTCCTTTGGAGTGCGGGCGACCTGTCGCCGCTTTGTTATAGCGCAATCTCAGCGCGGAAGTCGTTCTTAAGTTGCGCCGCCCGATAACAAAGCGGCGACAAGGCGCCGCACTCCAAAGGAGCTGCGCACCCCGAGGTTGTCTCGTCTAAGGCCTTTCGTCCACACCGTCTCCCTCGTCAGTCGCTCGATACTTCTCTTTCTCTTTTTCTTTCTGCAAGTAAGGAATTCCCTTTTCCATCCACTCAGGTGCAGGGGCGCCCTTTAGGAAATGATCAAAGAACTCCTGCAGCCGACGCGTGTAGTCTCTCTGATTAATCCGCTTGCGCAGTCCATGTTTCTCGCCGTTGTAGCTAAACATGTAGACCTCTTTGTCCAAACGTCGTAACGCGAGAAAGAATTCAATTCCCTGCTGCCATGGCACCGCATCATCTTCATCGTTAGCAATCATCAACAGCGGAGTTTGCACTTTGTCAGCACGGAAGAGTGGTGAATTATCCAGGAAGCGCAACGGGTAATCCCAAAGACTTCCCCCAATACGCGACTGTGTTCGCTCATATTGAAACTGCCTGGCCAATCCAGTTCCCCAGCGAATCCCACTGTAGGCACTCGTCATATTGGCGACGAGCGCACCCGGCGCTGCAGCCTTAAAGCGATTAGTTTGTGTGACCATGTAAGCAATCTGATAGCCGCCCCAGCTGTGACCCTGGATACCAATCGCGTTTTCGTCAACGTAGCCCTTATCAACTACGGCTTGAACACCAGGCAGCACACACTTCAAGGCACTCGGACCTGGATAACCGACCGTGTAAACAATGTCGGGCATAAAAATCAGATAGCCATTGCTAACGTAGAAAGTCGGATTAATAGAAGTTCCTGGTCCAGGATTACGAAACTGGTGCAGACCCTGTGTTAACCGTTCATAGATGTAAACGATCATCGGATATTTTTTCTTCGGATCGAAGTTATCCGGCTTGAGAAGTAATCCTTTGAGCGGTACACCGTCGGTGTTTTTGAAACTGATCAGTTCACCGGTTCCCCAGTTGAACGCGGCGCGTTGCGCATCGCCATTGCTCACCCGCTTGAGATCGCGAAAGTCTCTGTTCGTTACCCACAGATCCGGAAATTGATCGAAACGCGAGGCAGTCAACATCAACACGTCAGCGTCCTTTGCTTTGGTTGGACTGCCAAAGTCTTTGGCGGCCATCAATAACTTTTGCGGCAGTGCTTCGCTATTGACCTTGTCGCGGAAGAACCCTGTGTCGCGAGTCTCTTCATTCTCAGCCTGCAATAACATCGGTTTGTCAGGGTCAATTGCACGTTCTTTCGGATCTAGTCGAACATAGCGCAACGCCGTCTTCTCTTTTCTCCCAACACCATCAGTCAAATTCTTTGCACTGCTACCGTCGGGAGCAACTTGCCAGATGTCGTAACGATCGTAGATCAAAACGTCTTGATCGTCCTTGGTCCAACCGGCGATTCCGTAGGAACCGGGAGTTTGTGGCGTATCGTTGTCTTCGTTGAAGAACTGCGACTTGATGTTGGTAGTCAGGTTGGTAACACGAGCGCTGGCGATCGCGTACGAGTTCCAGTCTTTGCCATCAAAGTAGATCGCGTATTTCGCGCCCGGCGATAACGAATAATTGCCGCGTTGTTTCGTTGACAGAATCTTGCGCGAGCCATCGTCGGTATTTACCAGGTAGTAGTCCGTGAAACCAGGATCATAATCAGCCATCACGCGATACTTACGATTGTCAGCTCCGATTGCGATACTGCCATCATTCGATGGTGAAACAGTTTCCATCGAGTCGTCCGCCAGTTGAACAAATTTCTTTTCCTTGATGTTGTAAACAGCACGGTACGATTTGTTTCTCTCCTGTTCAGCTCGCACCTTTTGAATGGGTTGAATGTAGTCGTCTTTCCAATGCCACAAATCAACCATCACTTTCTCGTCAGCAGGTACTTCTTCATCAGCACTTCGCTCCGGATCCGGTGGCGGCGCCGCGCCAAAAAACAAACGGCTGCCATCCAAAGAGAAACTTAGATTGCCTTTGTCGCTGATTACATATTCCTTCCGAAAACCGTTCGACGAAGCAGAGACTATTTCAGCAGCCTGTGGCTCTTTGCGATCCCAATAGTAGAGTTTGAACTTTGGTTGTTTGGCATCAGCGTCGTCCTTATCGCTGATGAAAGCGAGTTGTGAGTTTTCTTCGTCCCAGGTGAAACGTTGATACTTACCCTTGCCACTCAACAGCGTAGCTGGTTGACCGTCAGTTTGCGGCGTAACGGTATAGACTCCGTTGGTCTCTTCCTTTCGCGATGAGGTCGCGTAGACGAGCGTCTTCCCATCTTTACTCAACGTGTAATCGAGCACGTCGGCAAACTTGCGCTCATTTGAGTTAGACAGATCACGCAACACCAATTCAGTGCCGTACTCTTTCTTCTTTGATGAACGACCAGTCGGAGGGCGCGATGCGGCAGGTGTAGCTGGAGCGGGAGCTTGCGAATTCTCTTTTGGTGGAGCCGTCTTTTCCGGCAATGGGGCTTCCATCAAGTACGCAATAAAGCCGCCCGCGTCTTCAGGTACCTGGAAGTTTTTCACCCGCTCGATTTCGACCACAGTTCCACTGGTCAGGTCCATTATGCCCAGACCATTCTTCGGCATCTCTTCTGGTTTCTTTTTATCTTTCTTTGCCTTATTCAATTCCGACTTGGTGGGCTCGGTTCCAAAAACCACGAAGCGCGTATCAGGCGTGAAGACCGGTCGCAATAGACGCGTCTGGCCGGCTTGAAACTCGGCAATGTTTGCACCCGGATCATCTGGAGGCGGCACTGGCGGACGATAACCTCGGGGAGCACGCCACTCCGTGGCACTGGCTATGTTGCGCACCACGATCTCACCGTCACCGTCCTCCGGCATGTAGGCATAAGCGATGAATTTTCCGTCGCGTGAAATCTGCGATGCCTGAATCGAACGCCACGAGTCGTAATCCTTATGAGTCAGTGGACGCTTGCTTGTCGCAGTCTTTGGTTGTTGCTCGATCGCAGCATGGACAGCCGACTGTGGGAAAACGCTGAGCGACGTGGACAGCAGAGCAACGATACAAAGCATTGCCACTGTCAGGCGGACCTTAGGCCGAGTGCTGGACACTTTTCCGAAGCGCATGGGGAAGTACCTCACAATTGTCAGAGTTGCTTGGTCGAAGACGAGGGCCCAAGTCTCAACTTTGGGGGATTTGAAGTCAAGTGTTTGTTTTAGTCTCAGTTCAAGG
>Ga0068860_100005525_pt1 | contig 12796 bp, 21 predicted proteins | sample KBSSwiS32_FD_66597 | JGI IMG/M metagenome (GOLD analysis project Ga0068860, IMG submission 66597) | Switchgrass rhizosphere microbial communities from Kellogg Biological Station, Michigan, USA - KBS Switchgrass S3-2 | ecosystem: Host-associated > Plants > Roots > Rhizosphere > Soil ... | reverse complement strand
GTCGAACAAAAGGATGGGACTTCTGGGTGTTGCAGCAAGCTGCTAACGTTGAGACAAAGATAGAACGGGTGTCAGGCATCAGCCCGGTCCAAAGTGTCAGGGATCAGCCCGGTCGTACACGGTCGGACTCCGGGGATAGGGAAGAACTACACGGCGCAAGAGGACGCCCTGAAGCGTCTGGATGGGCAGATCACGTCTGCGAACACCTCAGTCTCCCAACACGTACACCATCGCAGGGAACATGGCGACCTACCTCGGGTCGATCTATATGGACGGGACCAATAAGCAGATTACGTGCCATCGGTCCTGGGGGCAGAGCCGGAAGTGGGGCATCTGGAACGCTTACAACCGGCAGCTGCTGTACCTGAAGGCGGGGGACAGCACGGCGAGCTGGACTTATGACAGTGCCACCATCCGCGCCGCGTATGGCGCATCGGCCAACAGCCTGTCCGTCTTCTGCGGGTTGGCGGAGGAGCCAATCCAGGCAGCCTATGCGCAGTACATCGAGGACAATGGGGGTGCGGATTCGCTGTTCCAGGTTGGTATCGGCTGGAACTCCACCACGACAATATCCGGCCGGCGCGGCGAGGTAGGCACTCGGCGCACCACGGGCACGGGCGAGAACTGGGTGCCAGTGCGATCGCTTGGCGTCAACGTGGTGACGGGCCCTGGAGGTCAATCCGAAAGCCTCAGATGGCGGCGCCAATCTGCTCGGCGGCGAGGACGATATGGTGCTATCCGCGCAATGGCGGGAGTGAGCGTCGACGCGATCAGACACCCTCGCGATGAGGCTGAGCTTCGTCGGGTTTGGCCGGAAGGGGTGCAGGTGGCGACCTCGGCCCTCGCGATGCCTCTCAGCCGAGCGATCCGCCGCGCGCATGGCGGCGTTCGGCGGCTTCACGGGTCCACAGTTCCCACGGCCGATGAACCTGACCTTCGGTGGAGGCCGCGCAGGCAGCGGCCTCGTCGGCGGTGAGGTGCGTGATTGGACCAAGGCGCATGGCCTCGGATTGGTAGCGGGCGTTCAGCTCGGCATAGACGGCGCGATAGACGACGAGGGGCAGCGACGCGGCAGTCACGGTCGATCCATGTCCGCGCATGACGACAATGTTGGCTTCGCCCAGCGATGTAGCAAGCGCGCGCCCGAGTTCCGGCGAGCGGATCAGCAGGTCCGTCGCAGGGCCGCCGGTGTCACGAATCTCAAACAGCGGAGCCTCAGGGCCGATGAAACCGGCCATGTGCAAGACCGCGCGTAGGCGATGCTGCACCGAGATGGAAAGCGGTACGATCGAATGGGAATGGCTGTGCACGACTGCCATCACATCGGGTCGCGCAGCGTAGATCTCGCTGTGAATGAACCGTTCAAGATAGGGGCGCGGCCCCCTCGGATCGACCGGCGAGCCATCGAGATAGAATTCGAGGATGTCGCCGGCCGTCACACTGCCAGGCGCCATGTTGCGCGCCAACAGGAAGCGGTCTGTCGATTTGTCGTGACGCACGCTGACATGGCCAAAAGCATCGACGACGCGGTGGTCGTAGAGGATGTGATTGGCAGCGACTAGATCGGCGATCAGGCTAGGGTTTGCATTCATGGAGGACTCTCAGTTTGCCGCCGGCGTGATGCCGGACAGCTTGGCGATCTCTGCGCTGCGGGCCGACTCCGCGGCCAGGAAGCTGGCGAAGGCGGCCGCCGTCTCGGTCACCGGCTCGGCGCCGAGCGCTGTCAGCTTCTGGACGAGCTCGGGGTGCTTCGAAGCTGTCTGCACGGCGGCATTGATTTGCGTAACCAGGTCGGGTGGCATGTCCTTAGGCCCCCAGAGGGCGTACCAGAGCACGAAGGTAAGTCCGGAGAACCCTGCTTCAGCGATGGTCGGCACCGATGGCAGCTGCGGCGTGCGCTGCTCTGACATGACCGCGAAGGCGCGCAGGCTGCCTGCCTGGATTTGCTGTAGGGCGCTGCCGAGGGGGGCAACCATAAGCGTTGTTTGTCCGCCGATGACGTCCGTGAGGGCGGGCGCCGTACCGCGGTAGGTGAGAATGACCGCGTTGACGCCGATACGGCTGTTGAAACTTGCGCTGGCGAGGTGCCCCATCGCGCCGAGCCCGGAATTCGAATAGGTATGCTTATCGGGCGCGGCCTGCATCTCGGCGGCGAGTGCCTTGAGGTGCGCGGGGGTCTTGTCGGGGTGCCCGACGAAGACCATAGGAGAGGTGGCCAGCCGCGCAATGGGCGAGAAATCAGCGATGGGATCGTATGGCACCTGCTTCATGACATGCTTGGCCATGAGGTGGATGTCGGCGTTGGTCAAGAGCGTCGTTCCATCGGCGGCGGCACGCGCCACTTCGGCGGCGCCGAGCGTATTGCTGGCTCCCGCCCGGTTCTCAATCACCCAGGTTTGGCCGAGCGTATCTTTGAGGCGGTCGGCGTAGAGGCGGCCAATCGTATCGATAGCGCCGCCCGGTGCAGCGGGAACAACAAGGCGGACATTGCGGCTCTGCTGCGCGAATGCAGCGTGAGGCAGCGGTGCCACTGCAAGTGCACCCAGTCCAAGCAGAGTGTTGCGACGCGTAAGCATGGCGCTTCCCCCACATCGGCATCAACGGCAAGTTGCCGGCCACGGCGTACTGCCGCCATCCCTCCGCTCAAGAGGTGCAGGTCCAGGCATCTCGCCCCTATCTCATGGCGCGGCAACAAACATCGGTATCCGACGGGTGGTCTTTGCCTGGTACTCCGCGTATGGCGGAAACGCCGCGACGGCCAGCTTCCATAGACGATCGCGTTCGATCTTGTCCTTGACCTCGCGCACCTGCATCGGGCGCACGATGGTCTCATCGCGAAGCTCGACACGCGGATTGGCGCGCAGATTGTGCACCCAGGCGGGGTCTTCCGGCGCGCCGCCCTGGGACCCAACGAGAACGTAACTATCGCCGTCCTTCACGCGCATGAGCGGCGTCTTGCGGATGGCCCCCGTCTTGTTGCCGGTGTGGGTCACAATGATGACCGGCAAACCGGTGTCGCGCAGCGTCGTACCCTTCGTGCCTCCACTATTCTCGTAGAGCTCCACTTGTTCGCGGACCCAGTCTCGTGGACTTGGAATGTACTTCGACATAGGACACGGCCTCCACTTTGCTTTCGAGCCTATCTGCCGACGACCCCTCCGAAAAGCGAGTGAGGACACATCGGTGAACGACGCTCTCTGCCCACATCGAAGCGGTGCGCAGTACGCTCCTCTGGCCAAGGCGACGCTCTCCGGCAGAGCTGGAGCCAGCAGCACTGGCTCACTCGACCAAGGTCGCGAGGAAGCCTGGTCGATATCGCAGGAGGCAATGCCCACACCCTTCGACGCTTCAAGTGCGCAGTCCGGGCGCTGCTCGAACGGGAAGGGTTATCCGTCATCGATCCTGGGGCTCACGTTCCGTTTCATAGGCAAGGCTGCGCAGCTGGGCCGTCTCGCGCTGAAGCTCATCGAGCCGCACGTTCAACACGTCACGAATGCTGATCATGCCAAGGAGGCCATCGCCGTCCTCCACTGGGATGTGGCGAATATTCCGTGACAGCATCGTGGATGCGACCTTCGCAACGTCGTCGCCAGGGGAGCACGTTATCACCACCTTGGTCATCAGCGCCGACACCGATAGAGCGTGCAGATCGGCTTTGTGAATGGAGAGGCCATAGGCGATGTCCCGCTCCGAAATCACGCCGTCAAGCTTCTGTCCATCGTGGCTCACGATCGCAGCGCCGATGCGCTTGTCGCGCAGGAGCTCTGAAAGCGTTCCAACGGTTTCCAACGGCTTGATGGTGATAACCATGGAACCTTTGAGGGTCAGAATGTCGGCTACCTTCACGGCACTTCCTTCAGGCCTGTGGTTGGTCCTCGTACGGCTCCACCTTAGCGCCGCCCGCCCCCCGATAGCTACAGCGAAGCTGCTGCACACGGTAATGGCGTGGGCCGCAGATCGGCTCGCGCGCCCGGTCGGCCGCGCGGCCTGAGCGGAGGGGTGCGAAGGGTGCCCCGCGTGAGCTTGCGGGCACGAGCATATGGTTAGCTAGGCGGGCGGCGGGTTGGCAAGGCAGGGAGGGACCGCCTTGCCGGGTTCTCACTTGACCGACGGGTTGCCCCGCGTCTCGCGGCTCAGGTCCGCCAGGCTGGCCCAGTGCCGGCACAGACCGGCGAACCGCTCCAGGTCGGCTGGCCGCGCCGCCTCCAGGTCGGAGGCGGTCAGAGCCTCGAACATGGCGATGATGTGCACGATCATAGCCATGCCACCCTTCGAACGGCGGCCTTGGCCTTCGCCTCGGCTTCCGACGCCCTGCAGGTCTGCCACTGGACCATCTCGCTCCTGAATCGCTGGCTCTTGGGCACGCACGCGGGCGCGGTGGCGCCTAAGCACCTGCAGTCCTATCTCGACGAGTTCGCCTTCCGCCATAACCGGCGCACGACCAATGGTGTCGGCCGCATCGCGGCGCGCGCGTCATCGAGAACCTCGTCGTGCGCGATCCGCTCACCATGCGTTCGCTGATCGACGACACGCGCCGCTGCCGTTGCTTCAGATCAGCTCAACCGGCCTGAGCTAAGGGCATAGGTATGTGTTGAGGGCGTCCTCGAAGCGGATGATGTCGAGGGCGACCAGGACGCCCTCAAGGTCGCTCAGAGCGCTCTCCGGCCTGGTCTCCTCTTGGATCGCGGTCATTGCCGAGCCTCCCCGTGAGAGGCGCAGGCTGCACGGCTTCGCTGCGGTCCTCCAAGGGCTCCGAGCGCATCCGCAATTCGCTGGCAGGCGGCCTCGATGCCTATTGCGGTAAGCCAGAGCGATTGTGCCAAGGCCGACTTGCCCCTACCGCCCTCGTCCAGATCCTCGAACGCGAGATGGAGAACGCCTGCCGCAGCCCCGTACGGTGCAAACGTCGTCCTCGATTGCCATATAGGCGCGGTTGAAACCGGAGGAGGTCATCGGTCCCGCCTCCTCGTCGAGCGAGAAGTTGCCGATCTCCGGGATGTAGACTTCGTCGATGCCGCCCGCGCTGAGCACAGCCCAGACCAGCGCATGCATGGGCTTGGTTGTGTCCAATCCATGCCATTCGCGGGCCGCGGTGTGGATGCACACTTCGGCGATCTCCACGCAGTCCCGCCAAGTCGGCTTCTTGCGGCCTATGATCTGCCGCTCCGTTGGCTGGTGCTGGTTGCGCATCACGTCGCGCCAGGCTCTTGTACGGCCGTCCGCGATCCCGAATTCGTCGGGACGCTCCAGCTTGGGAAAGTCATTCGGCGTCGAGAGGTAGATGTGATGCAGTTCGCGCCGGATCTCGCGCAGCCGCAGCATCTCCGTGGAGACGGGCAGCGGCGTGGGTGTCACCGGCAGAGCCGCGGCCGTGCCGAGGTCGGCTGAAAGGGCGAGCGCGCTCTAATATTACCAGCCCAGGGGAGAAGCACGCCGCCGGCGCCAAGCGCCTTGCCGAGCGTGCCGAGGAAAGCGCGACGGGTGCTCATGGCCGCACCTCTTTCTCGATGTGCCGCCTTGCAATCTCCAGCCGCGCCTGCGCCGTCCCCATGAGGCTGGCGATGGCCTCGAACCTGTCGGCCACCGTCTCCCAGCCCCCCTGCATCACGTCGATCAGGTGCCCGTTGCCATCCGCGATCATCGATGCGGCGGTGGCGACAAGCCTTCCGTCTACTGGTCGCGATCTTTCGGAGCTTCCTCAGTCTCTAGCGAGTTCATGATGTACCAGAGGCATCCAAACATCAGGACGAAGAACACAGCGTAGGCGAGGACTTCCAGCATCAACACCTCCCCAATTGCGCCCGCAATGACTTCCTGCCGATCAGGGCGCCGCGCGAAGGCTTCAGGGGGAGGCGATCAGGGAGCGTGGAGGTGCGGGCCGCCCCCTCCCTGATGCCAGCCCCCTGAAACCATTCGGGGCACAGTCAATGTGAGCAAACGCGCCGAGATCGGAGGGGGTGGATGTCCGGTCTTCGGACGCCCAGTGGTAGCGTCGCAGGCCTGAAGTGAAAGTCGCAGTTCGCCCAGGCCTTCCCTCCTGACACCCCAGCCCCTCCAGGGAGGACCGACATGGTGTCGCGAGGGAGTCTTCTATTGGACTCTGGCGCAACTGTGCCGCAATTGTATCGAATTGTGACGACCTCTGCGGCCTGCATCCGGTCGGTTATGCGGCTTCCAACCTTCTCCGCGTAGGGCGCGCCCCGAGAGAGCCCCGCTTCCTCGTGCGTGCATCCCAACTCCAAGCTCGCTCAGCTCCCCCTGCGCATTGTTGAGCGCGAGCGCCATGTAGGCGTCGGCGTTCGTCGATGTCCGTCTTCAAGGGCACCCGTGCGCGCACGCCGGCGGCCTCGGAGATCGGGCAACCGAGATGATCCTGGCGCTCTCGCGTAGGATGATTACCTTCAGCGCCGCGGCTTCGTTGGTCTTGGCCCCGACGGCGAACGCCTCGGCCTTGGCATGGCAGAACGTCCATGCCTCTTCGGCCTCTGCTTCCAGCGGCCTCAATTTCGCCGGCAGGATGTCGTCGCGGTCGGCGAGCTTCTTGGCCGCCTGGAGGTTGCACTCGAAGACCTCGAAGGCGAAGCCCCACGGCCGTACCTCCGATCCGCGCACTGCTATCTTGAAGGCTCGCCACATATCCCAATCGAGCGGCGGATCGGCGACAGCGGGAGCAGCGAGGGAAACCGCAAGCGCAGCAGCGAGTGCAATTCGCATGGCGCAGGCCTCCTCGGTTGGCTCTCCCTTATGCGCCCGGCCGGCGGCCGCGTCCACTCTGCAGGTTCGACGACCATCCATCGCCGCCCGCGAGGACGCTGGATCGTTGTCCGGGAGGTCTTGGTAAGGTACTCGAACCAGGCGTGGAGCAGTGGATCAGGGAATAGGTGCCGGCCGCCTTGGGCAGAATTGGACAAGCTCGATCCGATGTGCGCATGTGCGCACCATGACAGAGAAAGCACCCCCAGCAGGCTGGGTAGTTCAAGTAATCATCCCCGGGGAACGTTCGTTGGAGCGATCACCCTCTGCCTACCTTTCCACGCTTCTCGGGGCGCCAACGTTCAAATACTTCAACGTAGCGGTCGCCACCGCCGAAGCAGCGATCGCGGCTACCACGAAGCACTTGGCCGATCCCCAGCATCCGGAGACGAGCGTCGTCAGGGCGCTCTCATTACGAGAGATTGCTGCACTAGGCCTCACTGCTGGAGACGTTAAGCCAGCGTGACCCAGGTCAGGTGCCGTTCCTGTACGGGTTCGATTTCGTATACGTCCCCTGAAGCTTGCGTGTCGGGCAGGGGTCAACGCCACACGCGCGCGATGAGCCCCCGAGTCTCCCCGGTGCGTGTGGGCCTGCGATGCCAATGACCCAGCCGGCGGGGTGGCATGGCGAGCCATTGGGAGAAGGGGAACGCGGAGAGACCGCCCACGCGCGTCCCCTAGCATGTACGGGCGCACATACCCTTCTGACCGGCTAGGTTCGGAAAATGCTACTGCGGATAACCTGCCCAGCCGCCCTACGTCCCTCGTAGCCGCCAAATCAATGTTATGCGATCCCGGCCCCTGCTGTTAGTGTGCAGGCATCGGCTGGCATACGTTCGTCAGGCGCCGCCGACTGGAGAGTACCCACAATCTGCTCCCGCCTGTTCCTGAGTGCAGGAGGGAGACATGATGGCGCCGCTCCACTTCAAGCAGCATCACACGCCGCATCTGTCCGCAGTCAGCATGCTTCTGATGCTTTCCCTCAGCGCGGGATCTGCATTGTCGCAAACCGCCCCCACAAACCCCGGCACAGCAAAGTCGATCGAAGACGCCAAGGACAAGGCGTATGCTGCGGCCATCGCGAGTTGCGAGCGCTTGTGGGACCGTGACACGCACATGACCAAGAAGGAATGGTCGAGCACCTGCCGGCGGGTTCAGGCTCGCCTCAAGCAGATGGAGTTGAGGTAGGTAGTGCGGCCCGACGTGCCCGACAACCCGGAGCCCATCGAGCCCGCCGCAGCAGTGCATGCGGTCTGCGAGCGGATCGCCACAGATCTCCCCGGGAACCAATTCGGCGTCGCAACGGAGTTCTATACCTTCATGGAGACCCGCACGCCGTATGATGGTCGCCGACTGGCCAACGTGCTTCGGCATGTGCTGGGCCGGCCCGATCTGGCCGCCGATGTCGAAGCCCTGTTGCCGCCTGCGCCGCGCGCGCCCGACTAGGCTGGCGTCTTGCCCAAGGCCGCGTGGCACGTCGAGGCTGCGGACCGACGTGCCACGATCTCTGCTGCCGCAGCGGAGTTCGGGGTGCCGCCGAACTGTATCCTCATGCAGCAAGTCGTCAGCCATGGTAAGCACAGGTGGCCCCTGAGGCGTGGCGAGATCACCGGTGGGCTCATCGACATCCGCGACCTGGCCCAGGTGATGGAGCACGCCCGGCCGCTGCCGCATCCGGGACACGACCAACCGCAATGAGAGAATTCGGGCACCTCCTCATGTCGAAGGAGGTGCCCGAACCCGCACACCCGAAGGGACGGGGCATGCCCGCATGCGCGCCGAACCGTGTGTACTGGGGGGATGTCGACCCAGCGCGCGCTCCAGCAACGTTGCGGCTTCCACTCGGTTCCAATCCGATTGAGGATTTATTTGCGGTGCGTGTTCCTGAGGACGCCTGGCAGCCGCGGAAGCGAACGATTGGACGTCCTGGGAAGCAGAATGCCGTAGAAAGTAGCACTGTAAGAAACAAGCTCGCCTACAGAAGCAGGGGGCCGCCCTGAGGTCCTGAAAGTTGTCTGAAATTCTGCGGAAGGGTTCCCGGCAGGGGCAAGCGATCGTGACAGATCGCCCACGCCGCCTCCGACGTGATGCGTGATCATCGGCGAGGCCGTCGGCCCCAAGCCCACCACGGAGAGGGGCGGTCAAGACGACCTTTTGCAGCTATAATGCCTAGCCTCTTACTCTCACTCGCCGCATTGGCGGCGACCGCCGAGTGCGTAGGAACATTACCCTACCGGCACGAAGAAGGGAGCCCATGATGGACAACTCGATCCTTCGCCTTGCACGCGCCGCCCGTGGAGTCTCGCCGTTGGCCGTTGGCCTCCGCGTGGTGCTGTCGCCGTTGGCCGTCACGTCGGTTCAAGCCGATGAACCGGTCAGGATCGCCGTGCTATCGGCGGAGTTGCAGAACGACCACGCTGAGTGGGTACCCACGACCGACGCCGAGCGCCAGCGCCTAATAAAGATTGAGGAAACGTTCAAATCGATGCTTGAGGGGTCCGGCAAATACAAGTTCGCCCCTGTCAGCTCAACCATCCAGGAAAGGATCAATAAGGACCAAAAGATGGGCAGGTGCGGTGGCTGCGAGATTCAGTACGGCAAGGAGATAGGGGTTGGCCAGGTCGCGTGGATCGAGGTTCAGAAGGTGTCTGAGCTGATCCTAAACATCAACGTCTACATTGCCAGCGTAGATGCCGGGCAGCTCAGCTTCGTAAAGAGTGTCTCTCTGCGCGGAAACACCGACGAGTCATGGCAGCACTCGATCAAGTTCCTGGTGAAGAGCTACATTCTTTATCCGGACAAGAGTCGGCAGAAATAGGTCGTTAGTCCCGGCCGCGACTCAGGCGGGCTCATCGACATCCGCGACCTGGCCAAGGTGATGGAGCACGCCGGGCCGCTGCCGCATCCGGTCGGCGATCAGCCGCAATAGCACTGCCGCTCGCCAACCCGTGCATGCAGATGTATGGTGCACGCCTTATAAAAGGGGACACCATGACTGATCGCCGCCAAGGGGCAAACCGCGCGCCCACGCACCTGCTGCACCAGGCAGAACAGGCGGCTAAGAGACTTTTCGCTGCGCATGCCCTGGGCCTCATCCGGCCGCGCCAGCTGGCGATCCTTGTTGCGGTCTCTGAGAACGATGGTTTGAACCAGGCCGACGTGGTGGAGCGCACCGGCATCGACCGCTTCGCCGCGACCGAGATCATCGCGCAGCTGGTGCGCAAGGGGCTTCTGCAGCGCCGGCGGAGCCGGGAGCACGCCAGGGCCAAAGTGCTCCGCCTCACCGACGAAGTGCGGAACGCCAACCGGCAATACTGTCTGCCATGAAAGACAGCGAGCGGCGCACCATGTCCGCCGAGGAGTGCGCCAAGGGCTTCGTGCGGCCGGTGCGGCTGACATACCGGCACGTCGGTGCGCCAGCGCTCAAGAACCTGCGTGACCTCACTGACAAGGAGCACAAGCGGTATGACGGCCGCGGCTACGTCAAGTTCGAGCTCTATGGCGCCGAGCGCGCGCCTCTGGCCGGCAGGTATTGGACGCAGTCCGAGCTCAATCGTGTCAATACACCTAGCTGCGGCATTGTCACAAAGATGGCGCAGTCCATCGCCGAGACCTTCGCTCGCAATCCGAACTTCTATCACGATACCTACTGCGCCCGCTGCCGCAAGCGCTTCCCGGTGGGCGAGTACGGCGAATTCGTGTGGGAAGGCACCGACGAGCGCGTCGGAACCTAGCCATGCACGACCCGGACATACCTATCCCTTTAGCTCAGGCCGGTTGAGCTGATCTGAACCAGCGGCAGCGCTGCGTGTCGTCGCTCAGTGATCGCATGGTCAGCGGTGGGCGGGCCACAAGCTGCTCGATGACGCGCGCCGCGATGCGGTCGACGCCGTTGGTCTTGCGGCGGTTGTGGCGGAAGGCGTACTCGTCGAGGTAAGCCTGCAGGTGCTTAAGGATATCTCGGGAAATAACTGCTACGACTCGCGCGGTTTGATGGTGTAGTTCCATTCAGGATGGAACGCGTCGCCGGTGATGTCGAGGGTTCTCATCTCGGCGTCGCTAACCTTGATCCCTTTCTCGTAGGTGCCCCCATCGAGCACGCACTCGACCTTGAGGCCGGTCTTGGTTGTGGTGGCGCCAATCAGCTCCGCCACGACGAGACGGTCCGTCAACGGTCTTCCGCGCCAGTTTTGCGTGATGTGACAGAAGAGGCCCTTGCCGCTCGGAGAGAGGTCGCAAGGCTTTCACGTGGCAGGACAAGGCGGGGGCGACAACGACGGCGCGCGGGGTTGGGACGAACCCCAAGGTCACAAGAAAGAGCACCTCCAAGGTGTGCGGAATAATCTTCGTGATCAATGCACCTCCAACGCAAGTGGCAGGATCTCCACGGTGCTGCCGCCCGTATCAGGTTGAACGGCCGGATGCCCCGCATGCGGGACTGCCTGCGCGATTGTGAGATCAAGCGGATTGCCCGACAGCAACCCCTGCCTCGTTTACCGGAGCGCTGATCGGCGCCGACAGCGGCACCAGGAAGGAGACCGGGCCGTGGCCTCCGTGATGGCCAAAGATCGAGCCACGTCTTGAGGTCGGCGCGATGGTAGAAGACGCGGCCGCCGAGCTTCATGAAGATCGGGCCTTTGCCATCCGAGCGCATGTTTTCGAGGGTGTGCGGCTTTAGCCGCAACTCCTCGGCGGCTTCTTTAGTTGTGAGGAGCTGGGACTTGCGTCGGTTCGACATTTGATCCTCCCGTGCGGAGCTGCAGGGAAGATCCAGGAAATCTGCGTCGACAGGCATGTCGGACTATGGGCCCGTCTAACGACACGCCTGCTCGACCAGTTTCCGGTGTCCACCATGGCAGAGCGCCTGGCCCTTGGCGAGGGCGCGGCGCATGCGCTCCTTCATCGAGCAGCCTCTCCCGGACCATTCCTCGCGCACGCGCTTCTGGCCGTGTACTGCCTCGGCCATCTCACGGTAGCTGGCGCCGGCAGCGTGGCCGTCGAATGCGATGAAGGCGTCGCGCGTCAGCATCTGCTCGCTGGTCTTCTTCACCCAGCGGGACCGCATGGTCAGGAGATCAGGGTAGGAGGCCAGGATCGCCGCCGCCTCTTTCACCCTCGACTCGGCCGGGATTACGAACTTGAGGTGCACGGGACCCCGGCTGGCACGATGACCTGTGACCCGGACCGTCAGGGACCGCTCGGATGTGCGGATGAGAAGGTGTTCGATGTCGCGTGGGCCGATGACGACGTGCCGGATGCAGGTTTGGTCGGCCAACACGAAGCGCGCCGGCGTCCCTGAAGGGGCACGCCTCGCCACCGCTTCGAGCACTGCCGTCCCCGGATCGGTGACCCAGTGGATGGGACCCTCCGGCGCGGTCAGGGCCGGATCGACAAAAGGGATGGAGGCCCCAGCGCTCGCAGCCGGAGGGCAGCTTTGCGATGCGCCAGATGGACTGGCCGGTTGGCAAACGGCGAGAATTCGTCTGACCGGCAGCGTTCAGCTGATAGTGGCGCTGGTAAACCTGGGTTGCGGCGGAGGCCCTCCCACGCAATCTCCCCGTCGTTGAGTGTCAAGACGTAGTCGTAGGCCCCGCGGGGCGGTGGCCATGTTTTGAGTGAGAAGGGAAACTCCCGCTGCCATGACACGTCAGATGCACTCGGTCCCAGCCCGCCGGCCGGTAGTTCGGACGCGTTCGGATGCATCCGCTGCCTCCACGCTGGCGGCACGGTTGAAGCGGGGCGCGCATATGCCTTACTTGGATGAAGGTCTTGAACGCGTCGGGATCGTTGGCGATGGCGCGCATCCGGAAGACCGTCTCGACAAGCGCGCGCAGGGGCGCGCGGGCCGGCGCGATCAAGCCGCGGCGCAACAGGAGGAAGGCAGCCTGGTAGTGCGGTCGCGTCTGGAGGGGCTGGGGTGCGCCTGCTTCCGCAATGCACCGGATGATCTAACTCTCTACGAGTTGAATGCGGTCATCGAGGGAATCGCCGTCACGAAGGGAAAGTTCGGCGACGCCATCTTTCGGACGCTGGCAGACGGATT
>Ga0068860_100005520_pt1 | contig 12804 bp, 9 predicted proteins | sample KBSSwiS32_FD_66597 | JGI IMG/M metagenome (GOLD analysis project Ga0068860, IMG submission 66597) | Switchgrass rhizosphere microbial communities from Kellogg Biological Station, Michigan, USA - KBS Switchgrass S3-2 | ecosystem: Host-associated > Plants > Roots > Rhizosphere > Soil ... | reverse complement strand
TCATCAAGGCCTATCTGGGGAGCAAGGACCAATGACGATGTTGCTCAACGTCAAGGATCTGCGCGCCTATTACGGCCAGGTCCAGGCGCTTCACGGCCTCGACTTCCAGCTCCACCAAGGCAGCCTGACCACGCTGCTCGGGGCCAACGGCGCCGGCAAGACCACCACGCTGCGGGCGATCTGCAACATGGTGCGCTCGACCGGGTCGATCGAGTTCGACGGTGCGCCCCTCACCTCCCGCTCGACCGAAAACATCGTGCGCCTCGGCATCGCCCACGTGCCGCAGGGCCGCGGCACCTTCACCACCATGACGGTCGAGGAAAACCTCCAGCTCGGCGCCATCAGCCGCAGCGACAAGGCCGGCATCGTCTCGGACATCGAGCGCATGTACGCGCATTTCCCGGTGCTGAAGGAGCGCCACGCCCAGCAGGCCGGCACGCTGTCGGGCGGCGAACAGCAGATGCTCGCGGTCGCCCGCGCGCTGATGCTGCGGCCGCGGCTGATGCTGCTGGACGAACCGTCATTCGGCCTTGCGCCGCTGATCGTGCGCGACCTGTTCGGCATCCTCGGCAAGATCAATCGCGAAGACAAGGTGACGATCCTTGTCGTCGAGCAGAATGCGCAGCTTGCGCTGGAGCTCGCCGACAAGGCCTATGTGATCGAGACCGGACGCATCGTGATGGCGGGTCCCGCGAAGGAGATCGCCACCAACGAAGACGTCCGCAAATCCTATCTGGGCTATTAGGAGCAGCGGCCATGGAGCTTTTCACCAATCAAATCCTGGCCGGCATCGCCACGGGCGCGATCTACGCCTGCATGGCGCTCGCGGTCGTGATGATCTACCAGGCGATCGACCATCTCAATTTCGCGCAAGGCGAGATGGCGATGTTCTCGACCTTCATCTCGTGGCAGCTGATGCAATGGGGTGTCCCCTATTGGGGCGCCTTCGTGCTGACGCTGGCCATTGCATTCGCCGGCGGCATCGCGATCGAGCGCCTGCTGTTCAAGCCCTTGGCCAAAGCCCCGATCCTGACCAATGTCGCCGGCTTCATCGCGCTGTTCTCCATCATCAACAGCTGCGCCGGACTGATCTGGGACTTCACCATCAAGCAATACCCGACGCCGTTCGGCTCCTCGCCCTTCCTCGGCAGCCAGCTGATCTCGACCCACCAGGCCGGCATGATCGGAGTCACCATCCTGCTTTTGATCGGCCTCTTCATCTTCTTCCAGTACACCCGGATTGGCCTTGCGATGCGCGCCGCGGCCTCGCTGCCGGAATCGGCCAGGCTGGTGGGCATCAACACCTCCTGGATGATCGCGCTCGGCTGGGGCATGGCGGCCGCGATCGGCTCGATCGCCGGCATGCTGATCGCACCGGTGGTGTTCCTGGAGCCCAACATGATGGGCGGGGTGCTGATCTACGGCTTCGCCGCCGCCGTGCTCGGCGGATTGACCAGCCCGTTCGGCGCCGTGGTCGGCGGCTTCCTGGTCGGCATCTTCGAGAATCTGGCGGGGACCTACATTCCCGGCGTCGGCAATGAGCTGAAGCTGCCGATCGCGCTGGCCCTGATCATCACCGTATTGGTCGTCAAACCCGCCGGCCTGTTTGGCCGGCACATCGTGAAGCGAGTTTGATCATGAGCGCTGTTGAGGACGTCGCCACCGAAGCACCGGCGGTCGAGGCCGTTCCGAAGCGGGCCATGACGCTGGGAGCCGGCACCTCGCTGGTGGTGCTGGGCCTGCTGTTCCTGGTCCCGGTCTTCGCCAAGAACTTCATCGTCTTCCAGCTGACGATGCTTCTGATCTACGGTCTGGCCGTGCTGGCGCTCAATATCCTGACCGGGGGCAGTGGCCAGTTTTCGCTGGGCCAGAGCGCCTTCTACGCGGTCGGCGCCTATACCTCGGCCATTCTGATGGAACATGGCGGCGTCAATTACGCCCTTACCTTGCCGATCGCCGGCGTTGTCTGCTTCATCTTTGGATTCCTGTTCGGCCAGCCGGCACTCCGTTTGAGCGGCGTCTATCTCGCGCTCGCCACATTCGCGCTCGCCACCGCTATGCCGCAGCTGCTCAAGCTGAACTTCTTCGAGAAATGGACCGGAGGCGTGCAGGGCCTGGTGGTGACCAAGCCGGACGCGCCGTTCGGCCTGCATATCTCGCAGGACGTCTGGCTGTACTACTTCACGCTCGTGGTCGCGGTCGCGATCTACGTCTTCTCGGTCAATCTGCTGCGCTCGCGATCGGGCCGCGCCTTCATGGCGATCCGCGACAACGAGATCGCGGCCTCCGCGATGGGCATCGACGTCGCGCTCTACAAGACGCTGGCATTCGGCGTCTCGGCCGGGATCACCGGCGTCGCCGGCGGGCTCGGGGCGATCGCGGTCCAGTTCGTGGCGCCGGACAGCTACACCATCACGCTCGCGATCTCGCTGTTCCTCGGCATGGTGGTCGGCGGCGTGGGCTGGCTGCCGGGATCGATCGTGGGGGCGGCCTTCATCATCTTCGTGCCCAACATCGCCGAGAGCGTGTCCAAGGGTCTCTCCGGAGCCGTCTTCGGCGTGCTCCTGTTCCTCATCATCTTCCTTGTCCCGCACGGCGCACGGCAGGTCGCCATCGTCGGCCAGCAACTGCTCGGCAGGCTGCGGAAGTAGGGAGGCGCAGCCATGGGCTTCGGCCGGACCATTGGCGTCGCCGCGCTCGCGGCGGTTGCCCTTGCCGCGACAGCGGGCGGCGCGCTAGCGCAGAAGAGATACGATGCCGGCGCGTCCGACACCGAGATCAGGATCGGCAATATTATGCCCTACAGCGGACCCGCGTCCGCCTACGGCGTGATCGGCAAGACCGAAGCGGCCTATTTCAGGAAGATCAACGCCGAGGGCGGCATCAACGGCCGCAAGATCAATTTCATCAGCTATGACGACGCCTACAGCCCGCCCAAGGCAGTCGAGCAGGCACGCAAACTGGTCGAGAGCGACGAGGTCCTGCTGATCTTCAACCCGCTCGGTACGCCATCGAACACGGCCCTGCAGAAATACCTCAACGACAGGAAGGTCCCGCATTTGTTCGTCGCCAGCGGCGCCACGCGATGGAACAATCCGAAGGCGTTTCCGTGGACCATGGGCTGGCAGCCCAGCTACCAGAGTGAAGCGCATATCTATGCGAGATACCTGCTGACGGAAAAGCCCGACGCCAGGATCGCCGTGCTCTATCAGAACGACGATTTCGGCAAGGACTACGTCAAGGGATTGAAGGACGGGCTCGGTGCCAAGGCGTCGATGATCGTGGCCGAGGAGAGTTACGACACCTCCGACCCGACAATGGACGATCACGTCGCCCGGTTGAAGGCGTCGGGCGCCAACGTGTTCATCAGTATCACGACACCCAAATTCGCCGCACAGGCGATCAAGCGGCTCGCCGAGATCGACTGGAAGCCGCTCCAGTTCGTGGCCAATGTCTCGGCGTCGGTGGGCGCGGTCATGATGCCCGCGGGCTTCGAGAACGCGCAAGGGGTGATCTCCACGGCCTACGCCAAGGATGGCGCCGATCCGCAGTGGGACGACGATCCCGGCATGAAGAAGTTCATCGACTTCCTCCGCAACCATGATCCCGATGGCAACAGGCTCGACGGCGCGATCGTGTATGGCTACGGCGTGGCACAGACGCTGGTCGAGGTCTTGACACGGTGCGGCGACAATCTGACCCGCGACAACGTCATGAAACAGGCGGAAAGCCTCAAGGATTTCGCACCCGACACATTGCTGCCGGGGATCCGGATCAACACCTCGCCAACCAATTTCGCCCCGATCAATCAACTCCAGATGATGCGGTTCAAGGGTCAGAGATGGGAACGGTTCGGCGACATCATGACCGCTGACGTCGGCCACTGAGCAGCGTCTCGGGCATCCCGCCATTTCCCCGACCACGGCAATTATCGCTTCGATTGAATCTGAAACTTCCATCACCCCTCCGTTGCAAAAATTTCATTCGGCAGACTGGCGATTGGCTCCCCTGCGACGGCTTCGCGCAGGCTTTTTCTTTGCCGGCTATCGCCGAAGGGTATTGAATGCGCGTCAGGAGCCGCAAAGCGCTCCGCAATGAAAAAACCGCACATTCCACAAAACCAAGGAGGTCCAAATGCGTGCTCTCAAGCTGCGATCGGCAGCCCTGTCGGCAGCCTTCGCGATCATCGCCGCGACCGGCGGCGCTGCACTTGCCGACAAGAAATACGATACCGGCGCCACCGACACCGAGATCAAGATCGGCAACATCATGCCCTATAGCGGGCCGGCCTCCGCCTACGGCGTGATCGGCAAGACCGAACAGGCCTATTTCAACAAGATCAATGCCGAGGGGGGCATCAACGGCCGCAAGATCAACTTCATCAGCTACGACGACGGCTACAGCCCGCCGAAGACGGTCGAGCAGGCGCGCAAGCTGGTGGAGAGCGATGAGGTGCTCTTCATCTTCAATTCGCTGGGCACGCCGCCTAATTCCGCGATCCAGAAATACATGAACACCAAAAAGGTACCGCAGCTGTTCGTGGCGACCGGCGCCACCAAGTGGAACGATCCGAGGGAATTCCCCTGGACCATGGGCTGGCAGCCCAACTACCAGAGCGAATCCCGCATCTATGCGAAATACATCCTGAAGGAGATGCCGAACGCGAAGATCGCCGTGCTGTTTCAGAACGACGACTACGGCAAGGACTACCTCAAGGGGCTCAAGGACGGTCTCGGCGCCAAGGCGGCTTCCATGATCATTGCCGAGGAAAGCTACGAAACCACGCAGCCGACCATCGATTCGAACATCGTGAAGCTGAAATCGACGAATGCCGACGTCTTCTTCAACGTCACCACGCCGAAATTCGCGGCGCAGGCGATCAAGAAGATGGCCGAAATCGAGTGGAAACCGCTGCATTTCCTCAACAACGTTTCGGCCTCGATCGGCAGCGTGATCAAGCCGGCCGGGTTCGACAATGCGCAAGGCATCGTCTCGTCCAACTACTTCAAGGACCCGACCGATCCGCAGTGGACGAACGACGCCGGCATGAAGGCCTGGAACGAGTTCCTCGACAAGTACTACCCCGATGCCAATCGCGCCGACTCCTCGGTGGTGTACGGCTACAACGTCGCGCAGGGCCTCGTGCATGTGCTGAAGGCCTGCGGCGACGACCTGACGCGCGAGAACATCATGAAGCAGGCGGCCAGCATCAAGGATCTCGAACTCGGCGGGTTGCTGCCCGGCGTCAAGGTCAATACCAGCGCCTCCGACTTCGCCCCAATCTCCCAGCTTCAGCTGATGAAGTTCAAGGGCGAGAAGTGGGACCTGTTCGGCGACATCATCTCGGGCGACGTCGGCGGTTAACCATCCTCCCGGTCGACCGGCTGACTACTAAAGCAGCAGCCCCTGCGGCGTTGCCGCAGGGGCTTTTTCGGCGGATAATGCTACAGTGGCGCGTTCGAGAGAGCTTTCAGCCAAGAAAGCCGGCGCACGATCTGAATCAATCAAAAACAGGGAGAAACTGAATGCTCGTTACAATCCGCAAGGCAGCTATCACGACGGCCGCGCTTGCCATTGTCGCCGCATCGTTCGGTGGCGCGCTCGCCGCCGACAAGAAATACGACACCGGCGCGACCGACACCGAAATCAAGATCGGTAACATCATGCCCTACAGCGGCCCCGCCTCCGCCTATGGCATCATCGGCAAGACCGAGGCCGCCTATTTCAAGAAGATCAACGATGCCGGCGGCATCAACGGCCGCAAGATCAATTTCATCAGCTATGACGACGCCTACAGCCCGCCAAAGACGGTCGAGCAGGCGCGCAAGCTGGTCGAGAGCGACGAGGTGCTCTTCATCTTCAATTCGCTCGGCACGCCGCCGAACTCGGCGATCCACAAATACATGAACTCGAAAAAGGTGCCGCAGCTGTTCGTCGCCACCGGTGCCACCAAGTGGAACGATCCGAAGGACTTCCCCTGGACCATGGGCTGGCAGCCGAACTACCAGAGCGAGTCGCGGATCTACGCGAAGTACCTCCTGAAGGAAAAGCCCGACGCCAAGATCGCCGTGATGTACCAGAACGACGACTACGGCAAGGACTACCTGAAGGGCCTCAAGGACGGTCTCGGCGCCAAGGCGGCTTCCATGATCATCGTGGAAGAGAGCTTCGAAACATCGGAGCCCACGGTCGACAATCACATCGTCAAGCTCAAGTCCACCAATGCCGACGTGTTCGTCAACATCTCGACGCCGAAATTCGCGGCGCAGGCGATCAAGAAGATCGCGGAGATCGGCTGGAAGCCGCTGCACATCCTCAACAACGTCTCGGCATCCGTCGGCAGCGTGATCAAGCCCGCGGGCTTCGACAATTCGCAGGGCATCATGTCGGCGGCCTACCTGAAGGACGCGTCCGACAGGCAGTGGGACAACGATCCTGGCATGAAGCAGTTCTACGAGTTCATGGCGAAGGATTTCCCCGAAGGCGACAGGCTCGACGGCGGCACCGTGGTCGGCTACGGCGTGGCGCAGACCCTGGTTCAGGTGCTGAAGCAATGCGGCGACGACCTGACCCGCGAAAACATCATGAAGCAGGCGGCGAACGTGAAGGGCTTTCGCACCGAGGTGCTGCTGCCGGGCATCACGGTCGACACCTCGCCGACCGATTTCGCCCCGATCAGCCAGTTGCAGCTGATGCGGTTCAAGGGCGACAAGTGGGAACTGTTCGGCGACGTGATCAGCGCCGACGTCGGCGGCTGACAGCCGCAAGGTTGCAAGCCCTCCGCGGCTCGGCCGCGGGGGGCTTTTCTTTTGCAAGGATGACGGCAACTGCGATACAAGCAACGCACCATCGGCCGACCGACGCGCTGACGCTTTGTCGGAACCTGCACTGGGCGGCCCCACCGAAGAAAAGCCACCCGGCCTCGCTGCCGCAAGAATGCAAGAAACCTCGCACAGGAGTCTACGACATGCTGACCACGACCCGGCGCCGCACTGGTGCCGCGCTGCTCACTCTCGCGCTCGTCGCCGCAACCGGCGGGATGGCGCTCGCCGAGAAGAAATACGACACCGGGGCGAGCGACACCGAGATCAAGATCGGCAACATCGTGCCCTATAGCGGGCCGGCCTCGGCCTACGGCGTGGTCGGCAAGGCGATGGGCGCGGTGTTCAAGAAGGTCAATGACGAAGGCGGCATCAACGGGCGGAAGATCAACTTCATCAGCTATGACGACGCCTACAGCCCGCCGAAGGCGGTCGAGCAGGCGCGCAAGCTGATCGAGAGCGACGAGGTGCTGCTGCTGTTCGGCACGCTGGGCACCGCCTCCAACTCCGCGATCCAGAAATACGTCAACGCCAAGAAGGTGCCGCAGCTGTTCGTGGCGACCGGCGCCACCAAGTGGAACGAACCGAAGAGTTTCCCCTGGACGATGGGCTGGCTGCCCTCCTACCAGAGCGAATCCCACATCTATGCCAAATACCTGATCAAGGAAAAGCCGGCGGGGAAGATCGCCGTGCTCTTCCAGAACGATGACATGGGCAAGGACTACTTGAAGGGGCTGAAGGACGGCTTCGGCAACGCCGCCTCGCGCATCGTCGCCGAGGAGAGCTACGAGGTGTCCGAGCCGACCATCGAGTCCCACATCGTGCGGATGAAATCCTCCAATCCCGACGTCGTCGTGTTCTTCACCACGCCCAAATTCGGCGCACAGGCCATCAAGAAGCTCGGGGAGATGGACTGGAGGCCGACGACCATCATTTCCAACGTCAGCGCGTCGACCGCGACCGTGATGCGGCCAGCGGGCGTCGACAACGCCCAAGGCGTGATCTCGGCTTCCTACGCCAAGGATGTCAGCGATCCGCAATGGGCCGATGATCCCGGCATCGGCGCATTCAAGCAGTTGCTTGCCAAGTATCTGCCGGAAGCCAATCCGGCCGATTCCTCGGCGCTGACCGGCTACAACATGGCGCAAACCCTGGTGGAAGTCCTGAAGCGCTGCGGCGACGACCTGACCCGCGCCAACGTCATGGCACAGGCGGCCGGCCTCAAGAAGTTCGCGCAGGATGGGCTGTTGCCCGGCGTGACCCTGACGACCGCCCCGGACGACTTCCAGCCGATCGAACAATTGCAGCTGATGCAGTTCAAGGGCGAACGCTGGCAATTGTTCGGCGACGTCATGAACGGCGAACTGGCCGGGCAGTGACGCGCTGCGCCGGACAACGCCCTCGATGCGGGAATGCAAGCCGATGACCGACCGCCGCCCTCTCCTGCGTTCGATCTTCGACGCCGCGGTGGCGGCGGCGCATCCCGATGTCGTGCTGGCACGGCACCTCCCCGAGCCGCCGCGCGGCCGGGTGATCTGCCTTGCCGCCGGCAAGGGCGCCGCCGCGATGGCGGCGGCGGCCGAGCGGCATTATCTCGATGCGCGCGGGCTCGATCCGTCGCGCCTGCTGGGGATCGCGACCACCCGCCACGGCCACGGCGTCCCGACGCGGCGCATCGAGGTGATCGAGGCCGGTCACCCCACGCCTGACGAGGCCGGCCTGAAGGCCGCGGCGGAAACCTTGCAGCTTGCTCACGACGCGCAAGGCGATGACCTGCTGCTGGTGCTGCTGTCCGGCGGCGGCTCGGCGAACTGGATCGCCCCGGTCGAGGGCATCACCTTCGTCCAGAAGCAGCAGCTGACCCGCGCCCTGCTGCGCTCCGGCGCGCCGATCGGCGAGATCAACACCGTTCGCAAGCATCTGTCGCGGATCAAGGGCGGGCGGCTGGCCCGCGCAGGCCAGCGCGCCAGCGCGATCGTGACGCTCGCGATCTCCGACGTCCCCCATGACGATCCATCCGCGATCGCCTCGGGGCCGACGGTGCCGGATCCGACCACGCTTTCGGATGCGCGCGCCATCATCGCCAAATATCACCTCGCGATCGACGACGCGGTCCGCCGCGCGCTCGACGATCCCGCCAACGAAAGCTGCAAGGATGGCGATGCCGGCTTTGCCCGCGCGCGCTTCGAATTGATCGCACGTCCCAGGGCCTCGCTCGATGCCGCGGTCGGGCTCGCGGCCGCGGCGGGCTACGAGGTCATCGATCTCGGCGCCGACCTCGAAGGCGAGGCGCGCGAGGTCGCCGCCGATCACGCAGCGCTGGCGCTGCGGGCGCGCGCCGACGGCAAGCGCGTGGCGATCCTGTCCGGCGGCGAACTGACCGTGACCGTGCGCGGCCAGGGGCGCGGCGGACCGAACCAGGAATATGCGCTGGCGCTCGCCGACCTGCTGAAGGCGACCCCCGGCATTGCCGCGCTGGCCGGCGACACCGACGGCGCTGATGGCGGCGCCGGCAGTGCCGCCGATCCCGCCGGCGCCATCATCGATCACACCACGTTTGCAAGGATGGCGGCGCTTGGCCTCGAGCCCCGCGATATCCTCGACAACAACGACGCCACCGCCTTCTTCGCGGCCACCGGCGATCTGCTGCAGACCGGCCCGACGCTCACCAATGTCAACGACGTCAGGGTGATCTTGGTTGACCAAACGTAACTTTCGCGCTGCCGTTACCGGCCCCGGGGGGCGGCTCCGTTAACGCCTTGGTGAGCGAAATCCGAAGAAGTTGCGGAAAAACCAGGCGTCGCGAACATGAGATTCATCAGCACTGTATTCTAACCTACGGCTCCTCCCGTTCGAGTGCTGCGAGATCGCGGCAGAGGATCGCCGGATGCCTGATACCACCGATGCCGCCAGCGAAGCGGAGGCGGCCTATTCCGGCCTGATGCTTGCCGACGCCGTCGATAACCTGTCACTCGGACTCATCGTCTTCGACGCAAAGCGCAAGGTGGTATTCTGCAACAGGCGGTACAGGGAGCTTTACGGATTCACGGCCGAGCAGGTCAGGCCGGGAACTCCCGTCAACGACGTCGTCCGGCATCGGCTCAGTCTCGGACTCAAGGTCCATTCGGAGCCCGAAGACTATATCCGGGAGCGCGAGGCCAGCACCCTCGCTCCGGGCACAACCATCCAGGAATTCGCGGATGGCCGGAGGATCGCTCATACCATTTATCTGATGCCCGGTGGCGGCGGGATGGCCACGCATGAGGATATCACCGCGCAGGAGGAAATCGGCGCCCGCCTGAAAGCGCAGCTCGAGCTTGGCAAGCAGCAGGAAGAGGCCCTGCGCATCGGCAACCTGCAATTCGACACCGCGATCAACAACATGTCGCAGGGGCTGTGCTTCTTCGACGCCGATCGCCGGCTGATCGTGTGCAACGACCGTTACGTCGAGATGTATGATCTTCCGCGCGACCGCGTTGGTCCGGGAACCCCGCTCAGCGACATCGTCGATATGCGATTTGCGGTGGGAAGCTTCCCTGCGATGACGCCTGCGGAATATCTGCAATGGCGCGACAGGGTCGCGGTTTCAGCCGTCCCCACGGACAGCATCGTCGAGTTGCAAAACGGGCGCACCTTCAAGATCCGGCACCGGCCGATGCCCGATCAGGGCTGGGTCGCCACGCACGAAGACATCACCGAGCAGCGGCGATCCGAGGTCAAGATCGAATACATGGCCCACCACGACGCGCTCACCGATCTCGCCAATCGCGTGCTGTTGAACGAGCGGCTCGACCAGGCCCTGGTCCGCCGGCTGGACGGCGAGGACATGGTCGCCGTTCACCATCTCGATCTCGATCAATTCAAGGCCGTCAACGATACGTTCGGCCATCCCGCGGGCGACAAGCTTCTGAAGCTCGTTGCGGACCGCCTGCGCGGACTGGTCCGCGAGACCGACACCATCGCGCGAACGGGCGGAGATGAATTCGTCATCGTGCAGACGCCCATCGCGGACCCGGCGCAGGCAACCTCGCTGGCGCAGGCCATCGTCGAGCTGATGGGCGAACCGTTCGATATGGATGGCCATCAGACCGTCATCGGGGCCAGCGTCGGCATTGCGATCGGCCCCGGCGATGGATCGAAATCAGACCATCTGCTGCGCAAGGCCGATCTCGCGCTGTACCGGGCCAAAGGCGATGGGCGCGGCACGTTCCGCTTCTTCGAGCCGGCCATGGACCTGCAGATGCAGACCCGCCGGATCATGGAACAGGAGATGCGCCGGGCATTGCCGGCCGGCGAATTCGAGCTCTACTACCAGCCGGTGATCAATCTGGCGACCAACGCCATCAGCGGTTTCGAGGCCCTGATCCGATGGAATCACCCTGACAGAGGCTTGATCGCTCCAGCGGCCTTCATTCCGCTGGCCGAGGAAATCGGCTTCATCGTTCCGCTCGGGGAGTGGGTGATCAGGCAGGCCTGCGCCACGGCGGCCCGTTGGCCGGACAATTTTCACGTCGCGGTCAACGTCTCGGCCGCCCAGTTTCGCAGTCCCCGCCTGTTGCAGGCGATCGTTGCGGCGCTCGCGAGTTCGGGCCTGCGTCCCACCCGGTTCGAAATCGAGATTACCGAAACCGTCCTCCTGCAGGAGAAGGAAACGGCGCTCGCTGTCCTTCACCAGCTGCGCTCGCTTGGCGTCCGGATCGCCATGGACGATTTCGGCACCGGCTATTCCTCGCTGTCCTATCTCCAATGTTTTCCATTCGACAAGATCAAGATCGACCGGTCCTTCGTGGCGGACATCGCGGAAAATGCCAACTCGCTCAATATCGTGCGCGCTGTGGCGGCGCTCGCGAGAGGGATGGGGATGACGGCCACGGCCGAAGGCGTGGAAACCCGCGACCAGCTCGACAGGATCACATCCGAGGGATGCACCGAGATGCAGGGATTCCTGTTCAGCCGGCCTGTGCCGGCACGGGAGATCGAGCAATGGCTCCTTTTCGGAGGGGAAATGCCGCAAGCCCCGGGCCGCTTCGCCGCGGCGTGATCCGCTAGGGCGCGGACTCATAAGCGCGTAGAACGAGCGCCATGGATGCGATGTCCTCCGCCGTGACCATGGTCCGCATCGACGTGACATTCCGGGATTCGTTTCGCGGCCTTAAGTGCAGTCGACACGCTGAACAAGCGTTGGATATTCGCCCGACTAAGGTGCGTGCGCGCCCCGCTGGACGTTGTTCATCCGCGCGGCGATCAGGCAGAACCGGCGATACCCGTCAGTCACGCGCCCTACAGGAGCACGCGCTGGTCGCGGGACCACTTGTTGCCACGCGAGACCGTCATCGTTCCGCCCCTCGCTTCGATGACAGGTAGCTCGGCGAGAGCGTTGACGACATGAAACATCGTCGGAAGATCCGACCAGGTGGCACGATGGAAGCGCACCGTTGCGTTGCCGGCCTGCCGCTGCTCGACGACGTTGTCCGGATCACCCGCCGGCGTGAGGGTGACCTGGCAGACATCCGCCTCGCCCCATGCCTCCGTGCGTGGCACATACTTCAACATCAATGTCCCGTCTGACGGCGTGGTTTGCTGGACTTGTTGCTGGACTTGCGGCGCGTCGCGCAGATCGGACACGGCGAGATCGAGAAAACGAAACCCCATCCAAGCGGCTTCGCAAAGTTGCGCGCCACCCCAGCTCCGAGGCTGCTGAATTTCGGCATAGAGCTTGGGATGACCGATTTCCCCCCGACCAGCGATAATGGGATCAGCAAGGTTCTCCCAGATGACCGCGAGAAATTTTCCGGTCGCCTTGTCCCGGCGACCGGTGAACGTCGCGGGCCAGCTCACCCAGATCATCGTGTAGCCACGTCCCGCCAGCCAGTCGATATCGGTCATATGGTGGAATTCGACGGTCACGACAGGTTCGCCCGCGAGCGTAAACCCCTCCGGCAGATGTCGATCCAGCAGCTTGGGATCGGTCAGGAAACTTGCC
>Ga0068860_100005519_pt1 | contig 12805 bp, 5 predicted proteins | sample KBSSwiS32_FD_66597 | JGI IMG/M metagenome (GOLD analysis project Ga0068860, IMG submission 66597) | Switchgrass rhizosphere microbial communities from Kellogg Biological Station, Michigan, USA - KBS Switchgrass S3-2 | ecosystem: Host-associated > Plants > Roots > Rhizosphere > Soil ... | reverse complement strand
TTATAAAATCTATCGTAACTCAATTCGTTTTGCACCCATAGCAAAATAATCATGGCACTCGCCATACCAATGGCCAGCCCGCTAATGTTGATAACAGAAAAAGCTTTGTTACGAACGATATTTCTATAAACTATCTTGAAAAAATTTTTTATCATACGTTTTTATTTTATTATACTTAAGTGCGGTCTTTTGTCTCATAAGCATAGTAATTTTTGAATAGGACCTGAATTTGTTATATAATTTTTCGGCTGAGTTTCTATTTCGTAAATACCCACCCATTCATCCTTCACCACCCGATAGCTATCGGGTCTCTATTCTGTTCTCAAACTTTTTACGGGGTTAGCAATAGCGGCTCTTATCGTATTTAAACTAATTACAATTAACGCAAGCAATAATACCAGCGTGCTCACAATTCCAAATAACCAAATACTTATGCGGATATGATAAACATATTTTTCCAGCCAGTTACCCATTAACGTCCACGTCAGAGGAATCGCAATGACTAATGCGATCAATATTAAGCGGAGAAATTCCTTTGAAACAACCAGGATTATCTGTAGTACTGAAGCTCCCAATACTTTTCGTATCCCGATTTCACGAACCCGTTTTGCAATAGTGAATGAAACGAGGCCTGCTAAACCAATGCAGCAAATAAATATTGCCAGTATTGCAAAAAGATTAGTGATCCTGTTGATCAGGTCTTCTGTAAGGAATTTTTTGCCAAATTCCTGGTCTGCAAATTGGTATTCAAAAGGAAAGGCAGAATTATATTTTTTAAAAATAGTTTCTATGAAACCCAACGTTTTTTGCAGGTTAGCATTGTCATTCAGTCTCACACTAATAGAATTAGTATAATCAGGGTAAGAGATAATCATCATGGGGTCAACGGGCCTGAATGGCGATTCCATGACGACGTTACTTGTGATGCCTGTTACTGTATACGACTTCCCGTTGTATATCATTTGCATGCCAATCGGGTCTATCAAGCCCATGGCATCCACAGCGGCTTTATTTAAAAGCATTACAGATGAGTCTGAAGGCAAACCGGTAAAATCATTACCGGCCAGTAACTTAATACCCATTGTTTTTATAAAATCAACTTCAGCTGCCATTCCGGAGAAGTTAATATTGCCAGAGGCAGGCTTACCTTTCCAATCCGGTCCCGGCGTTTTCCACCATACTTCAGTAATCGGCGACGAAGTACGGGTAACTGAACTGACCATACCGGTTTCCAGTAATTCCGCTTTTATAACCGTAAAATTTTTTTGCGTGGCAGCTGTCACGGGCATCATGATAAGATTATTAGGATTATATCCCATGTCACGGCCTTTTATATGTCGGATCTGCTGGTATATTATAATAGTCGCCGAGATCAATAATATAGAAATAACAAACTGGGCGACTACAAGCACATGACGTGGCATGACTGTTTTCTTTCCCTGGAAAGTCCCCTTCAAAACTTTTACAGGATTGAATGATGACAGATATAACGCCGGGTAGCTACCCGCTACAAGGCCAGTAAAGACAATGATAGCAAGTGCTCCTGTCCAAAAAAGCGGCCGGGTAAAGTCTAAGGTTAAGGTCCCGGCAACTAATGTGTTGAAATAAGGCAATAAAAGATACACAGCAATGATGGAGAAAATAAAAGCAATAAAAGCGAGCAGTACAGACTCGAAAAAGAATTGAAGTACCAGTTGCTTTTTCCCTGACCCGAGTGTTTTCCGGATGCCGACTTCTTTTGCTCTTTTCTCCGAACGGGCAGTTGAAAGATTCATAAAGTTCACGCAGGCGATCAGTAGTATTATAATGCCAATTATCGAAAACAACCGCACATATTCTATCATTCCACCCGCATTCTTCCCATCTTTGAAATCACTGTACAGATGCCATTTATTCATTGGAAAAGCGAAATAAGCATTGGTCTTATCTTCGGGTGAATGCAGTTTTTTTACTGTGTTTATATTCTTATTTAACTGTTGAATATTTGCTCCGGGAGCCATTTGTAAATAGACATCCCATGAAGAATTTGTCCATTCATTCATGTTTCTTTTAACACCTTCATCAGAATAATTAAAAGGAATAACATAATCAAACTTCAATGTAGAATTGCCGCCAGGATCTTTTATCAGCGCACTAACTTTAAAATTCAGGTTATTGTCGATGCGCACAATTTTATTGATGGGGTCATCTTCTCCGAACAATGCTTTTGCCAGGGAGACCGTCAATACAATAGAGGCAGGATCAGTAATGGCGGAGCTGGCATTCCCGCGAATGAATTCCCATGAGAACATATCAAAGAAATGTCCGCTTACTGTATAACCTTCCTTTTTTATCATTGTTTCACCATAGGTTAATACATGGGGCTCAACACTTGTAATAACTACGGCATTTTTTATTTGGGGATATGCACTTGCCAGGGAAGACGCAAGCGGGAACACCATAACATGATCGGTTAGGACCTTGCTGTTCAGATTCCTGTTGACCATCACCTGGTAAATGTTATGGTAGTTTTTATGAAACTTATCATAAGAAAATTCATTTTGTACCCATAAAAGAATTAGCAGGGTGCAAGCCATGCCGATGGTGAGGCCCAAAATATTAGTAATTGTAAATCCTTTATGGCTAAATAAATTACGCCAGGCAATTTTTAGATAATTTTTTATCATAGCTTTTATTTATTTGATGACCTCACCCCGGTTTTGTCTATTCACTTTACGATGCCTCCTATTCAACCCACTATTTGCCACCCGATAGCATTGGATCACAATTCACTCGCGGTAGCTATCGGAATTATTCCGTTCTCAAACCTACCTGCCGGCAGGCAGGCTCTTCACCGATTACTGCTCACTCTGTTCGCAGCGATTTCACGGGGTTACTAAATGCAGCTTTAATACTTTGATAACTTACCGTCAGGAGCGCTATACAAATGGTCAGCAAGCCTGCCAGTACAAAGACCCACCAATCAATATTTATCTTGTAGGCAAAATCCCGCAGCCATTTATTCATAATATACCATGCAACAGGGAATGCAATCAACATCGCAATAACAACTGGTTTCAGGAAACCGGATGACAGCAGTGAAACGATATTGGGTACAGACGCGCCCAGTACTTTTCTTACGCCAATTTCTTTCGTGCGTTGCTCTGCGGTAAATGTTGCTAATCCAAATAAGCCAAGGCAGGAAATAAAAATGGCTAAAAACGCAAAATAGCTGGATAGCTTACTTACGCTCTGTTCATTGCTATATAATTTGGCATATTCCTGGTCTGAAAACTGGTAGGTAAATGGATAGGCTGGATTCAATCCTCTGCAGAGCTTTTCCAAACCTGCAAGCGCTACTTTGGTTTTACCAACTTGAGTACGAACCAGGATAGTGCCCCATTTTTGATTTTCAGAAAGGCGAATAACCAATGGTTCAATGGCCTCATGTAAGGATGCGAAATGAAAATCTTCGAGCACGCCGATAATCTTTCCCTGTTGATCGGCCCATGATATTAATTGACCAATAGGGTGCCGATAACCCATTTTTGTTACAGCCGCTTCATTTAATATATAACTTATGGAATCAGTTCCAAAGTGCTTAGAAAAATCATGACCTTCTTTTAATTTCAAACGCATAGTCTTCACAAATTCATATCCAACTGTAGCATCGGCAAATGATGTTGTTAGGTTTGGATCTTTACCTTGCCATCCTATATCACCTACATGATGACCTATCACCGTAGGTGATTCCTTCATTTTTGAGATACTCAGTATCCCCGCCATTTTACCTGCTTCTTCTTTAAAAACGGGATAGTTTTTAATTAAATCCCCTTCGAGGGGAATATAGATTAGATTTTCACGATCATACCCGGAATTTTTTGTCTGGATATAATTTACCTGGCGATAGATTACAATCATGCCTACAATAAGAATGATGGAAAGAGAAAACTGAAAAATCACCAGGCCCTTTCTGAAAAAAGTAGCCCCGTAACTGAACTTCAGACTACCTTTTAAAACTTTGCTTGGGTTAAGAGAGGATAAAAAAAATGCCGGGTAACTTCCCGCAACAGATCCTGTTAATATTAGCAGGCCAACTAACGATACCCAAAAAAACGGTTGACCAACGGGAAGCGATAGTTGTTTCCCCGTAAGATTATTAAATGCAGGTAACAGTATCCCTGCCAATGCAAGTGCAATGATAACAGAGAAAAAAGTGAGCAGCAATGCTTCTCCGATAAATTGCCCTATCAACCCTGAGCGAGCCGCTCCAACAACTTTTCGGATACCTACTTCTTTGGCCCGTTTTGCTGAGCGGGCAGTGGCAAGGTTCATGAAGTTGATACAGGCGATAAGCAGAACAAAAACTGCCAGGATGCTAAAGAGCCGAGCATATTCTATACGACCACCATTGACCCTGCCATTTTTAAATGTGGAATGAAGATATTTTTCTGTGTAAGGTTGCAAAGCCAGTTCGGTATGGGATTCTTTTGTTTGAGGCGTATACAATTGCATGAAGTCTTTTATCTTAGCTTCTGCTTTCACAGGATCAGCGTCTTTGCGCAATTGAACAAATGTATAGGGACTTGAACTTCCCCAACTGCTTACCCAGGCATTTTGTTTGGTATAATCCTGCCAGTTTCTTAAGAAATCAAATTGCTGCGAAGAATTAGCAGGAACATTTTCAAAAACCGCTGTTACCAATAAATCCTCTTTGTTTTCGTACCGAATTGGTTTACCGATGGCTTTTTCAACACTTCCAAAAAACTCCTCTGCCATTTTACGGGAAATAGCTATCCCATTTGGCGTGTTTAAGGCAGTTCCAGTATTTCCCTGTAACAAAGGATAACTAAACATCTTAAAAAAATCCACGTCGGCAAATGATCCTTTCAATTTTATGCTTTTGTCACCTGCTTCAAAAGTGTAAGGGTAAGGTGCATCCTGCTCCAGGCTACTGGCGTATTGCACTTCGGGGATTGCTCTTTTTAATTCACTGGCCAACAGACCCTGGGTATGGTAGCTCGCCTCAACTTTACCATCGTAATATTGACGTTCGTATACCTGGTATAATTGTCTGCCATTTGCATGAAAGCCATCAACACTAAGTTCGTCCTGTACCCAAAGCATGATCAAAAGGCTACAGGACAGGCCCAGCGCCAGGCCCAATATATTGATAGCTGAAAACGCTTTGTTGCGAATGAGATTACGCCATGCAATTTTGAAATAATTTTTTATCATAACTCTAATGCTTTTATTTTATATATTTTAGCTTGTCTTACTGACCACCGACCCACCGACCACCGTTATTCACCATTCACAATTCACCATTCACCACCCGATAGCCATCGGGTCTTCATTCCGTTCTTAAACTCTTCACAGGATTAGCAATCGCTGCCTTTATTGCCTGGAAGCTAACAGTAAGTAATGCAATAACGATGGCAAGAAAACCAGCAATTAAAAATATAGCCCAGCTTATTGTGATCCTGTATTCATAACCCTGCAACCAGTTATGCATCATCCACCAGGCTAGAGGAAAAGCAAGAACACATGATATACTTACAAGCTTTAGAAAATCCTTCGACAGCAACGCAGCGATGCCCGGAACAGTTGAACCAAGTACTTTTCGTATGCCTATTTCTTTTGTTCTGCGTTCTGCAGTATATGCGGCAAGGCCAAATAAACCAAGGCATGAAATGATGATAGCAAGGGCGGCAAAAACACGGGATAATTTACTGATGAGCATTTCACTCATAAACATTGCGTTGAACTGGTCGTCTACAAAAATGTAATTGAAAGGATAAGCAGGATTGTCTTTCTTCAGCATTCCGCCAATCTTTGTTAATGCCTGTTCTGTATTTACAAGTGGTTTGATGCGCACATACATCACCGAGGTATGTTCAGGAGCTGTACATACAAATAATACAGGATCAGATTTACCATACATATTTCCATATACATAGTCATTTACAACACCAACAACTGTTGCAGTAGTGTTGCTGGTATCCCCGTCGTATCTTAATATTTTACCAATAGCACTTTCTTTTCCCATTAATTTTTCCAAGGACGCTGTGATTAAAACATTCAACTTTTTACTATTCGTTGAATCACCGGTTTGAAAATCCCTGCCTTCAATTACTTTTATGCCGGAAGTTTTCATAAACTCCGGAGTTACATACCTGGTTGAAATAAGAATCTGGGCGCCTGCGCTTTTCCCCTGCCATGTTAAGCTCCCGGTATTGTTGCCGCCATAAATTGTTGTATGATCAGACAGGGCAACATTTTCGACAAGGCCTGTGTTAATAATATCTTCTTTTATTGAAGGATAATTTTTAGCGATATTGCCCACAACATCCGTTGACAACAGGTTATTTTTATTAAATCCCAGCTGCCTGCTTTTTACATGTTGTATCTGCTGGTATATAATAATGGTGCTAATGATAAGTATGATTGAAACGGTGAACTGCAGAACTACCAGCCCTTTACGTATAAATGCCGCACTCCCGCTTTTAAGTTTTATTCCTTTTAAAACAAAAACCGGGTTAAAGGATGATAAATACAATGAAGGATAGCTACCTGCTACAAGGCCGCAGATCAATGTTATTAATAACAGGACGGATATATTAAACGGGTTGGTTAAACCCAGGGTGAGTTGTTTTTGAACAAGCGTATTAAATGCCGGCAAGAACAATGCAACCATGATGACGGCCGCAATGGCCGCTATGGCTGACATCAACAATGCTTCACCAATAAATTGTATAACCAGTCTTCTCTTTCCTGCGCCAAGTACTTTTCTTACCCCAACTTCCCTTGCACGTTTTTCACTCCTTGCTGTTGAAAGATTCATAAAATTAATGCAGGCTATAAAAAGAATAATCCATGCGATAATGGAAAATAAGCGCACATATTCTATCTGACCGCCACCGGTTGGTTTGCCATTATCAAAATCATCATACAGATGCCAGTTATTCATGCCCCATAGAAAAGGGCGTGCTATAGAAGAAGGTTCCCGCTTCTGTATAAAATTATACAGCTGTCTGTTTACAGACGCAGGATCTACTCCCGGCTTTAACTCAACATAAGTGCTAAGCGAATTATTTCCCCAGCTATACAGCCACGGGCTTTGGTCATAATAAATTTTAAATGGGGCTACCCATTCAAACTGCAAACTGGAATTTTGTGGGATGTCTTTCAGTATACCAGTTACAACATAATCCTGTTTATTATCAACACGCACCGTTTTACCAATAATATTTTTCACTTTCCCGAAAAATTTCTTTGCTGTGGCTTCTGTAATTACGATAGAATACAATTGAGCAAAAGCGGTCTTTGCGTTGCCTTCCAGGAAAGGAAGGGTAAACATATTAAACAAAGAAGATTCAACATATTTTCCTGCTGCATAAACAGAGTTATCACCTATGCTGAACAGCAGAGATACCTGGCCTTCCGTTGCACGGCAGGTATTAGCAATTCCCGGTATTTCTGCCTGCATAGCCGGCGCCATCACACCAGGTGTTGATCCGAATGTTGCTGTATAAGCATCATATTTTTGATTCTCACGCACATAATATAGCCTGTCCTTCTTTGTATTGAATTTATCGTAACTCATTTCATCTTTCACCCACAAAAAAATTAGCCCCGCGCATGCAATACCTATTGCCAAACCAAATATGTTTAGAAAACTATAACCCTTATTTTTCCAAAGGTTACGAATCGTGCTTTTAAAATAATTTTTAAACATTGTCTGAATTAGGATTTTTATGATTTAACGATTTTGAGATTATTATATTCGATCCAATTTCTCCCGCCTTTGGCGGGATCAATTCGCCATCCGATAGCTATCGGATCACCATTCACTCCTGATAGCTATCGGGATCATTCCGTTCTCAAACTCTTCACCGGATTTGCAACCGCTGCTTTTATCCCCTGGAAGCTTACTGTAGCTAAAGCAATTATAATAGAAACAACTCCACCAATTATAAAAATCCACCAGCTTATATCTATGCGATAAACATAATCCTGCAACCATTTATTCATGAAATACCATGCAAGAGGTGCGGCAATTAAAAATGCAATTGAAATAAGTATGATGAACTCTTTTGAGAATAGGTAAACTATATTGCCGGCTGTAGCGCCAAGCACTTTGCGAATGCCAACTTCTTTTATTCTCTGCACGGCCATGAATGAGGCTAAACCATACAACCCAAGACAGCTAAGGAATATCGCGATTGCTGCAAAAATTTTATACAACTGCGCTAACTGGTTTTCCTGTTTGTAAAAACCTGCAATTTTATCATCAAGAAACCTGTATTCATAAACAAAGTTGGGAAATGTTTGTTCCCATATTGTTTTAACAGATTGCAGCGTAGAAGAAATGTTTTTCGTTTCAAGTTTTATTCCGGCCTGGCTGTACATGGTGACGTTTGTGGTAATAAGCAATGGTGCAAGAACATTGCGAAAAGATCTGTCATTAAAATCCTTCAGCACGCCAACAACAGGACATTTTATTTTATCACCCCATATGCCTATTTCTTTGTTCAGTATATCTTCCGGTTTTTTAAGTCCTAAACTTTTTACGAGTGATTCATTCACTAAAAATTCTCTTGTGTAAACAGAAGGTTGCAAATTTCTTCCGGCTACCAGTTGTAATTTATAAGCCGGTACATATTCGGTGTCGGCGAATTTGGTAATAGCTTTAAAATCTTCTTCTTTTGTTGCATGGTCAAATCTGAATGTGCTCCACATATCATTAGCATCTTCAACCGGGGTGTTGGAACTGAAGCTTACTGCGTGCACGCTGTTCACTGATAATAACTGGTTCTTTAAATAATCAAGTCTGCTAATGCGAAGACTATCTACACGGAAAGGAACATTTATAATTGCATCTTTATCGAAGCCTAAAGGTTGGTCTATAAAATAATTCATTTGCTGTACAATGATGAGCGTTCCGATGATGAGTGCCTGAGCAATGATGAATTGGAATACTACCAATCCTCTTCTTAATGAAATTCCCTTTGCACTATTTGCTGTGACTTTACTCTTTAAAGCATTAACGGGATTGAAGCGTGATAAAACAATAGAAGGATAAAAACCGGCAAGTGCGGTTACAATAATTGTTGCAGCTAAAAGAAATAAAATAACTGCAGAATTGCTTAGTATGTTGAATGAAAGCGAAAGTTCTAACAATTGATTTGCATAAGGCAATGCAAGAATCGTAATAACTGCTGCAAGCATTACAGCAACTGTAACTATCAAAAATGTTTCAACGATGAACTGTATTTGCAATTGAGATTTCTTACTCCCCAAAACTTTTCTTACGCCAACTTCCTTTGCACGATTAACAGCCTGTGCAGTGGAGAGGTTGATAAAGTTTACGCAGGCAATTAACAGAATGAATGCTGCGATCAGCCACAATACATTGAGCAGTTCCTGGCTGATTGCTTTGTTGCTGTAATTACCTGTTTTTGTATCATAATGCACCGCACTTAATGGTTGTATAATATGACTATCCTTATCATCAGGCGATTCAACTTTTCTAGAATATGCGCTTAGCTGCTGATTAAAGTTGTTAACAGAAATATTTGGGGGCATTAAAATATAGCAACCAAAACCTGAATTCGTTCTATCCTCCCAATCGGTGTTTGTTGCCATAATACTTCCGGTAGCACCTGTTCCATAAGCCACAACAAGCCTTAGCTGAAAGTCTGTATTTGCAGGTATGGTTGCAAGAACACCTGACACTTTCAATATATCAGTGCCGTGCTCGAATATATAACCCCCTACTTCCAGTTTAATGGTTTTGCCTATTGCTGTTTTCCAGTCACCAAAATATTTTTCTGCCATCTCTTTTGTAAGCAAAACATTGTTCGGTTCTTTTAATGATTCATACGAACCTGCGAGCAGCGGAAAATCAAACATTTTAAAGAATGAAGGCTCTGTAAAAAATACACCTTTGTCTTCTTTAAATTGCTTTATCGTTGTTCCGTTATCGTCAGGTATCAGCACCTTATCATCGTGGCTTGCAAAAATTGGGGCCACTTGTTCTATTTGAGGAAAAGCCGTTTTCAATCCCCTGGGCATTGGAAAAGGAACGTCTTTCCCATACGAAACAGTTGCTGCATCTGTATGATGATATTCGGTCAACACCCGATAGACGCGATCCTTCTTTGAGTGAAAATTATCGAAGCTTGTTTGAAATTGTATGATGATAAAAATCATCATACAAACGGCAATACCAACAGCCAATCCGGCGATGTTGATAATAGTGTAATTCCTGTTACGGGTCAAACTTCTGAATGCAGTTTTGAAATAATTTTTTATCATGGTCCATACTTGTTATTCGGTTCTTAAACTTTTGACCGGGTTGGCTACCGCTGCTTTTATCGCCTGGAAACTTACTGTTATTAACACAATAAAGAATGCTGTTATACCTGCTACAGCAAACACCCACCATTGTATTGCGGTACGGTATTGATAATCCTGTAACCAACTGCGCATAGCCAGCCATGCAATGGGGAATGCAATAATGCAGGATAAGGCTACCAATTGCACAAACTCTTTTGACAGCAGGCCTGCCAACCCTTGGACGGAAGCGCCCAATACTTTGCGAATGCCTATTTCCTTTGTACGACGTTCCGCGGTATGAGCGGCTAGCCCAAACAACCCAAGGCAGGATATAAAAATGGCCAGCATCGCAAAAACGCCTGCCAGCTTACCTATTAATGCTTCGGTAGCAAAAAACTGGTTGAAAGCTTCATCTACAAATTTGTATTCAAAGGGATAGCCGGGGTTAGTCTCCTTCATAATTGCTTCTGTTTTTGCCAGGGCCTTCGTAAGGTCAACATTGGATTTATACCGTATGGCTAGCGAGGTCGCAGGGCCGGTATAGCAAAACATAATAAGCGGTTCGGAGGTGCCGTACATATCATTGTATACAAAATCTTTGATAATGCCTACCACCTGTAAACTATACGGGCCGCTCGTTACAATGCCTCCGATCTTACCCGCCTCACCCATTAGTTTCGCCATGCTTTCATTAATAATGGCATTACCCGTATCAGCCCCTGCAGGATAAAAATCGCGGCCGCTCAAAACCTGCATGTGCATGGTGGACAAGTATTCATTACTTACTACATTAGAGTGAACCGATATTTTGTTGTTAGGGTCTTTACCCTGCCAGCTAAAGCTACTGCCGTAGCTATAGACGTGTAATGCATCATGCAGGCTTATAGCCGCATTTTCGACGTAGCCTGATGATACCAGTTTATTTTTTATGGTGCTAAAATGTTCTTTCATCGTCCCTTGCAGGTCCATCGTTATAAGGTTATCTTTACTATAACCGATGTCCCTGGTTTTTATATGCTGTACCTGCTGGTAAATGATCACCGTAATGATCATCAGAATAATGGATACGGCAAACTGGGTTATTACCAATCCTTTTCTCATAAAAACAACACCTGCAGCAGTTTTTATTTTCATCCCCTTTAGTACTCTTATGGGATTAAAAGAAGACAGGTAAAAGGCCGGGTAACTACCCGCTATTAAACCGGCGAAAATGCCAATGCCAACCAATGAGAGCAGGTGCAACGGCTTAAAGATATCAATAGACAATTCCTTTTTTACGAGTGCATTATAAGAAGGCATAAGCAGGTACAACATAGCTACAGCCAACAACAGGGCCATAAATGACATCACCAGCGATTCCACAATGAATTTTCCAATGAGGCCTCTTTTTCCGGCACCCATCACTTTTAGCACGCCCACTTCTTTTGCCCGTTGCTCGGACCGGGCAGTAGCAAGGTTCATAAAATTGATGCAGGCTATAATAAGAATTATAAAAGCTATCCAGGAAAACAAGCGTACATATCTAATTTTGCCCCCGGCAATTTTGCCGTCTTCAAACTGGTCGCGCAGGTTCCAGTCGTTCATTGAAAATAAAAAGCATGCTGATGTGTTACCGCTTACTTTGGTGCTAAGATAATTCTCCAACTTTTTATTTATAGCTGAGGGGCTGCTGGAAGGATCTAACTCAATAATGGTTTCTGTAAGATTATTGCTCCATGGCTTTACCCACTCGTTTTTGTTCTCCCAGGTTTCATAAGGCGATATCCATTGAAACTTATAGGAAGAATTTTGAGGAAAATCTCGGTACAGGCCGGTAACAGTAAAAAGGCCATCAACGCTATAGGGACCGTTGATATTCATTTTTATTATTTTGCCCACCGGGTTATCACTGCCAAAGAATTTTTTTGACAATGTTTCACTTATCACAACCGACTGTAATTGCGTAAATGCAGAACCAGCATCACCATGAATAAAGTGCAGCGTGAGCATAGATAAGATGGAAGGATCTGCATATACGCCGTTTGTTTTAATGGATTTTTCACCCAATACCATCAATTCATCCATGCCCCAGCTAAGGCGGCCTGCACTTTTAATACCCGGAATATCCGCTTTTAATGCCTGTGCCAATGGACCAGGCGTAGAGCCATTGGTAGATATTTTACCATCGTTTTTCTCATTTTGCATAACGTGGTACAGGTAGTTCCGTTTTGCAAAATTGTGGTTGAAGCTGGCTTCATCTTCTACCCACAATAAGATCAATGCGGCGCAAGCAATACCTATACTCAGGCCAAAAATGTTTAGAAAACTATAGGTCCTGTTCTTCAACAGGTTGCGGAAAGTTGTTTTGAGATAATTTTTAAACATAAAGATCTGTTTGGTCGTCTCTGTTACTAAGATTGTTTATAACTTATGATCGAATATTTTAATTTTAAAAAATTAAAATTTACTCCGTTCTTAAACTTTTCACGGGGTTTGCAATCGCTGC
>Ga0068860_100005514_pt1 | contig 12808 bp, 10 predicted proteins | sample KBSSwiS32_FD_66597 | JGI IMG/M metagenome (GOLD analysis project Ga0068860, IMG submission 66597) | Switchgrass rhizosphere microbial communities from Kellogg Biological Station, Michigan, USA - KBS Switchgrass S3-2 | ecosystem: Host-associated > Plants > Roots > Rhizosphere > Soil ... | reverse complement strand
TTGGCGCTTCGGCGGGGGGGCTCGCGGCGTTCGAGGCTTTTTTCTCAGGGCTGCCGGCCGACCGCGATCCGGGCATGGCCTTCGTGCTGGTCCAGCATCTGGCTCCCGACCACAAGAGCATTTTGGCCGACCTGATCCGGCGTCAGACCCGCATGCAGGTCTTCGAAGTCGAGGACGACATGCCGGTGCGGCCCAATTGCGCCTACATCATTCCGCCCAACCACGACATGGCGTTGCTGCACGGCAGGCTGCAGCTGCTCGAACCGTCCGCGCCGAGAGGCCAGCGCCTGCCGATCGATTTCTTCTTTCGCTCGCTCGCCTTTGACCAGCGGGAGCGCGCGATCGGTATCGTTCTGTCCGGTACCGGCAGCGACGGCACGCTGGGGGTGCGGGCGATCAAGGGCGAGGGCGGCATGGTGATGGCGCAGGCGCTCGGAACCACCGAGTTCGACGGCATGCCGCGGAGCGCGATCGCCACGGGCCTGGTGGATTATGAGCTGCCGCCGGCCGAGATGCCGGCCCGGCTGATCGACTACGTCGCGCGCTCGATCGGCCGGCTTCCCAAGTCTCCAGCGGCCCTGTCGGGCCAGGGCGGCAAGGCGATGGAAAAAATCTTCGTCGTGCTGCGCGCCCGGACCGGTCACGATTTTTCCGGCTACAAGCCGAGCACCGTCGATCGGCGGATCGAGCGGCGGATGGCGATTCATCAGATCGAAACGATCGACGACTACGCCGAGTTCCTGCAGCGGACGCCGGCCGAGGTGGAGGCGCTGTTTCGCGACCTGCTGATCGGCGTTACCCAGTTCTTCCGCGACCCCGAGGCGTTCCGGACGTTGGAGCGGGAGGTCATCCCGGGGCTGTTTGCCGGCAAGCCCGCGGGTTCGCCGGTGCGCGTCTGGTCGGTCGGGTGCGCAACCGGCGAAGAGGCGTATTCGATCGCCATCCTGCTGCAGGAGAAGATGGAGGAGCTCAAGGCGAGCTTTGCGGTGCAGGTGTTCGCCACCGACATCGACCGCGCGGCGATCGCTACGGCCCGCATGGGAATCTACCCGGCGAGCATCGCCACCGACATGTCGCCCGAGCGGTTGGCGCGCTTCTTTTCGCTCGAACCCGACGGCGGCGGCTACCGGGTTCACAAAGGAATCCGCGACCTTCTGATCTTTTCCGAGCAGGACGTGATCCGAGATCCGCCGTTCTCCAAGCTCGACCTCGTCTGTTGCCGCAACCTTTTGATCTATCTGGGGGTCGAGCTGCAGAAGAAGATCATCCCTCTGTTTCACTATGCGCTCCATCCCGGCGGCATCCTGTTTCTGGGTTCCTCCGAGGGCGTCGGCGAAGCCGGCGATCTGTTCGCCGTGCTCGATCGAAAAGCGAAGCTGTTTCGACGGAAAGACGATCTCGAAGGGCGCGAGCGCCAGCCTCTCCGCCGGTTGTTGCAGCACCGGACGACGATCGAACGGGTGCTGCCTCGCGCGGTCGGCAAGGCGGCCTATCCCGAGAAGTTGCAGCTACGGGAGCTGACCGAGCAGGCTCTTTTGGAGCAGGTCGTGCCGGCCTGCGTGCTGGTCAACGCCCAGGGCGTCATGCTCTATCAGCACGGCCGCACCGGGCAGTTCCTGGAGCCGGCGCCGGGAGAGGCGGGGATCAACAACATCTTGAAGATGGCGCGCGAGGGATTGCGCCCGGGCTTGACCACCAGCCTGCACCGCGCGGTGAACCGGCAAGAGGTGGTGCGGACCGCGGGTTTGCGGGTCAAGGCGAACGGCCATTTCATCCGGGTCGACGTGACCGTCCGGCCGCTGGGCGCGGGCGGAAACGCCGCGGGCGAAGCGCCCCTGTTCCTGGTTCTCCTGGAAGAAGCGCCCGCGGTCGACCCCGAACCCGCGAAGCGTAGCGCGGCGACCGAGGATGCGCCGGAGCCGAATGCTCGGATCGCGGCGCTCGAACAGGAATTGCGGGCCAAGGAGGAATACCTGCAGACGACCCACGAGGAGCTGGAGACCTCGAACGACGAGCTGCGCTCCACCCTCCAGGAGATGCAGTCGGTGAACGAGGAGTTGCAATCCAGCAACGAGGAGTTGGAGACCTCGAAGGAAGAGCTGCAGTCGGTCAACGAGGAGCTGGCCACGGTCAACAACGAGCTGCAAACCAAGGTGGCGGACCTGTCGCAGACCAACAACGACATGAACAACCTGCTGGCCGGCACCGGAATCGCGACCGTCTTCGTCGACCACCAGCTGCGCATCCTGCGCTTCACCCCCACCGCGTCGCAGCTGATCAACCTGATCGCGGGCGACGTGGGGCGGCCGGTGGGGCACATCGTCTCCAACCTGGTCGGCTACGACGATCTGGTGGCCGACGTGCAGGAGGTGCTGGACACCCTTGCGCCGAAGGAGGCGCAGGTCCAGACGGCGGGGGGGCGGTGGTTCACCATGCGCATCCGCCCCTATCGCACGCTGGACAACGTGATCGAGGGGGCGGTGGTCACCTTCGTGGACGTCACCGAAACCAAGTTGGCGCAGGATGCTCTCGCCAAGGCGAACGAACGGGCTCTGCGAGGGCGGAGGAAGAGAGCGAATTGATGATCCTCCGCACGGGTCGACGAAAGAGGTAAGATCCGCGTTATTGCAACAGCAGGCGGAACCTGGAGGCGGCGGCGAGCCGCCACGAAAAGGACGCGTCATGAGCAACCTCGATCCCTCTTCGAGCGGCACTGCCCCTTCCCCGGCGTTGGAGCGCGACCAGACCGCCAGGCCGTTGCGGGAGCGCGCCGAAGCGAGCGCCCGAGAGCAGAGCCGCCGGTCGAGAGAGCAGATCGAAGACCTGCCGGTGGAAAAGGTGGGCAAGATTCTGCACGAGCTGTACGTGCACCAGATCGAGCTCGAGATGCAGAACGAAGAGCTGCAGCGGATGCAGGCCGAGCTCGACGCGGCGCACGCGCGCTATTTCGACCTCTACGAGCTGGCGCCCTCGGGCTATTGCACGCTCGACGACCAGGGGGTGATCGTCGGGGCAAACCTCACCATGGCCAACCTGCTGGACGTGACGCGGGGTACGCTGATCGACCAGCCGATCTCGCGATTCATCTACCGGGACGACGGAGACCTCTTTTACCTGCTCAAGCGGCGGCTGATCAAGACCGGCGAAGTGCAGTCGCGCGAGCTGCGGATGATCAAAAGCGACGGCGCGCCGTTCCTGGTGCATCTGGTCGCGAGCTTCAGTTATGCCGCCGACGGCAAGTCCGAGATCCGCTGCATGGTGACCGGAATCTCCAAGACGAGCGAGTAGCCACTACCCTACGCACGATCCGGGAGGTATCCTCGGACGATCGTGGGCGAGATGAGCCACTGGGGTGAGTCGGTCGGGATCCTCTCTCGACTGTCGCGGCTGGCCGGGGAGGGCAGGCGCGCGGCGCTCGCAACGGTCGTGCGGATCGCCGGCTCGGCCTATCGCCGGCCTGGGGCGAAACTGCTGGTCGAAGAGTCGGGCGGGACGCTCGGCGGCGTCAGCGGCGGTTGCCTGGAGGCCGACGTGCGCGAGATCGCCCGCGAGGTGTTGGCGAGCGGAATGCCGCGTTTGCGGCGCTACGACATGCGCGGCGACGAGGACGTTCTGTGGGGGCTTAACCTCGGCTGCCGCGGCGAGGTCGACGTTTTCGTCCAGCCGGCGACCGAAGGCCCGTTCGCCGCGGTGGCGGCTCCCCTCTCCGACCTGCTCGCCGCCGACGCGTCTTTCGCGCTGGCAACCGTGATCGAAGGTTCCGAAGCGGGCGTCATTCGTATCGTGGTCCCGACCGGCGAGCACCCGGACGACGATACGCTCGGTTTCGCCGAGTTGGACGCTCGGGTGGGCGAGGCTGCGCGCCGGCTGCTCGCCAGGGGAGACTCGACGGTTCGGACGTTCGGCGAGCAGCGGGTCTTCTTCGAGCTGCTGCGGCCACCCCCGCATCTCGTCGTCTGCGGTGCGGGCGACGACGCGCAACCGTTGGTGGCCTACGCCGCGGAGGCGGGATTTCGCGTCACCGTCATCGACCACCGGCAGGCTCTGCTCGAACCGACCCGCTTTCCAAGCGCCGCCGCCCTGATCGAGGCGCGGCCGGACGACGAACGGGCGGGCGCCGCCCTGCCGCCCGCCGAGCGAGCGCTGGCTGTCGTCAAGACCCATTCCCTCACCCATGACCGGGAATGGACGCGGCGGCTGCTCGCGGCCGGTTTTCCATACGTCGGCCTGCTCGGGCCGCGCGTTCGCACCGAGACGATCCTCTCGGAGATCGGCGCCGAGCGCGACCCGCGGGTTTTCGGCCCGGTGGGGCTCGACCTTGGCGCCGAAGGAGCGAGCCAGATCGCGATCAGCATTGTCGCGGAGCTCTTGGCGTTTCACTCGCAGCGCGAGCCGCTTCACCTGCGCGGCCGGGCCGAGGCGATCCATGTCGGCTGAGCCGCCGGTCGCCGGCATTCTGCTCGCCGCGGGGATGTCCACGCGTATGGGATCTAACAAGATGCTGCTTGAGATCGACGGCGAGAGTCTGCTGCACCGGGCGGCGAGGCGGGGGCGCGAAGCGGGTCTCGATCCTCTGTTCGTCGTCCTGGGCCACGAAGCGGAGCGCGCGCTCCGGGAAATCGCCGATCTGCCCTGTCGACCGGTAATCAACGAGCGGTACGACCGGGGGATCTCCTCGTCGCTGCGTACCGGGGTGGCGGCCCTCCCTCCGGAGTGCGGCGCCGCGGTGGTGTTCCTCGCCGACATGCCGCACGTTGGTCCCGAGATGCTCGCGGCGCTCGTTTCCCATTACGCTCGGACCGGCGCGCGCCTGGTGGCGTCGCAATACGGCGAGGTGAAGGCGCCGCCGGTGCTCTACGACGCGAGCCTGTTTCCCGAGCTGGCCGCCGTGTCCGACGCCCGCTGCGCCCAGCAGGTGGTCAAGCGGCACCTCGACGAGGCCGTGGTGCTCGCCTGGCCGGCCGAGCGGCTCGAAGATCTGGACCGGCCGGAGGATCTGGCGACCCTTTTGGAACGGGCGGACTGATGCGCATCGACCTCCTGGAGAAAGCGGCGAAGTGGGCGCGCAACGGCACGCCCTACGCGCGGGCGGTGGTCGTCCGGCGACTTCCTGCCAGCTCCAGCCGGGTGGGGGACATGGCGCTGGTGCTGGCCGACGGCACGTTCGAGGGGTGGCTCGGCGGCAGCTGCACCCGGCCGACGGTGGTCCGCGAGGCGCAGGCCGCGCTCGCCGACGGTAAGCCCCGGCTGCTCACCTTGACGCCCGACCCGGAAGAGGAGCGCCGGTCCGGCGTGGTCGTCGCCCGGATGACCTGTCACAGCGGAGGCACCGTGGACATTTACATTGATCCGATCCTTCCCGCGCCGCGCCTCGCGCTGTTCGGCGATTCGCCGATCGCCCACGCTCTGGCGCGGATCGGCGAAGCGATGGGTTGGCGAGTGGAGGCCGACCCGGCCCCGTCCCCCTCCCCGGGAGGGTTCGCGGTGGTCTGCTCGATGGGCGAAAACGACGAGGAAGGAATCATTCGCGCGCTCGCGCTCGCTCCGGACTACCTGGGGGTCGTGGCGAGCGCCAAGCGCTTCGCGCAGATGCGGGAAACCCTGCTGGGCCAGGGGGTGGCCGCCGCGGCGCTGGATTCGATCCATAGCCCGGCCGGCTTGAAGATCGGCGCCAAGACGCCGGAGGAGATCGCGCTCAGCGTGGTGGCCGAGATCATCGAGAAGCGGCAGGCCACGGCGACCGCCCGGCTGGACGAGGAGCCCGTGGTGGTCGCCACGGCGATCGATCCGGTCTGCGGCATGACCGTCACCGTGGCGAATGCGAAACACGTCGCCGAGCATGAGGGGCGCAGCTACTACTTCTGCTGCGGCGGCTGCCGCGCGAAGTTCCTGGCCGACCCAGGGCGGTTTCTTGGCCCAGGAGGTGTCGCCTGAAACCCGCGGTCGCAGATTTGTTGGCGGCGATGGAGCGCGAGGGCTACATCGGCGATCCGACGATCGCCACGGCGCTCTACCTGTCGCGCGAGATGCGCCGGCCGCTGCTGATCGAAGGGGACGCCGGAGTCGGCAAGACCGAGATCGCCAAGGTGCTCGCGCGGCTTCTCGACACCGAGCTGATCCGGCTGCAATGTTACGAAGGGCTCGACGTCGCGACCTCCCTCTACGAGTGGAACTACCAGCGCCAGATGCTGCGCCTGCGCCTGGCCGAAGGGGAAGGCAAGAGCGCGGGCGAGATCGAAGATCTGATCTTCGGACGCGACTACCTGCTGGAGCGGCCGTTGCTGCGCGCGATCACCCGCCCCACCCAGGCGCCGGTGCTGCTGATCGACGAGATCGACCGCGCCGACGACGGGTTCGAGGCGTTCCTGCTGGAGCTGCTGTCGGATTTTCAGGTCACCATCCCCGAGATCGGAACGATCCGCGCCCGGCACGTGCCGTATGTCGTGCTCACCTCGAACCGGACGCGCGAGATCGGCGATGCGCTGCGGCGGCGCTGCCTCTACCTCTATCTCGACCACCCGTCGCTCGAAAAAGAAGTGCGCATCCTGAATCTGCGCGTGCCGCAGGCCGGCGCCCGTTTGTCGGCCGAGGTCGGCCGGTTCGTCCAGGCGCTGCGCTCCCGCCGGCTGCAGAAGACCCCGGGGGTCGCCGAGACGCTCGATTGGGCGCAGGCGCTGGTGCGGCTCGACCGCGATCATCTCGATCGCGAAGCGGTCGAGGAGACGCTCGGCTGCCTGCTCAAGGACCAGAACGACCTCCGCGACCTCTCCGGCGCCGCGCTGGAAGATACGCTGGCGGTGGCCACCCTGGCGACCGGAGCCGCGGGATGAACGCCGCCGCCCCAGCCGCCGGCCCGGACTGGGCCGGTCACCTCGCGCGGTTCGGCCGGGCGCTCCGCGAACGGGGGGTGCGCGTCGCTTTGAGCGACGAGGCGGACGGCTTGGAAGCCTTGACCTGGATCGACCTTGGCGACCGCGACGAGGTGCGCCGGGCCCTGAGCGTTGCGTTCAAAATCCGGCCGCACGATCGCGCGGTTTTCGACGAGCTGTTCGAGAAGCTTTGGATGCCGCAGGCCGGGCCGCCGCGGATCTCACGTGCGCTCGGGACAGTGTCGCGCCCCCGCTCGGGAGGCGTACGCCGGGAGGCCGAAGCGGTAGAGGTGGATGCCGCCGCACCGAGCGGCGAGGAGGTCGGCTACAGCCCCGATGCCGTTCTCCGGAAGAAGCCGTTCGACGAGTGCGCGCCGGAGGAGCTACGGGCGATGGAAAACCTGATCGCCCGCCTTGCCCTACGTTTGGCCACGCGGAAGAGCCGCCGCCTGGTGCCCACCCGCGGTCGCGGGCTGGTCGATCTGCGCCGCAGCTTTCGCCGCGCTCTCGCCCACGGCGGCGAGTTTCTGCTCCTCGCGCGGCGCGCCCGGCCGCTCGAACAGCCGCGCCTGCTGGTGCTCTGCGACACCAGCGGCTCGATGGACCCGCACGTCCGCTTCCTGCTGCAATTCGTCGTGGCTCTCGGCCGGGTCGCGCCTAAAGCCGAGATCTTCGCCTTCAACACCTCGCTGGTGCGGATCACCCCGCTGCTGGGACGCAAGGCCCTCTCCCCGGGCCTGATCGAGCGAACGCTCGCCCGGCTCGCGGCAGAGGTCCCCGATTGGTCGGGCGGCACGCGGATCGGCGAATGCCTGCGCGAATTCGTCGACCGCCATCTCGCGACCAGGGTCGACCACCGGACCGTCGTGCTGATCCTTTCCGACGGCCTCGATCGCGGCGACGTCGAACCGGTGGCCGAGGCGATGCGCGCCCTTGCCGACCGGGCCAAGTCGATCCTCTGGCTCAATCCCCTCGCGGGCGACGCGCGCTACGAGCCCGCGGCGCGCGCCATGGCGGCGGCGCTGCCTTACGTCTCCCGGCTGCTGCCGGCCCATAACCTCGAGTCGCTCGAACGGCTCGTTCCTCTGCTGACCTTGTGAGAGAGTTCGCCCATGGGAATGCAAATCGAGAAGAGTTTCGTCGTCCGCGCCGCGGCGCCCGCGGTATGGAGCTTCCTGATCGACCCGTACCGGGTCGCTAGCTGCCTGCCGGGAGCCGCGATCACCGAGAAGGTGAACGATCAGGAGTACAAAGGCACGATGACCGTCAAGGTCGGCCCGGTGACCGCGGCCTACCGCGGCAAGCTGCGCTTCGACCGTCTGGACGAGGCGGCGGGCGAGGCCGAGCTGTCGGGCTCCGGGCAGGAGACGAAAGGCAAGGGGGGCGCCGACATGCGGATGAAAAGCCGCGTGCTGGCGCGCTCCGCCGACGAGACCGAGGTGACGGTGGTCTCGGACGTCAACGTCTTCGGCATCCTCGCGCAGTTCGGCCGCGGCATGATCCAGGACGTCTCCGACCAGATGTTCCAGAAGTTTTCCGAGGCCATGCGCCGGCAGCTGGAGGTACCCGCCGCGGAGTCCTCCGGGGTGCCTGTGCCCCCCTCGGAAGAGAGGGGGGATGAGCACCCGGTGGCGGCAGTTGCGGTCGCCGAAGTGATCGCCGGGGCCGAGGCGGTGATCGCCGGTGCCGCTCCCGCGGCGCCCTACCAGGTGCCCGACGTGCTCGACGTCGGTGCGATCGGCGCGGCGGCGGCCGGCCGGGCGGCGGCGAGGATGCTCGAACGTCCCGGGTTCTGGATCGCGGTGGTCGCTGTGGCAGCGCTCGTCGTCTTCCTCTTCCTTCTCTAGGCAACAACGTCGTCACCGGTCCATTCGGAAAGGAGTGTCGATGATCCCCGCTTCCTTCGACTATCACTCGCCACGAACTTTGGAGGAGGCGATCGGCCTGCTCCAGAGCCACCCCGACGACGCCAAGGTTCTGTCCGGCGGCCAGAGCCTGCTGCCGCTGCTCAAGCTGCGCCTCGGATCGGTCGGTCACCTGGTGGACATCGGCCGCATTCCCGACCTGGCGTACCTGCGCGAGGAGGGCGGCTTCCTGTTGATCGGCGGCTGCACGCGCGAATCGGCGCTCGAACGCTCCGAGCTGATCCGGACCAAGTACCCTCTGCTTGCCGACACCGCCGCGGTGATCGCCGATCCGCTCGTGCGCAACATGGCGACGGTGGGCGGCAACCTCGCTCACGGCGATCCGGCGAACGACCACCCGGCGACCATGCTGGCGCTGCGCGCCGAGATCGTCGCAACCGGTCCCGGCGGCCGGCGGGTCATCGCGATCGACGATTTCTTCGCAGGGCTTTTCGCCACCGCGCTTGCACCCGGCGACATCCTCACCGAGATCCGGATCCCGGTGCCGCCGCCCGGGAGCGGCGGCGCGTACAAGAAACTCGAACGGAAGGTCGGCGACTTCGCCACCGCGGCAAGCGCCGTTCAACTGACGCTCGGACCCGACGGCGCGGTGGCGAAGGCCGGGATCGCCCTCACCAACGCGGGGCCGGTTCCCGTGCGCGCCACGGACGCCGAAACGTATCTGATCGGCAAGGCGCCGAGCGACGCGACAATCGCGGAAGCGGCGCGCCTCGCGGGCGCCGCCGCCACGCCGTCCGCCGACCGCCGCGGCGCGGTCGAATACAAACAAGAGATGGCGCGCATCCTCACCGGCCGCGCCTTGCGGCGCGCGGTCGAACGAGCGAAGGGGAACTAGCCATGGCGCAACACGAGATCACGCTCAAGATCAACGGCGCCGAAAAGAGCGCCTCGGTCGAATCGCGGCTGCTATTGGTGCATTTCCTCCGCGAGACGCTGGCGATGACCGGCACCCACATCGGCTGCGACACGACCCACTGCGGCGCCTGCACCGTGCTGATGGACGGCGAGCCGGTGAAATCCTGCACGGTGCTCGCCGTCCAGGCCGACGGCCACGACGTCACCACGGTCGAGGGTTTGGAACAGGGCGGCAAGCTGAACCCGATCCAGAACGGCTTCTGGCAGGAGCACGGCCTTCAGTGCGGCTACTGCACGCCGGGCATGTTGATGACCACCTCCGCGTTGCTCGAACGCAACCCTGACCCCAGCGAAGGGGAGATCCGCGAGGCGATCTCCGGCAACCTCTGCCGCTGCACCGGCTACGTCAACATCGTCAAATCCGTCCAGCACGCGGCGGCCGCCTTGCGGCAGCCGAGCCCCGAAGCGTGACCGAGGAGACCGCCATGGAATCGACCACGACACCAAAAACCTCGGCCGCGATCTGCGGCATGGGCCACTCGATGAAGCGCAAGGAAGATCCGCGCTTCATCCGCGGCCAGGGCAACTACGTGGACGACGTGAAGCTCCCCGGCATGCTGCACATGGCGATCGTGAGGAGCCCGTTCGCCCACGCGAAAATCCTTGCCATTCACACCGAAAAGGCAATGGAAGTCCCGGGCGTGCTCGCCGTGATCACCGGCGAGACCTTGAAGCAATACAACCTGCATTGGATGCCGACGCTGATGTCGGACACCCAGATGGTTCTGCCGGTCGAAAAAGTGATGTATCAGGCGCAAGAGGTGGCCGCGGTGATCGCGACCGACCGCTACGCGGCGGCCGACGGGGTCGACGCCGTGGAGGTCGAGTACGACCCGCTACCCGTGGTGATCGATCCGAAGAAAGCCCTGCTGCCCGACGCGCCGGTCCTGCGCACGGATAAAACGGGGAAGACCGACAACCTGATTTGGCACTGGCAGACGGGGGACGCGGCGGCCACCGACAAGGCGTTCGCCGAAGCCGACGTCACGGTCTCGCAAGACATCTATATCCCGCGCATTCACGTCGCCTCGATCGAAACCTGCGGCTGCGTCGCCGATTTCAACCCCGCGATGGGGCACCTCACGGTCCACATGACGACCCAGGCGCCCCACGCGATCCGCACCGTCTTCGCGTTGGTGGCCGGCCACGTCGGCCTGTCGGAAGAGAAGATCCGGATCATTTCGCCCGACATCGGCGGCGGATTCGGCGGCAAGGTGCCCGTCTATCCAGGCTACGTCATCGCGGTCGCCGCTTCGGTGGTGATCGGCAAACCGGTCAAGTGGATCGAGAACCGGATGGAAAATCTCCAGGCCGACTCGTTCGCCCGCGACTACCACATGAGCGTCGACCTGGCGGCGAAAAAAGACGGCACGATGACGGCGCTGCGGATCAAGACTCTCGCCGACCACGGATACGCCGACGCGGCGGCGAACCCGTCAAAATATCCGGCGGGGATGTTTTCGATCTGCACCGGCTCGTACGACATCAAGACCGCTTTTACCGAGATGGACGCCGCCTACACCAACAAGCCGCCGGGGGGTGTGGCCTACCGCTGCTCGTTCCGGGTCACCGAAGCGGCGCACGCGATCGAGCGGATCACCGACGTTCTGGCCCAAGAGCTGAAGATGGACCCGGCCGAGATCCGCTTCAAGAACTTCATCGGCGTCGACAAATTCCCTTACAAATCGGCGCTCGGTTGGGAGTACGACAGCGGCAACTACGCCGCGGCGCTGACCAAAGCGATGGACATCATCGGCTACGCCGACCTGCGCCGCGAGCAGGCCGAAAAGCGCTCGCGCGGCGAGCTGATGGGAATCGGCATCTGTTCGTTCACCGAGATCGTCGGCGCCGGGCCGTCCAAGGACTTCGACATCCTGGGGATCAAGATGTTCGACTCGGCCGAGATCCGCGTCCACCCGACCGGCAAGGCGATCACCCGCCTGGGCACCAAGTCGCAGGGCCAAGGGCACGAGACGACCTACGCCCAGATCGTCGCCGAAGAGCTCGGGATTCCCGCCGCGCACGTCCAGGTCGAAGAAGGGGACACCGACACGGCGCCCTACGGCCTCGGCACCTACGCCAGCCGCTCGACGCCGGTTTCGGGCGCGGCCTGCGCGATGGCGGCGCGGAAGATCCGCGACAAGGCGAAGAAGATCGCCGCCCACCTGTTGGAGGTGAGCGAAGAGGATCTCGATTGGGAACCGGGAAAGTTCTCGGTCAAGGGCGCGCCGCAGAAATCGAAGACCATCCAGGAGTGCGCTTTCGCCGCCTACACCAACTCCACTCCCGGCCTGGAGCCGGGTCTCGAAGCGATCAGCTACTACGATCCGCCGAACCTCACCTTCCCGTTCGGCAGCTACATCTGCGTCGTGGACATCGACCGCGGCACGGGCATGGTGAAAATCCGCCGCTTCGTCGCGATCGACGACTGCGGCAACATCATCAACCCGATGATCGTCGAAGGCCAGATCCACGGCGGCCTCACCATGGGCATGGCGCCCGCCCTGCTCGAAGAGATCAGCTACGACGAAAACGGCAACATCTCGGGCGGCAGTTTCATGGACTACCTGGTCCCGACCTCGATGGAAACCCCCGCCTGGGAAACCGGCAAGACCACCACCCCCTCGCCCCACCACCCGCTGGGAGCCAAAGGCGTCGGCGAATCGGCGACGGTGGGAGCGCCCCCCGCGATCGTCAACGCCGTGGTCGACGCGCTGGCGCATCTCGGCGTCAAGCACATCGAGATCCCGATCACGCCGGAGAAGGTCTGGAACCTCCTGCGCGAGGCGGGGGTGGCGGAGTAGGCGGAGAGACGAGTGCCCAAGGCGGCGAGAGGCGACCTCTCGCCGCCCGAAGCGAAGTTCGGGTCCAGGAAGCGAATTTCGCACGCTGAAAATGAATATCAGAGCCAGGAAGAGAAGTTCTCCGCCGGGAAGCGGCTTTCTGGTTTCTAGATTCGCTTCCGAGCTCCGCAAGCGGCCGGAACCTGTCAATGGTTTTGAGACACTTTTTGGGTTTCGGCTAAGGAAGAATTGTCCTCAGGGGCCTCCGGCGGGTTAATCCAGACCCTCGAGGGCGGTGTTTTGGCTTGAGGGAGCC
>Ga0068860_100005513_pt1 | contig 12809 bp, 11 predicted proteins | sample KBSSwiS32_FD_66597 | JGI IMG/M metagenome (GOLD analysis project Ga0068860, IMG submission 66597) | Switchgrass rhizosphere microbial communities from Kellogg Biological Station, Michigan, USA - KBS Switchgrass S3-2 | ecosystem: Host-associated > Plants > Roots > Rhizosphere > Soil ... | reverse complement strand
GTTCCATGTGTCGCGCCACTCCACGTGGAATTCGTTGAGTGTCGTTCGTCCGAATAGCCCCTGCACCTGCGCGCGCAGCTGCCCGTTGCCGTTCTCGCGATTATTCGCCCGTTCAGGGAGATTGAAACCGCCCACACCGCCATTGCGCGACACGTTTTGCTGCCGCTGATACTCGACGCGGAGTGTCTGCATCTCGGTGAGCGCGTGCTCGAGGCCGATGACGCCGAACGTGTTGTGCGACGGGTTCGAGACGAATCCAAGAAACGGGCTGCCGTCCGGCTTGAGCGCGTAGATGTTGGCGGCGGTGTTCGACTCGTTTCGGTCGAGATTCAGGCGCAGCGACGTCTTGCGCACCGCGAGTGGCCCGCGAATGCCCCCGCCGATCCGCGCGATGTTCTGCGGCGTCTTCGTGGCGGCAAACGCGTCGCGCGCGTTGAAGATGTCGTTGCGGAGGTTGGCGTTGAGATTACCGCTCCACGCCGTCACGTTCGGACGTGTGATGATCTCGATCTGCACGCGCCCCGCATCGTGGTTGTCGGCCGCGAAGGAATTCGTGCGGAACCGGATCTGACGGATGTCCTCGCGGTTCGGGAGGCGGCCCCCCGTGAAGCCGTTCACGCGGAAAGTTGCGCCGACGCCGCCCGCCATCTGTTCGAGCACGGCCTGGAGTTCATCGGGGTCGTCCGGTAACTGTTCGACGACGCTCTCGTCGAGCACGTTGGTCGTCGCGGCGCCCCCCGACTCCTGCACGGCCGCCGCCGTATCGTCGACCTGCACCTGCTCCTGGAAGCCTTCGATCGCCAGCGTCACTGTCTGCGCGTTCGTCCCCCGACGAAGTGTCGCTTGCGCGTCACGCGCCAGGAAGCCGGCCGCTTCGACATGGATCTGTGCCGCAGCGGCGGCGAGTCCCGGGATGGTGGCGACGCCATGTTCGTCGGCGACGACCTTCACCGGAGCCGCTCCAGCAATCGTGACCGTGACGACTGCCGCAGGAATCCCCGCAGAGGTTTGATCGAGCACCGTTACACGCAGCTGCGCCGGCCCGCTCGTCGCCGCCGGCGCTTGCGCGAGCACGGGCGAGGCGACACACAGGACGGCGAGCGCAAGTGCGGTGCGCATCACTGGCTATGGGTAAAAGTGTCGGCCTTGAAGGTTGGATTGATCTTCAAGTTCTTGACCTTGATCTCTTCCTGCGTCGTCTCTTCCGTGCCGCGCGTGATGAGATGCGGCAGCTTGACGCCGTTCACCGTTTTGTAGTCGCCCATGTGTAGCACGAGTGTCGTCTGACCCTGCGCTGGAGGCGCCGGTGCTGCCGCGCCGCGCCGCCGGATGTCGCCGCCCCGCGATGGCTGGCCCGACCACGTGATCATCAACGGCAGATGGGTCATTGGCTCGAGGAAGAGACGTGTCGGCACGCCATTGGTTGGCCGCACCTCCAGCACATCGGCCGTGCCTTCCGGCGCTTGCGCGGTGCCGATCCACGCGATCGGCCCGTCGGTCGTCATCAGCCACACGAGCGTGAGGCGCGCCAGCTCTGCCTGCCGCGTCCGCCGCTGCTGTTCTTTCAGGCGCTCGTCGCCTTGCGAAGCGTCGGTTTGAGATGCGCCGGCGTTCTGCGGCTGGTTGCGGCCGCGATCGAAGCCGCCTCCCCGGAACCCGCCCCCACCACCGCCCCCGCGATCACCGCCTCCGCGTCCGCCGCGACCAAACCCGCCCCCGCCGCCGAAGCCGCGCCCCCCGGTCAGTCCGCCACTCGAGTCATCCCAGACGTCCTGGCCGTTGAGCGCTTCGGTGCGCTCGACATTCGCTCCGGCAAACCCGGTGATTTCATCCCGTCGATATTTGTCGGGCAGGTCGATGAAGACGTCGAAGTCACCGTCGATGATCTGGTCGGGACCTGTCGACCGAAGGAAGGTGCCCGAAATCTGAAGGCGTTTGATCGCCGCGAGCTTCTCCTCGCCGCCAAGCGCCTTGCGCGCCTCGGCCAGCAGGATGCCGCCTTTGGCCGCATCCTGCGCGTCAACAGACTGCCGCGGTGCGAGCAGAGCAAGAAGAGCAATTGCTGAAAGAGCCGCCGGAGATTGCCTCAGGACCATCGGTGACTCCTGGTTGATGTAGCTGCATGTGACATTACTGGGGCGCCACTCAGACGGTTTACTTCGCCCCGCTGACAGCAGAAATTCTGGGCCGCTTGCACCGTCAGGCAGTCGTTTTTACATCCCAAGTATCGCGGAATGACGCGGGGGCGTCCGACACAAACCTTGGTGACTGCCGTTTCTGCGATTGCTTGCGCAAGCCTGTAATTGCAGCAGGTGATTGCAGTCCACAAACCACCCGCATAGAGCGCCTTACGTGCGCGTCGGCTGGGTGGAACGGAGATTGATTCTCCCCCGGAGTCCCCTCGTCCACCGACTTCTTGCCACCCGACTTCGCTCCAGCGTTCGCCACAGCTATCCACGTGGCGCTGGCAATCCTTCGCCGTCATCGAGCCGGTCAGGGCGGTCGGCTGAGCCCCGTCGTCTTGCCGTCCTTCTTGTTCCCGGTCACCCCATGGATCTGGCCCTCCACGGCCGCGATCGGCCTCGCGTTGGTCGCGCACGTGGTCTGGTTCGCCATCTGCGAGGCTCTCGCCTCACCTTCCACTGCTGCACCACGACGTTCGACGCCCGCGACCGATCCGAAACCTGCCAGGACGAACCGGTTCGAAACGACGTCGGTCGTTGCTGTGCTCGACGAGGCGAACGACATCAAGACCTTCCGGCTTCTTCGACCACACGGCTTTGATTTCTCGGCAGGTCAATTCGTGCCGCTACGTGTTCACGTCGACGGCAAGCCTCACGTGCGCTGCTACTCCGTAAGCTCGTCTCCGGAAACGCGAGGCTATCTCGAAATTTCCGTGCGTCGCCAGGGGGTGATTTCGACCCTGCTCCACGCGAGGCTGCGGACCGGGACATCGGTCGTGGTTGGCCGTCCCGCCGGGACGTTCGTGTACCCGGGTGGCGATGATCGCCCGATAGTGCTCGTTGCCGGCGGCATCGGCATTACTCCACTGCTCTCGATGCTGCGACATGCCATTGCGTCGGACCCGTCGCGGCCTGTCACGCTTCTCTATTCGGCTCGCTCGGAAAACGATCTCGCCTTTATCGGCGAACTTCGGATCATCGCCGAGCGTCACCCGCAGGTCTGCATTGGGATCACGCTGACACGTCCGGCCTCGGCCACGCGCTGGCGAACCGGCCGAATCGACCGGTCGATGGTCCGACGGTACGTCACGCATCCCGATCAGTCGATCTTCTGCATTTGCGGTCCCGCTCAGATGATTGCGGACACCACGGCGCTTCTGCAGACGCTCGGGGTTCCGTCCGGTCAGATTCGCTCCGAACATTTCGAGCTTGCGATCGCGGCGACAGCCCTGCATGGCGATTCGGCAGGCGATGCGGTCGCTGGGCGTGCGGCCGATCAACGCGGAGCCGCAGGTCAAGCCTGTTCGGTGACGTTTGCCTGCAGTGGACGAACCGCCGCGGGAGCTCCGTCGCTGACACTCCTCGAGATTGCGGAGTCGGAAGGTATCGAGATGGCGTCCTCGTGCCGGTCGGGGGTGTGCCAGGCCTGCCGTACGCGGGTGCGCGAAGGAACTGTTGACTGCCGATCTGACGTGCTCGATCCAGAGGATCGCGCGGCGGGTTACGTGCTCCCGTGCGTTTCGTGGGCCGCCAGCAACTGTGTCGTGGAGGCGTGATGAGCGTCACCGGATACGCGCTTCCATCGACAACGGTGGTGAAGGAGTCGGGCGAGCCGTGGTTGACCACCCGCGCACTGACGCACGTGCTCGTCATCGCAGGTCTGTTCTGCGGCGCGGTCGCATTGACGCTGCTCGTCGTCTTTGACGGCTGGGAGTATTACCGCGCGCCGCTGACTACCCGCGGCTATCTTCCCGCGCATGCGCTGCTGCGGCCGTCTGGGGCCGTCGGTCTCACGCTCGGCGTAGGTGGTGTCGTCGCGATGCTGTGCACGATTCCATACGCGGTGCGAAAGCGATGGAAGCGGCTTTCAACGGTCGGCGCACTGAAGAACTGGCTCGAGATGCACATCTTCTTCGGCGTCGTCGGTCCGGTCCTCATCACGTTTCATACGTCTTTCAAGTTCAACGGCCTGATTTCGGTTGGCTACTGGTTGATGATGACCGTGTGGGCCTCCGGCTTCGTAGGCCGGTATCTGTACGTCCGCATCCCGAAGACGATCCGCGGCGTCGAGTTGTCGCGTCGTGAAGTGGAGGCGCGGCTCGACGCACTGCGCGAGCAGCTTCGGTCGGCCACGATGGCGGAGGCCGCGCGGCGGCACATGGACGCGTTCGACGCGTCGATTGACGTCAACCGTGAACGCGCCTGCGGGGTGATGGACCTGTTCTTCGGCGAGACCGCCGAGCGCCTGCGCTTGTTCGTGCTCGCGCGACGTCTGCGGGCAGCCGGGGTCAACGCCGACACACTGCGCGACTGCATCGCGCTCGCCGCGGAGCGATCCACACTTGCCCGAAGGGCCGCCCACCTTCAGCGCACGCATCGTCTGTTCGAGGCGTGGCACGTCTTCCATCGACCACTGGTCTCCGCGATGTTCCTCATCGTGGGGATCCATGTGGCTGTCGCGCTTTACCTTGGATATGCGCGCCTGTTTCTGTAGCACCGACTGGACATGGCTCGCCGATTCACGATTGCTCACGGGTGGGTGGTTCTGATGGCCACGCTGCTGCTCGGCCTGGCCGTTCCGCGCCCGGCATCCGCCCAGCTTGGCGCGCTCGTGTCGCCCGGGCGGCTGACGCGTGCCCACGCCTCGCTCGACGGCATCACCAACTGTCTGAAATGTCACGCCGCAGGCGAGCAGGTGTCCGCAACGAAGTGCCTCGTGTGCCATCAACCAATCGCGCAGCGGATCGCGCAGAAAAAGGGCGTTCACCGCAACGTCACAAGTGACTGCGTAACGTGCCACGTCGAGCACAACGGTCCTGAGGCGGAGCTGCGGCCATTCGATCAGCGACGGTTCGATCATCGGAGGGAAACCGGATTTCCGCTCGACGGCCTGCATGCTCCGCTTGCGGCGTCCTGCGCCGCGTGTCACAAGACCCGCTCGTTTCTCGGGCTCGAGATGTCGTGTGCTTCATGCCACACGGACCCGCACAAAGGAACGCTGGGTACGCAGTGCGCTACGTGCCACGTGACCTCGGTCAAGTTTGCCGATACGAAGAGCCGCTTCGACCATTCGCGCACCGCGTTTCCGCTGACCGGCGCGCACATGTCAGTCGGTTGTGAATCCTGCCACCGCGGGAACATGTTCAAAGGCGTCGCGTTCGCGTCGTGCAGCGCCTGTCATCAGGATCCACACCGCCAGGCCCTCGGGACCACCTGTTCGTCCTGTCACGTCACGCAGACGTGGCGCACAACGAAAGTCGATCACACACGCACGGCGTTTCCGCTCAAGGGCTTGCATGCCTCTGTGGCGTGTGTCGCGTGCCACGTGATGCCGGCCACGCAGGTGAAACCAAAGGCGGCTCTCTGTGCCAGCTGCCACAAAGATCCGCATCAGGGGACGTTCAAGCAGGACTGCAAGGCGTGTCACAGCGAGTCAGGTTTTCAGAAAGGGCAGTTCGATCACAACTCGACGCGATTCCCGCTGACTGACAAGCACGCCATGCTTGCGTGCGTCGATTGTCACAAGAGCGTCAACGTCGGGACGCGGGTCGCCGCGGCCAGGAGCAACACGGATTTTCGGGGGCTCCGCACCGAATGCGCCTCGTGTCACATGGACGTCCACAGAGGCGAGCTGGGGACGACGTGCGCGAGCTGCCATGACGCGCGAACGTTCCAGGTGATGACCTTCATGCACGCCAAGCCGGGACCGTTCTTCCAGGCGCAGCACGCGTCGCTGACATGCGCGAAGTGCCATGCGAGCACGCTGGGACCGATACCGTCGGCCGCCGGCGCCCGTCCGATCCGTGTCGGGTTTGTAGATACCTCCGAACGATGTGCGTCCTGCCACCGTGACGTTCACCTCGGCCAGCTCGGTACCGCCTGCGAAACGTGTCACTCGGTGCAAACGGCTCACTTCGCGATAACCGCCTTCGCACACGAGCGCACGACGTTCCCGTTGATGGGCAAACACGCCGCCGTCATGTGCGTCGCGTGTCATAAGTCGGCGACCGCCGATTTCCCGTCCGGTCGTGGCGAAGCGCGTGTCTTCAAGGGGATCGGTGCAGCATGTGCCACCTGCCACCATGATCCGCATCGCGGCGAGGTTTCGCTGCAATGCGAGCGGTGTCATTCGACCGATGCGTTCCAGGTCACCAAATACACCCACAGCAACGTCAGCACCCTGAAGTCGTTCTTCACCGGCCGACATCTCACCGCGACGTGCGAGGCGTGTCACACACCGACTGTGACGCGGGCCGGCGTCGGCGCCGGCTCGCTGATGTCGTTCAAGCAGTCGACGTCGTGCGTGAGCTGCCATACAGACGTTCATCACGGGGCATTGGGGCCAAGATGCGAGACGTGTCATCGGCCATGACAGAGAAACGCACCCAACGGTCACTCGGCGTCGTCACGATGGCCGCGGCAGTTGTCCTGCTGTGCGCGGCGCCTGCTGCCGCCCAGTTCGATCCGACAAGCCGCGCCTTTCACAATCAGACGCCGTTCCATCTGGACGGTCGCCACCGTGACGTCGCGTGCGAATCGTGCCATCTCCAGGGCACATACAAGGGCACGCCGACCAAGTGCTTCGACTGTCACTGGACGCGTCGTCAGGACGATCGTTACCGGCTGCAGCTCGGGGTGCAGTGTGAGACCTGCCACCGCACGTCGGCCTGGACGTCGGTTCAATGGAACCACGGCGGGATGACAGGCATGGCACTCGGTGCGGCGCATCGCACGCTGTCGTGCCAGTCATGCCATCAGAACGGCACGTTTCGGATGACGCAGGCGACGTGTATTGCGTGCCACGAAAAGGACTACCAGGCCACACAGGCGCCCAATCACGTTGCGGCGGGATTCTCCACGACGTGCGAGATGTGTCACCGGGCCAGCGACACGAGCTTCCGCGGCGCGACCGCTCACACGTTCTACCCTCTGGTTGGCAGGCATGCGCAGGCCGTGTGTTCAGCCTGCCATGTGAACAACGTCTACGTCGGCACACCCCGCGACTGCGTCGGCTGCCATCGAACCCTGTACGACAGGACGACCTCGCCGAACCACCTTGCTGCTGGATTCCCTCCGACGTGCCAAGGATGTCATCGGGCAACCGACACATCGTGGAACCAGGGGACGTTCAGTCACCGATTCCCAATCTCCTCGGGTCCGCATCGCCAGTCGTGCGCGACGTGCCATCAGACGAGCGCCAGCTATGCGGTATTCACCTGTCTCGTGTGTCACGAACACGACCGCGCCACCATGGACGCGAAGCATCGCGGACGTGCTGGTTACCGTTATGACTCTCTCGCCTGTTTCAGCTGCCACCCCAATGGACGGTCTTAAGCGACTCGTCGTGGCGTCGGATGCGCTGAGGCGCGGTGCGGTGCTTGCGGGAGTGCTGTTGATCGTTCCCGCGGTCGCGACACCGCAGAACACCGGCAGGATATCCGGGCGTGTCAGCGTACATACGGACGCCGCGCAACGCGATGTGGAGGGACTGGGGCCGCAGTGGGAATCTATGGTGACGACCGCCGCGACATTCGAAACCACCGAAGGTGAGAACGCTGCAAACGGCTTGGAGATAGGGCTGGACGTCCGTCAGTCCCGGTGGCTCACTGGAGCACATCCGGATCGCTTGTCCCTGTACACGGGGTTCGTCGGCACGCGCGTCGGCGGCGAGACCGGGGTCAGGGTACGCGCGGGTCATATGTGGCTGCCCGATCTGGGAACGATTGGCAACGTCGCCGGCGGGTTAGTGGAAATCGCGCAGCGACCCTCGAGCACCAAAACGCGGGTTCGAGTCGGGGGTTTCATGGGCCTCGAACCGAAATCGTTGGACGTCGGGTATGCACCTGATGTCCGTAAAGGTGGAGTCTACGCAGCCGTTCAGCGCGGATATCTCCAACGTCACGTCATTGGCTACACACGCGTTCAACAGGGTTCGATGACGGAACGCTCGGTTCTGTCGACCACCAACTTTCTTCCGATGGGACGTGCGGTCAACGTGTACCAGGCGGCGGAGTACGAAGTCCGTGGTCCCGCGCAAGACACGGCGCAGCGCGGGCTCTCGTACTTTCTGGCAAACGTCCGCGTCAGTCCGGCATCGCGGCTCGAAGTGCTCGGCACCTACAACCGTGGCCGGGCGCTCGATGCACGTCAGCTGACCGCCGACCTTCTCACGGGCCGATCTTTGACACAGCAGGCGGTGGAAGGCCTCACGTACGAATCGGCGGGAGGCCGTGTAACGGTGCAACCCGTCCGCGGTGTTCACGTGTATGCGTCGTATGCGCGCGACCGCAACAATCGCGATGATGCGCCCACCGGACGCGTGACGTTTGGCGGACAGGCCGGAGACGTCATGAGGACCGGGGTGGACGCCGCGTTCTCGGATGCGCGCATCGACCAGTCGACCGGCGCGTATCACTCGCGATACGTGTCGGTCGGCCGTGGCATCGGTCGCGCCGCGTACGCATCGGTCGACTACTCGACGTCACTCTCGGTCATTCGATTCGAGCGGTTGGACGGCATCATCATCGAAAGTCGACCGCGGACGCACCGATGGAGCGGCTCGACTTCGATCAATGTTGGTCGTACCGTGTCGCTCCTGCTCACGTTGGATCGCACGACGGACGACACAGTCCGCGATCTGCGCGTCCTGACCGGGCTGTCGTATCGGATTCGTTGATTCACGTGTAGGGGGGTCTTAAGACCCGCCCCTACACCACTCATTGAAAGAGTCCGAGCCGCACCGATCGGCCCATTTCGTAATAGCCGCGCGGGCTCGGATGGATGCCGTCCCCGCAGTTGAACGCCGGAAGCAGCAGGTCGACGTTCTTCGGATCCTGCACGACCTTGTCGAAGTCGATGACCCCGTCGAAGGGCCCCTTGGTGCGGATCCACTGGTTCACCTCGCGACGCACCTGCGTCTTGGCCGCATCCCATCCCGTGTTGTTCGGCTCGGGAGGCCGGTTGTGTCGCGGGATGATCGTGACGCCGATCGTTTTCAGCCCACGGGCCTTCGTGCGTCTGGCGAGGTCCTGCATTCCGGCGATGACCTGCGCGGCCGACGCACCGCGGCGGATGTCGTTTGTCCCCATGAACAAAATCACATGTGTCACCCCGTGATGAGTCAGGACGTCGCGCTCGAGGCGCTCGACGCCGGGAGGGCTGTCGGGCGGTGGTTGAAGGTTCTCACGCGTGATCGTGTTACCGCCGATCCCCTCATTGACGACCGCCTTGTGCGCGTCGTTGGCTCCACGGCCGGCTGCATCGAGCGCCAGACGCACCGCGAGCAGGTCTTCCCATCGATCGTACGCATCGACCGTCGTGCAGGTGCCGTCGGTAATGGAATCGCCGAACGCGACAATCGAACCGGTGGAGGAGGAAGAGGACACATCGATGGCCTTGAGCCAGAACATTGAAGTGGTCGTACCGGTAAAGGGTTTGGCCGCGTCTTCTGACGCCACATCGCCAGTGCCATTCGGTGCGAGATACGACGTCACCTGCGCGCCGCCGTGTTGACTGGACCGCACATCAGCGCCAGGAATGTGCAGGCTCACCGCCAGGTCCTGTTGCGCCAATACATTCATCGGCACCGGATCGCTCGTCACGCTGCCGCCGGCCGGAATGGTTACACCTGCGGATTTGTTGAACGTGATCGGTCGATTGGATCCTGGTGCAACCGCCGCACCCTGAATCCGGTGTCCGACGTACGCCTTTCCGATGACGAGTGGGGATGACCCAAACGTGTTGTCGAGTCGAATGCGGACGGCCTGACCCGAAATGGTCACCCTCGCGATCATCCGAACCGTGGTGTTCGACACCGCGCCAGTGCCGAGCCCGCTCTGCGAGGTTCCCCACGCGGTGACCCATCGTTCGGATGTGGGTGCGGCTTGTCGCGCGGCGGTGCCTGAGGCGAGGAGCAGTGCGAGGCCCGCGACCACTGCGATTCTAGACAGAACAGACGCCGTCACCATGCGGGGAGTCTACCGCCAGATCGCCCTGATGACCTCCAACGCCCAACTTCCAATTCCCAAACCTTGTTGGACGGTGGAAGTTGGCAATTGGGAGTTCAGTTGTCCCATAATCTCGGCCGACAAGAGGACTCAGCGATGCCGACCTGGTTCAAAACCGCGCTGGTTGCGATCGTCGCCGCTATCGTCGTCGGCTCGGTCTGGGCGCAAGTACGCTCCTCACGTCGCAGCGCCGGCTACCAGCCCGCGCGCACGGCCGATGGCAAACCCGATCTCAGCGGCGTGTGGCAGGCCCTCAACACCGCGAACTTCGACATTCAGTCCCATCCGGCGCGACCGGCGTTGGCGCTGATTCCAGCCGCGCCACGTACAGGCGTTGCGGGACTTGTCCGCGCCACACCAACCGACATTCCCGCACCGGCAGTGCGTGCTCTCGGGGCGGTCGGCGCGGTGCCCGCCGGCGAGGGCGTCGTCGACGGCGATGAGGTCCCGTACCAGCCGTGGGCGGCCGCGAAGAAGAAAGAAAACGTCGAGCACTGGCTCGAGCGCGATCCGGAAATCAAGTGCTTCATGCCCGGTGTTCCGCGCGCGACCTACATGCCGTATCCCTTTCAGATCCTTCAAGGCACCGACACGATCCTCATCGCGTATGAATTCGCAGGAACGACGCGAACCATCCACATGAACAAGGTCGGGAACAGCCCGAGCCCATCGTGGATGGGCTTGTCACGCGGCCGCTGGGAAGGCGACACGCTCGTCGTCGACGTCACCGATTTCAACGATGAGACCTGGTTCGACCGGGCCGGCAACTTCCATAGCGACGCGCTGCACATCGTCGAGCGGTACACGGCGGTGAGTCCATACCATCTGATGTACGAAGTCACCGTTGAAGATCCGAAAGTGTTTACGCGGCCGTGGAAAATGCGGATGCCACTCTATCGGCGTACCGAGAAAGACAAGCGGATACTCGAATACAAGTGCGTGGAATTTGTCGAAGAGGCGATGTACGGCCATCTTGGCGTCGTCGATCCTGCGACCGGACACACGAACAAGTGACGGAGATCTGACATGAGATACGGATCCGTCGCGATCCTTCTGACGCTGGCTGTTGTCGCCGGGGCGGCGGTGTTCGCCGTGGCGTCGGCGGCGCGGAATTCGACAGCCGCGCCGGCATCAGACACACATAGCACGACGCCTGTTGCGCGGACCGCCTGGGGCGATCCTGATTTCCAGGGCGTCTGGAGATACGAGGCGGTAATTGCGCTCGAACGACCCGCGCGGTTTGGCGGACGGGAATTCCTGACCGATGCGGAGATCGCGCAGATCCAGCAAACGGAGAAAGATCAGGAGGCCAACCGGCTTGCTGGTGTCGAAGGCGAGGCGGTCGGCCGCCAATCCATCGCCGCGTCACCGATTCGCGGCAACGAGTACAACAGCTTCTGGCAGGACCACGGACGACCGCGAAAGGTCTACAAGCAGACGTCGTTGATTACGGATCCGCGCGACGGGCGGATTCCGTATACGCCTGACGCCCAGAAAGCCGACGCGCGTGCCGCCGCTCGGTACGGCGTCGGACCATACGAATCGTATCTGGATCCTGACACCGGCGAACGCTGCCTGACTGACGGCGTCACCGGCATGATGTGGCAAGGTCCCAACGGTGGACACAATCAGATCGTGCAGAGTCCCGGCTACGTGACGATTCTTCACGAGGAGTACCGCGATCGACGCATCATCCCCGTCGATGGTCGTCCGCACAGCAACATCCGTCAGTGGTTCGGCGACTCGGTCGGCCACTGGCAGGGCGACACGCTCGTTGTCGACACGACGAATTTCGTCGACAAGACCAACTACGAGTGGGCGAGCATCTGGACGAGGCCGTCCGAAACGCTCCATCTTTTGGAGCGGTTCAAGAGGACCGACGCGGACACGCTCGAATATACGATTACCGTCGAAGATCCGACGACGTTTGTGAAGCCGTGGACCGCAGTCATTCCTATTTCAAAAGTTCCGGACGGCACGCAGATCTACGAGTACGCCTGTCACGAGGGAAATTACGCGATGCCGAATCTGCTGAGCGGCGCTCGCGCCAACGCGGCGAGCAAGACGGCGGGAAGGTGAGGGACGTGTGATGCGGACGAACGTGGCGGTCTTTGTTGCCGGTCTTGCCATTGTGATCGCCGCAATGCCGGTGCGCGCGCATCACGCGTTTGCGGCCGAATTCGATGCGAAGAAGCCAATCAAATTGCAGGGCACCGTCACGAAGATGGAATGGATCAATCCACACACATGGATCCACATCGACGTGAAGAGGCCCAATGGCAAAGTAGAGCGCTGGATGATCGAAGGCGGCCCGCCGAATGCGCTCTACCGGCGCGGATTTACGAGGGACTCGCTGCCGATTGGAATCGAAATCGTCGTCGAAGGATTCCAGGCCAAAGATGGTTCGATGAGAGGCAACGGGAGAGACCTCACCTTTCCGAACGGACGGAAGTTGTTCCTCGGCTCCTCAGGCACCGGTGCCCCTCTGGACGGTAAAGACGGGAAGGATCGATAACGACCTACGACGCCATCGTTGTCGGCACTGGCAGCATGGGCAGCGCGGCCGCGTATGAGTTCGCGCGGCGCGGCCGACGAGTGCTGGCGCTGGATCAATTCGACA
>Ga0068860_100005508_pt1 | contig 12820 bp, 9 predicted proteins | sample KBSSwiS32_FD_66597 | JGI IMG/M metagenome (GOLD analysis project Ga0068860, IMG submission 66597) | Switchgrass rhizosphere microbial communities from Kellogg Biological Station, Michigan, USA - KBS Switchgrass S3-2 | ecosystem: Host-associated > Plants > Roots > Rhizosphere > Soil ... | reverse complement strand
GAGCACCAGCGTCTGTTCCAGGCCGACGAACATCCCTTGCGCCTGCGCGAGTTGCGCACAGCCGCGCGCGAGGCCATGATGTTCTTCGTACGTTTCGAGCCGCGCCTGGTCGGGCCCGTGCTCGAAGGCACCGCCGATCGCCATTCGGCCGTGTGTCTGCACCTGTTCAGCGACACACCCGAAGAAGTCATGCTGGTGCTGGATGATCAGGGCATCGCCTACACGGAAAGTCAGCGTCGCCTGCGCATGAGCCGCGCACTGCAGATGGAGTTTCCGGTGTTGCAGGTGGCGCGCGACGGCACTGCATTCGATCTCACGATCTTCCCGCACGACGCGATCCGACAGGCGCCGCTCGACCGCGTCGACGAGCACCCGATGCGGCGCGCGACCTTGGCGGCGCTGGAAGAACTGCTCGCGCGCGAAGCCTAACGCTTAGTGATCGCCGCGTAATCGCGCTTTGCCGAACCGGTGTAGATCTGCCGTGGCCGGCTGATCTTGGTGTCCTTGTCGTTGTGCTGTTCGAGCCAATGCGCCACCCAGCCGGCGGTGCGCGCGATCGCGAACATCACCGTGAACATCTCGGTCGGAATCTTCAGCGCCTTGTAGATGATGCCCGAATAGAAATCGACGTTCGGATACAGCTTGCGCTCGATGAAGTACGGATCCTTGAGCGCGGCCTGCTCGAGTTCGAGCGCGATATCGAGCATCGGATCCTTGATGTTGAGGTCGGCCAGCACCTTGTGCGTCATCTCGCGGATGATCGTCGCGCGCGGATCGAAATTCTTATACACACGATGGCCGAAGCCCATCAGGCGGAACCCGGAGTTCTTGTCCTTGGCCTTCTCGACGGCCTTGCCGACATTCTTCGCATCGCCGATCTCGGCAAGCATCTTCAGCACCGCCTCGTTCGCACCGCCATGCGCGGGGCCCCATAGTGCGGCGATGCCCGCGGCGACGCAGGCGTACGGATTCGCGCCGGTCGAACCGACCATGCGCACGGTCGACGTGCTGGCGTTCTGCTCGTGATCGGCGTGCAGGATGAACAACAGGTCCAATGCCTTGGCCACGACCGGGTTGATCTCCAGCGGTTCGCTCGGCACTTCGAACATCATGTGCAGGAAGCGCGTGCAGTATTCGAGATTGTTGCGCGGATAGCGGATCGGCCAACCGATCGAGTAGCGGTATGCGGCGGCGGCGATCGTCGGCATCTTCGCGATCAGACGGATCGCCGCGAGACGGCGCTGCTCCGGATCGTTGATATCGAGCGTGTCATGGTAGAACGCTGACAGCGACGCGATCGATCCGCACAGCATCGCCATCGGATGGGCGTCGTAGTGGAAACCGTGCAGGAAGTTCTTCAACGACTCATGCATCATCGTGTGATGCGTGACTTCGTCATCGAAGTGCGTGAACTGGTCCTGGGTCGGCAGTTCGCCGTTGATCAGCAGGTAGGCGACTTCGAGAAAGTTCGATGACTTGGCCAGCTGCTCGATCGGATAGCCGCGATACAGCAGCACGCCGGCGTCGCCGTCGATGAATGTGATAGCACTTTTCGTGCTGGCCGTGGAGATGAAGCCCGGATCGAACGTGAAGTAGCCGAAGTCCTTGTGCAGCTTGCCGATGTCGATCGCCGGTTCGCCGAGGGTACCGCTCAGCAGGGGAAAATCGCTGGATTTGTTCGACGCGCTATCGGTCAGCTTGACGGTCTTGTCGGCCACGGCGGGCTCCTTGTCGGGTTGCGACGGACGCGCACGTTGCCGCGCCCGTCCCGCGCTTAAGGCGCGGGGCGCGAATTATCGCACAAGCGTTTGAAAGAGTTGCAGTCCCCGCCGCTGTGTGGGCGGGGATCGGGAACGTTATTTCGCAGCGGCGCCGTAGCGCTTGCGGAACTTGTCCACGCGGCCGCCGGCATCGGCGACTTTGTGCTTGCCCGTGTAGAACGGGTGCGACTGGCTGGAAATTTCCACTTTGATCACGGGATATTCCTTGCCGTCTTCCCACTTCAACTTTTCCTTGCTGGTCATGGTCGACCGGGTCAGGAACGCGAAGTTGGCAGAGGCATCCTGGAAGATCACCTGATCGTACTTCGGATGGATGTCGGCTTTCATGGCGTAACTCCGCAAAAACATACAGAAAAGACGACTATGTTATCGTGCGGAGGCCACTCCGCGCAAGCTCTGGCTGCCTTAAACCCCAAGGAATCGCAATAACCCCGTGTCTCGCCTTCGCCCTATTCTGACTTGCTTTCTCGCTCTCCTGTTCTGCGCGCTGGCTCTAGGCACCCAAGCCCAGCCTAAGCCGAAAGGCGAGACAGCCAGCGCCCTGACGCTGCCGCCGTCGCAGACGGAAGCCGTTGGCGCCGCCCTGCAGGTGTTGACCAAACAGCGTGGACTCGACGCCGAAACGCGCAAACAGGCCGAAGACTTGTTGCATCAGGCGCAGGACGACGAAACCCGCGCCGACCAGCTGGCACAACAATGGCAGACCCTGAGCCAGACTGCAGCCAGCGCAGATGCAGACGCGCTGAAGCTCGAAGACGCACTGACCCGTGACGACAGTGCGGCGCTGTCCGCATGGCGCGCGGGATTGCCCGAGCACCCCACAGTGGAGCAACTGGAAGCGTTGACCGCGCACGAGCGCGACGCGGCCGCCGATGCACGCGCATCCGTCAGCGCGATCGAAAACGAACTGGCGCGCCAGACCACGCGTCCGGCGCAACTGCGCGACGAACTCACCGCGGCGCATGCAGCGCTGGATGCGAATGCTGCATCAGGGGCTGGCAACGATGCCCTCGCGCAGGCGCAGCGCCAGCGCACGCAGTCCGCGCGGCGCCTGGCGGCGATCCAGGTCGCTGTGCTCAATCTGGAGAACCGCAGCTACGAGCCGCGCATGCGCCTGCTCTCGGCGCAACTGCGCGAGCGCCAGCGCGCGGCAGTCGCGTACGGTCAGCATGTGACTCTGCTCGAGGCGCTGCTGCTCGACCGCACCGGCGCGGACGTCGAGGCCCTGCGCGCCCGCGTCACGCGCGAACTCGGCGACGTCGATCCACGTGCGCGCAGTCTGCTCGATGCCGCCAACATCAATGGTGAAATGGTTGCCCGCCTTGCCGACACCGTGCACGAAATCGGCGTGTTGCGCGCGCAGAAGCTTGATTGGGACGCCACGCTGCACGATACCTCGCAGGCGCTGAAGAACACCGAAGATCGCGTGGCGCTGGGCGGCAACAGCGAGGCGGTTGGCCTGATCCTGCTGACCGAGAAGCGCAAGCTCAAGCCGCTGCCCCTGCTCAAGCACGAACTGGACGAGTTGCAGACCGGTTACGCACAAACGCGCATGAGCCTGATCGACGTGCGTGAGCAGCAGAATGCGCTGAGTGACCTCGGCGCGGCTACGAGTGCCGCGATGGCACGGCTGCCGGAATTGCCGAGCGACGCGATCGCCAAACTGCGCGACGGTTTTTACCGCGTGCTCGGCACGCGCGCGCAGGTGCTCGTACAGCTCGGCGCATTGCAAAGCAAGCTGGCCGGGATCCAGTCCGAAGCGGAACCGGAACTGCGCAATCTCATCGACACCACCGCCAAGCTCAACCAGTTGCTCGACTCGCGCCTGCTGTGGACTCCAAGCCACACGCCTGCAGACCAGGCGTGGCTGGCTGCGCTGAGCGGCGACAGTGCCAGTGTGTTTATCGGCTCGCGCTGGCAACACGCGCTGGCCGCGGCGTGGAATGCGGTGGCAGCTGCTCCGTTGCGCAGCACCCTTGGGGTCGGCGTATTTGCGGTGCTGATGTTGTTGCGCCGGCGCGCACCCGCGCGGTTGACCACGATCGCCGAACCGATGCGTCGTATCCGCAGCGATCGCTATCGCCTGACGGCGATGGCGCTGGTCTGGACCTTGTTGGCTGCCGCGCCGTGGCCGTTCGCGCTATGGCTGATCGGAGCCGCATTCGAACGCGCCGCGCCGCCCGGCAATGCATTCGCGAATGAAATCGGCTTGACCATCGGCCGGCTCGTCCTGCCGGCCCTTATATTGGCACTGCTGCGCGCAATGACGCTGGAGAACGGACTCGGCCACTCGCATTTTCGTTGGCCACGGCCACGGCGCGATGCCTTGCGTGCCGCCGCGCCGTGGCTCGCCTTGATTGTGCTTCCGGCGCAATTCCTGATTGGCCTGATCATGTTGCGCGGCGACACGGCCGCGATCGATGCGCTCGGCCGCGTCCTGCTGGTGATCGCGCTGATTGCCGCCGGCGCGCTGGCCTGGTGGCTGCTCGCGCCGGGTCGGTTGTGGACGGCGCGCTACGTCGTTCTGCACGAACCATCGCGGCTGCGCCGAGTGGTGCGCGTCGGCGCCTGCGTGCTCGCCACCGCCCTGGTGGCATTGGCGCTGCGTGGTTATTTCGTCACCGCGCTTACGCTGAGCGAACGCCTCTTGCAAACCTTCGCTGCGCTGCTCGCGGCGAACGTTCTGTACGGATTCGGCGCACGCTGGCTCGTGCTCGGCGAGCGCCACCTTTCGCTCAAACGCATGGAGGAAAAACTCGCCAGCGAAACGCAGGACACCCAAACCGAAGGCGAAACCGGCGAAACCCTGCACGAACCTGAGCCCGAGGAAATCACTTTGACCAGCGTCAGCGCGCAGACGCGACGTCTGCTGCGCATGTTGGTCGGACTCGGCACGGCCGCTTTGCTGCTGTGGATATGGTCGGATGTCGCGCCGGCACTGACCTTGCTCGGCGACATCCCGGTGTGGAGTTCCAGCGACGTCGCCGACGGCAAAACCGTGGCGATCTCGGTGAGCCTGCGCGACGTGCTCGAAGCCCTGGTCGTGTTCGCGCTGACCTGGGCCGCGACGCGCAACCTGCCGGGCCTGCTCGAGGTCGGCGTACTGCGCCGGTTCGACATCGACGCGCCGACGCGCTACGCGATCACCAGCATCACGCGCTACGTGATCGTCTTCACCGGCGCACTCAGCGGCATGTCGATGCTCGGCCTGCACTGGAGCAACCTGCAGTGGCTCGCAGCCGGCTTCTCGGTCGGCCTCGGTTTCGGCATGCAGGAAATCTTCGCCAACTTCGTGTCGGGTCTGATGGTGCTGTTCGAACGCCCGTTCCGCATCGGCGACATCATCACGATCGGCAATGTCGAGGGCACCGTCGCGCGCATCCGCACGCGCGCGACCACGATCGTCGACTGGGACAACAAGGAAGTGATCGTGCCGAACAAGAGCTTCATCACCGAGCGCGTCGTGAACTGGACGCTATCGGATTCGACCACGCGCGTGACAGTCCCCGTGGGCGTTGCCTACCGCAACGATCCGCAGTTTGCGCAAAAGTTGCTGCTCGACGTCGCCCGCGCGCACCCGCTCGTGCTTGCTAATCCGGAACCCACCTGCTGGATGAGCGGCTTCGGCGACAACGCACAGAATTTCGACCTGCGCGTGAACGTCGCTGAAATCGGTCAACGCAACCCCGTGCGCACGGAACTGCAGTTCCACATTGCGCAGGTGTTCCGCGAACACGATATCGAGATCGCATTTCCGCAGATGGACGTGTGGATCCGCAACGGCGGCGGCGCGCCGCCTCAACCCGCCAACGCAGACTCCACCAACGCCTCGAAGCGCGCCTGATCGACTTCCAGCGCGATGCGCGCGTTCGGCGCGCGGCCGCCGCGGTTTTCCCAATCGACGATCGTGGCGCCACGCGTCAGCGCACCGTCGAGTTCGATCGCCACGTGATGATCTTCTGCGCGGGTAACAAGGTCCGGCTGCAACGCTACCGCCATCGCCATCGCATCGGCAACGAGCAGCTTCGGCCGCCCGCGCGTGCGCGTCCATGCGCGCGTCTTGCGCGAGATCGCAGCGAAAAATCTGGCGCATGGATGGTCCGCCGCGAGCCAGCGCTGCATCGTTTCGAACGGGATGCCATGGCGCGTGGTCAGCTCCCAATCGACGAGTTCGATGCGCGGCCACGACGCAAACACGATATGCGCCGCCTCGGGATCGAAGCCGATGTTGAACTCGGCGGATGCCGTGGTATTGCCTCGCCCGGTCACCGCGCCGCCCATCATCACCAGCCGCGCAACACGCTGCGGCAGGGTCGGATCGAGCTTGAGCGCCAGCGCCAGATTCGTCAGCGGCGCGATCGCGACGAATACCAGCTTGCCGGCGTATTGGTGCGATAGGCGCAAAATTGCCTGTGCCGCATGTTCCATTTCGGCCTTACGCGCGCTTGGCGTGTAGCCGGTGTCGCCAAATCCATCGAGCCCGTGCACGATGGCCGCGTCTTCCGCCGCACGCACCAGTGGCGTCGGACAACCGGTAAATACGGGAGTTTCCGCGCCGATCACCTCGATCAGTTTGAGCGCGTTGCCAGTCGTGCGGAGCAAACCGACATTGCCAGCGGCGATGCTCAGGCCCAGCACCTCCGCGTGACGATGCGCCAACAGGATAGCGAGCGCGTCGTCCACGCCGGGGTCGGTGTCGATCAATAGCTTCATCAGATCAATCTCCTGCCATACCGGTCGCATTGGCTGCCTGCAGCCCGCTCCAGTGCGACGCGCGCAGGCTCAGCGCGCGTGCCTCGATCAGGTGCCACGACAGCATCGCAAACAACAGCGCGAGCAGCAGTGCCACTAAAGTCAGTTGCCAAGGCGTGATCGCCGGATCCCCTTCAATCAGCATTTGCTGCACCGGGAATCCATACAGGAACAGTCCGTAGGAATAATCGCCCGGGATGCGCAGTGCGACGAATGGCACACGATATGCGAACCAGAACGAGAAGTACGTAATGCACGCGATGGTCAAGCCGTATGCAAACGGCTGCGCGCGCGACAGCCATGTCACGCCGATCAGCAGCAGCAGAATGCGGGTCGCGACCGGAAAATAGTTCGCAATGCAGGCTGCAGCGGCGGTCGCGGCAAATACAAGGATGAGCGCGTGCTTGCCGTCGCCATCGACCGGCCAATGACTCCACAGTGAAAGCTCGATGATGATGAACGTGGCGATAGCGAGGGCAGCGATGCGATGCCAGCGCAACAAACCTGCGCCAGCCAAAACGGCCAGATACAAATACAAGCGCACCTCCAAGGCTAGCGACCACAACGAACCGTTCACCACCCCCGGATAGGCGCTCGCCGGGTACGCCCCAGGCAGCGTGTAATGCAATCCGGTGAGACCAAAGTTATGCAGCAGGTAACTCCACGTAGCGGGCGCTTGGAAATACTCGCGCCACGACCAGGTCGTAAAACCAACGCCGGTAATCAGCACTGTCAACGCAAGACAGGTGACATAGGCCGGATAGATACGCAGCACGCGGGCCCAGACGAAACGCCACCATTGCGGCCGCGCCAGATAACTGCTCGTGACGAGAAACCCGCTGATGGCGAAGAACAGCAGCACCGCGACACGCCCTCCATCGAAGCCCGGCAACACGCTCGCCACGACGTCATGCGCTCCGTTCGCGCCCGGCGCAAGCGCATAGCTGTGCGAATAGATCAACAGCACTGCGGCCACGTGGCGTAACAGCAGATAGTTGTCCTGACGTTTTCTCGCCAGTCCTTCAGCCAGCGTCAGCGGTTTGCGCAGCAGCATGTTTAGGATATTCATCACGTTGTCTTAGCGGTCGCGTCTCATGCGCCCGCATAACGCGCAGCACTGCCGATCCAGCGCGCGATCAACCGGTCGACGAGTTGCGCATGATCGCGCAGGATGACTTCGCCGGCACGCTGCACCGATGGCAGCAGCGCGGCGTCGCGCGCAAGGTCGGCGATGCGCAATGCCAATTGCCCGGTCTGGCGCGTGCCGAGCAATTCGCCCGGGCCACGCAGCTCCAGGTCTTTCTCGGCGATGCGGAAACCGTCGTTCGTCTCGCGCAGCACGTGCAGGCGTTGCTGTGCCATGCCCGACAGCGGCGCCTGGTATAGAAATACACAGCTCGACGCGGCACTGCCGCGGCCGACGCGACCGCGCAATTGATGCAACTGCGCCAGCCCGAGGCGCTCGGCGTTTTCGATCACCATCAGGCTCGCGTTCGGCACGTCGACGCCGACTTCGATCACCGTCGTCGCCACCAGCAAGGCAATCTCGCCGCGCTGGAACGCCTGCATCGCGGCCTGCTTCTCGGCGGCCTTCATGCGCCCGTGCACGAGCGCCACGCGCAATCCCGGCAGTTCCCGGGAGAGTTCGGCGTGCACGGCTTGCGCGGCCTGCGCTTCGAGCAGGTCGGATTCCTCGATCAGCGTGCATACCCAATAGGCCTGGCGGCCGCTTGCGCAGGCAGCGCGGATGCGCTCGATCACTTCGGCGCGCCGCGTGTTCGCGATCGCAACCGTCGTCACGGGACTGCGGCCCGGCGGCAGTTCGTCGATGACGGAAACATCAAGGTCGGCGTAGGCCGTCATCGCGAGCGTGCGTGGAATCGGCGTCGCCGTCAGCACGAGTTGGTGCGGGATCATGTCTTCCGAGCAACCGTGCGTGGTGCTCCCCCGCTCTGCATCCATGCCGCGCCCGCGTGGTGCCACTCGCGCAACTCGACCCTTGTCGCGCAGCGCCAGACGTTGGTGCACGCCGAACCGATGCTGCTCGTCGATGATGGCCAGGCCCAGATCACGGAACGCGACGCCTTCCTGCATCAGCGCATGCGTGCCGATGGCGATCTGCGCGGTGCTGCTCAATGCCTGCAGCGCCTTGGTGCGAGCCTTGCCCTTGAGCTTGCCGGCGAGCCAGACGATCTCCACGCCGAGCGGCGCGAGCCAGTTGTGGAAATTGCGGAAGTGTTGCTCGGCGAGCAGTTCGGTCGGTGCCATCAACGCCGCCTGCATGTCGGCTTCAACGGCGGTCAGTGCCGCCAGCGCGGCAACCACCGTCTTGCCTGAGCCGACGTCGCCTTGCACCAGGCGCAGCATCGGCACCGGTTCGGCCAGGTCGCGCACGACTTCCGCCGTCACGCGCTGCTGCGCGCGCGTGGGCGCGAACGGTAGGTGCGCGAGGAAACGATCGCGCAGCGCACCGCCACCGCGCAACGCCGGCGCGGCGTGGCGGCGCACGTTCATGCGCAGACGTTTCAGGCTCAGATGCTGCGCGAGCAATTCCTCGAACGCGAGCCGCCGCTGCGCCGGATGATTGCCGAATACGAAGCTGGCCAGATCGGCGTCCGGCGGCGGCCGGTGCACGTACAGCAACGCCGCGCGCAACGAGGACAGCTTGTGCGCTTTGCGCAGCGGCGCGGGGATCAACTCAAGTTCCGCGTCTGTCGGCAGTCGCTGCAGTGCGCGCTCGATCACGCCCACCAGGCGTGCTTGTCCAAGTCCTTCAGTCGTCGGATATACCGGCGTCAAGCGGTCTTCGACGGCTACCGGTGCATCACCGGCAAGACGCCGGTATTGCGGGTGCACCATTTCCAGACCTTGCTTGCCGTGGCGCGCTTCGCCATAGCAGCGCAGGCGCGTGCCGACCGCGAGTTGGTCGACCTGGGCCTTGTTGAAATGGAAGAAACGCAGCAGCAACGTTTGTTGCGAGTCGTCGTTGATCGCCACGCGCAATTGCGGGCGAAAGCGGAACCCGCGCTCGATCGCTTCGACGCGACCCTCGACTTGCGCGGTGTCACCCGGCCGCAGGTCGCGGATCGCCGTGACGCGCGTTCGATCCTCGTAGCGCAGCGGAAGATGAAACCATAGATCCTGCACGATGTGCAGGCCGAGCTTGCCCAGCGTGATCGCGAGCGCGGGGCCGACGCCCGGCAGCGTCGTCACCGGTGCCAGCGCAATGTCGACCACCGTCGATCAGTCCAGAACCATCACGGCATCGATCTCCACTTGCGCGCCGCGCGGCAGCGCGGCGACACCGATCGTCGAACGCGCCGGATACGGTTCGTTGCAATACTGCGCCATCACCGCGTTGACAGCGGCAAAGTTGGCCAGATCCGTGAGATAGATGCCGACACGCGCGAGTTGTGTGAGCGAACCACCGCTCGCCGCACAGACCGCTTTGAGGTTCTCGAACACGCGCTGCGTCTGCGCCGTGATGTCGCCGCCGACAAGTTCGCCTGTCGCCGGATCGAGCGGGATCTGGCCGGAGAAGTAGACGGTGTTGCCGTGGCGCATGGCCTGCGAGTACGGGCCGATGGCGTGGGGGGCGGACGAGGTTGTGATCGGTTGGCGCATGGGTGAGTAGTGAGTAGTCAGTCGGGAGGAAGGGAAAGCTACCACTTCCCGCTTCCCACTTACCACTCACGGATACCGATAGACCCCGTGCACCACCGCCGCATTGCGCACGCGGCGCATCACGTCGGCCAGATGTTTGCGGTTGCGAACTTCAATCGTGAATACCAGGGTCGAAGTGTTCTGATCGCGCTCTTGGTACTCGACGTTTTCGATGTTCGAATTGCGTTCGGCGATCGCTGCGGCGACGGTCGCGAGCACACCGGGTCGGTTGTCGATGACGATGCGCAGGCGCGCGCGGTAGTCGCCCGTGACTTCGCGGTCCCAGTCGATCGCGACGATGCGCTCGGGCTGCTTGCGGTACTCCGGCATGTTCGGGCAGTCCTGGCGATGCACGACGATGCCTTTGCCGGCGGAGAGGTAACCGACGATGTCGTCGCCGGGCACCGGATAGCAGCAATTGCCAAAACTCAGCACGCCACGCTCGCCGCCGCTGATCAGGATCTTTTCCGGATGATGCGTGGCCTTGTGCGAATCGGTTGCGACACCGCGCGTCTGCACGAGCTGCGCGGCGACCTGGTCCGGCATGCGATTGCCGAGCGCGATATCGGCGAGCAATTCCTCCAGGCGTTTGTAGCGCGCATCGGCCAGATAACGATCGAGCGACTTGGCTGGGATCGAGTCCAGGCTCAGGCCGCGTGCATCCAGCGCGCGATCGAGCATGCGATGTCCGAACTCGACCGCATCTTCATGCTGCAGGCGTTTCAGATAGTGCCGGATAGCCGTGCGCGCGCGCGCCGAAACCACCCAGTCCAGCCATTGCGGACTCGGTGCGGCGGACTTCGCCGTGATGATCTCGACGCTCTCGCCGGAGTTCAGGCGCTGGCGCAGCGGTGCGAGTTTCTTGTCGACGCGCGCTGCGACGGCATGCGTGCCCACGTCGGTGTGCACCGCGTAGGCGAAATCCAGCGCGGTCGAGTTGCGCGGCAACGCGAGAATCTGCCCTTTCGGCGTGAACAGGTAGACCTCATCGGGGAACAAGTCCACTTTGACGTTTTCGAGGAATTCGAGCGAAGAGGCTTCGCGCGTCTGCGTCTCGACGAGACCGGCCACCCATTCGTGCGCGCGCGTCTGTGCCGCGGTCGGGTCGGTCGCAGTCTTGTACGCCCAGTGTGCGGCTACGCCGCGCTCGGCGACCTGATCCATCTCTTCGGTGCGAATCTGGATTTCGATCGGCGCGCCGAACGGCCCGAACAACACCGTGTGCAGCGACTGGTAACCGTTCGCCTTCGGGATCGCGATGAAATCGCGGAAGCGCGCGTCGAGCGGCTTGTACAGCGCATGGATCGCGCCGAGCGCGTGGTAGCACTGCATCGTCGAGTCGACGACGACGCGGCAGCCGTATACGTCCATCACCTGCGAGAACGTCTTGTGCTCGCTGCGCATCTTGGCGTAGATGCTGTACGGCGACTTGATGCGGCTGATCACGCGATGCTTGACCTTCTCCGTGCCCAGGCGTGCCGACAACGCCGCTTCGATTTTCGCCATCGCCTCGCGGCGATTGCCGAGCACATGGTGGATGCGCTCGCCGATCACGCGATGCCGCGTCGGATACAGCATGCGGAAGCCGAGGTCCTGCAGCTCGGCCTTGAACTTGTTCATCCCTAAGCGCTGCGCGATCGGCGCGTAGATGTCGAGCGTCTCGCGCGCGATACGCCGGCGCGCTTCGGGCGCCATCGCCGCGAGCGTGCGCATGTTGTGCAGACGATCGGCGAGCTTGATCAGGATCACGCGCATGTCGCGCGCCATCGCCAGCAGCATCTTGCGAAAACTCTCGGCGGCGGCTTCGGCGACGCTGCGAAAGCGCAGCTTGTCGAGTTTGGTGACACCGTCGACGAGCTCGGCGACCGTGGGACCGAACTCGGCTTCGAGCTCGGCGCGTGACAGCGGCGTGTCTTCGAGCGTGTCGTGCAGGATCGCGGCGATGATCGTTTCCGCGTCCATACCGAGGTCGGCGAGGATGCCGGCAACGGCCACCGGATGCGTGATGTAGGGTTCGCCGCTCTTGCGCGTCTGCCCGGCATGGGCGCGCGCACCGATCAGGTAGGCCTTGCGCACGCGCGCAACCTGCTCGTCGGACAGATAGCCGCGCAGGCGCTTTTCGAGTGCTTGCACGTCGTGCGGAATGACTTCCTGCATCGCCGTGCTCATGATGTCACCGGTCGCGGGCGATCAATACGCCCGCGGGCACCATACGGTCAACGTCCCGGATGTTCGCTGACCGTCGCCACTCATTACAGGTCGTCCCCGCCTTTGGACAGGTCGTCGTCGACCTCGGCGGCGGCCCATTCCAGCGCCTCGCGCTCGGCCTTCTCGCGCTCCTGGCGCTCGACCTCGGCGATCAGTTCCGGCGTCACCTTGCGCCCGGCGATTTCGCGCAGCGCGAGCACGGTCGGCTTGTCGTTGTTGTTTTCGACCAACGAATCAGCGCCCTTGGCCAACTGGCGCGCACGGCGCGTCGCCATCAGTACCAATTCGAAGCGGTTGTCGACCACTTCGAGACAATCTTCCACAGTAATGCGAGCCATAAAACCCTCAAAAACGAAAGCAATTCAGAAATTTACACGTTTCACATTGTAGCCGGACCTTATGCTGCAGTGCAAACC
>Ga0068860_100005494_pt1 | contig 12840 bp, 11 predicted proteins | sample KBSSwiS32_FD_66597 | JGI IMG/M metagenome (GOLD analysis project Ga0068860, IMG submission 66597) | Switchgrass rhizosphere microbial communities from Kellogg Biological Station, Michigan, USA - KBS Switchgrass S3-2 | ecosystem: Host-associated > Plants > Roots > Rhizosphere > Soil ... | reverse complement strand
GAGTGATGACCTTTTCCGACTCGGGCGCGCACGTCAGCCAAATCATGGACTCCTCGATCCACACCCATCTATTGGCCTACTGGGTGCGCCAGCGGGAGGCGTTCACCATCTCGGAGGCGATCCGGATGATCACCGCTGCCCCCGCCCGGGCTTGGGGACTGCACGACCGCGGCCTGCTGCGCGAGGGCATGGTGGCCGACATCAACGTCTTCGATCCCGCCACCGTTGGACCACGGCTCCCCACGGTGGAGGCAGACCTTCCCGGTGGCGCCATCCGCCTCCGCCAGCAGGCCGATGGATTCCTGGCTACCCTCGTGCGGGGCCAGGTCACGTTCCAGGACGGCGAGCACACGGGGGCCTTGGCCGGCCAACTGGTGCGGGCGGGCCGATAACGCACCGCCGGTCCAGGCGCGCCGGTTGTCATTCCGGCCGCCCGGCGCGGGCCGGCCGCTATTGGCTGGCGATGCCGCGGATGTACTGCTCGATCGTGCCCCCACAGGTGAGCTTGTCGTCTCCCCCGGCTGACAGCTCGCTGTAGCGAACGATCGAGTCCTCGATCGTCGGTCCGGGTCGTCCGCAGGCACATTGGCCATAGGACGCGGTGACCTTGTCGCCACTGACGATCCCACCCCAGCGCCCGTGCCACAGCGGGTCGTAGAAACCCACCCGACCAGTTACGTGGCCGGACGCATCGATCGGCTCGAGCTGCTCACCGCTCTCGTCGAGGATGAACAACATCAGTGGCTTGGGCCAGTGGTAGACGCCGTCCTCACACATGGGAGCGATCACCGACTGCTCCGTCATGGAATACACCTTGGTGCGCAGGACCGGCCCCAAGAAGCGGGCCATCTGCTCCTGATAGTCGTCGGGCAGCGTCTGACCCTTCAAGCCTCCGGCGATGCTGATGGCCGTCTCCGGGTGAAACTGCCCGTCGGGAATGCCGGCGGCACGCGCCGCCTCCAGAATCCGCCAGGCCATGGCCCACGGGCCCAGAATGATCTGTGGCTCGTTGCGGTACCCCAACACGATCTGCGCCAAGGCATCGATCGATTGGCTCATCTTCTCGCCCCGCTCGCGCATGTCGGCCTCGTAGGCCGCGATATCGCTTGGTGTCGCGGTGCCGTCGGCCATGGCGCGACGCATCGCCACCTGCTTGAGGGTGTCATTCACCAGTACCGGCTCGTCGGTGAGGCTGTGAATCGCCCCCGGACGGGTGCGAGCTCTGGATCAGCGGGCCACCGAAGCCGGCATCGATGTGATCAAGCGTCGCGAGGTTCTCATTGGCCGCCGCCACGCGTAGTTCCTCGAGGTCGTCGCGACCATCATCGCAGTACGGGTCTTCGGCCCTCATGATCGACTTCAGCTCTTCAACGCGCTCATCGAACTCCTTCGCCGCCAGAGGGGCCGACCGGTGACGCGATACGCCAACGAGACAATCGCCCAACTAATAGTAAGCTTCACTATAAGCCCGAACCAATGGCGAGGAGATTCCCATGAGTCAGCCCACGGTGTCACGAGTCTCGATCCCCCATGTCGTCAAAGGTGAAGTGTTCACGGACGCGACCGTGGAATACCCGGGGATGAATGGTGATGTCTTCGCCACTCCGGCCATCGATCTCGACGGTCTCGTGTGGTCTCGCACCGAGCCGCTTCCGGCGGCCCACGTTCCGGTGGCTGAGATCATCGACGTCTTGGTCGCCACCGGTGAGCATCTTCGGCGCGACCCCGATGGCCTGTTGGCCGAGGCGTTGGAGAGCCTGATCCGCACCAGCCCGTACGAGCGCCGCATTCTCGAGCAGTCCTACAGCGAGCTCTGGCGCATCCTGTCCGGGGACCGGTTGTGGCTCCAGCTGAACAACGAGCTCGGCGGGGCCGATGTCGTAGACGGTTGGCGCCCGATGCCCGGTATCGACGGCCGGCAAGGGTCAGTGCGGGCCTTCCCCACCCGCATCATCCATGTCTTAGCGGGAAACGCCCCCGGCGTCGCCGCCATGACCGTGGCGAGAGGCGCCCTCATGAAGGGCGTGCATCTCCTCAAGATGCCGTCCAATGATCTCCTCAGCGCCACTGCGGTGCTACGGGCACTGGCGGCCGCCGCCCCCGGCCACCCGCTGGTGCAATCCTTTTCAGCCGTGTACTGGCGCGGTGGCGACACGCGAATCGAGAGTGTGTTGCTCCGTCCTCAGTTCTTCGACAAGTTGGTCGCCTGGGGTGGCGATTCGGCGATTCGCAACGCCGCCAAGTACCTCGGCCCGGGGCTCGAGCTCATCTCCTTCGATCCCAAGAACTCAATCTCGATGATCGGCCGGGAGGTGTTTGAATCCGACGCCACCATGGCGGAGGTGGCCGCGCTGGCCGCCACCGACAGCGTGGGGTACAACCAGGAGGCGTGCACCTCCAGCCGCTTCCACTTCGTGGAAGGTAGCCATACCGATATCGACCGCTACTGCACCGTGCTCGTCGACGAGCTCCGCAAGGAGCGTCGCACCACCTCGGCCAAAGTAGATCCGCTCCCGAGCGACATCCGCGAAGAAGTCAACGCCTTGCGTTCGTTGGAACCGCTCTATCGAGTGTTCGGCGCCGACGACGGCACCGGCCTCGTGGTGCGTTCGGATGATCCGGTGGAGTTCTTTCCGTCGAACAAAACAGTGAACGTAGTGGCCGTGCCGTCGCTGCTCGATGCTGTGCGGTACATCAACGTGGCCACCCAAACGGTGAGCGTGTATCCGACGGCCCGTAAACAAGAACTGCGCGACATCCTCGCGACCGCCGGCGTGCAACGGGTCGTCAATGTCGGCGGATCGGCGGGCATGACCACTGGCCTCGCCCATGACGGTTTCTTTCCGCTCCAGCGGTTCGTCCGCTGGGTCAACGACGAGGATTGACGGTCTATCCGGCGGCGCGTCGGTCGGGCGCGAACTGCGCCCGCCGGTACGGAGCCGGCGCCACCGTTTCGCTCGTTATGACGCGGCCGCCGGGGGGAATCCGGTGGATGCCGACAGCTCCCGCCACCGCTCGGTTTCCTCCGTCATCGCCCGGAGCTTGGCGTCCATGACGGCGAGCGCGTCGTTGCCGAGAAGCAGACGACGGGGCGGATCCTCGGCATCCACCACCGCAAGGATGGCGTCGGCCGCCAACTCGGGATCGCCCGTCTGCTTTCCGTCGATCGACGCGATGCCCTTTGACGACTTTCGAGCCACGTCGTAGCCGTCAATAACGGCGGCCGCTCTGATCAGACTCGCTCCCCCCCACTGGGTGCGGAACGCACCGGGGGTGATCGCGATGACCTTTATGCCGAACGGGGCCAGCTCCGCCCCGAGGCTCTCCGTGAGCCCCTCGAGCGCGAACTTGGACGCGCAGTACAAACCCATGCCGCCGGAGCCCTTGATACCGGCGATCGACGACACGTTCACGATGTGCCCGCTCCGTTGGGCGCGCAGATGGGGAAGGCTGGCCTTGATTACCTTCCACGGGCCGAACAGGTTTGTCTCCAGTTGGTGCCGTCCCTCGGCGTCGGAGACTTCCTCAACCGCGCCCGACAGGCCGTAGCCGGCGTTGTTGACCACGACGTCGAGGCCCCCGAGGGTCTCGACGGCCCGATCCAGCACGATGGCCACGTCGGCTTCGGGCTGGGTGACGTCGAGCATTGCGGCGGTCGCCCGTCCGGGCGCCAGCCGCTCGAACTCGTCGACCTGTTGCGCGCCGCGCACCGTGCCGACCACACGATCACCGCGCTTGAGGGCGGCGATGGCCAGGGATCGACCAATTCCCCCGGATACCCCCGTGATGAACCATCTGCGCTCCACCATCGCTTCTCCTCGATCTCCCTACGGCCGCGCCATGTGGCGTCAGCTCGAGATGCCGAAATAGCGGTCGAGACCATAGGCCGCGATGGCGTTGCCCCCGCACAACCTTGTGCGACCGGGTCGTGGCACCGATATATAGTTCCACCTACCGAAAGCTATATCAGAAAGCGTACTTTGTCGTGACTGCGAACGACCATCTGGCGGTTGCCGCCGCCTACACCTCAGCGCTGCGTGCCGCCGATGTCGAAGCCGCCGCCGCACTCTGCGAGCCCGACGCGGTGATGTGGCACAACTTCGACGCGCTCGAGGTCCAGCTGGCGACGCTTCCCGTCAGCCGTATCCACGAGATGATGCCCGACCTCGTCTGGAAGGACGTGGCGTTGCTACCGACTCCCAGCGGATTCATCTGGCAGTCCCTCCTCACGGGTACGACTCCCCACGGCTCCGTACGGGCTCCCATTTGCATGGTGTTCACCCTCTCCGCCCAAGGGCGGGTGGCGGATCGACGAGTACGTCGATGTCGCCACTGTCGCGGCGCTACACGCGCCCGATACCAACCATCCTGCGTCCAACTAGTCGAAAGCGGCGTCCATGGCCAACGATGTCACCACCAACCCGCCCACAACCGATGACTTTCGAAAAGCGCAAGAGGCGATCATCGACCTGGAGAGTCCGCCGGAGAGCTACCGCGTCATGCGGGACCACTGTCCCGTTCAAGTGGCGGGTGGAATCGCGTACGTCGCGCTCGACGAGGATGTCGAAGCCGGCCTGCGCGACGTCGGGCACTTCTCGTCCACCGATCCGTCGTCTCTGGGAAACGTGCGACCACTGATCCCGGTGAACGTGGATCCCCCGGAGCACGCCCGCTACCGCCGAATTCTCGACCCCCTCTTCTCACCCAAGGAGGTCGGCCGGTTCGCCGACGACTTCGCCGCCCTCGCCAACCGTCTGATCGACCAGTTCATCGACCGCGGGTCGTGCGACTTCGCCACGGAGTTTGCCGTTCCGCTACCCTGCAACATGTTCCTGACGATGCTCGGACTGCCGCTCGAGGACCTTCCGTTGCTGTTGGCGCTCAACGATGCCGTGATGCGACCCGACCCCAGCGGCGACGTCGCAGCCGGCGTGGCGACCGCCGGGCAGCGATTCTACGACTACTTCGAAAAGCACCTCGCCAACCGCGGCGATCAGCGCGGCAACGACATCATCAGCCGGGTTCTGGAGGCCGAGTCCGACGGAGACCGGCTCACGCACGAAGAGGTCCTGGACATCCTTTACATGTTCACCCTGGCCGGCCTCGACACCGTCACCGCGTCGCTGGAGTGCTTCATCGCCTATCTGGCGCAGCACCCGGATCAGCGGCACCGGCTGGTAGACGACCCCAGTTTGATCCCGTCGGCCGTCGAGGAGCTCCTCCGATCGGAGAGCCCGGTGATGATGTCCGTGCGAGTCGCCACCGAAGACATCACCGTGCGGGGCTGCGCGATCAAGGCCAACACGTCGGTGGCCTTCCTGCTCGGCTCGGCCAATCTCGACGAACGGGCCTGCGCCGAACCGGACGTGGTCAACTTCGAGCGCGACCCGAACCGCCACATCGCCTTCGGACGAGGGATTCACCGGTGTCTCGGCTCCCACCTAGCGCGCCTCGAGCTCCGGGTCGCCCTCGAGGAACTGCATCGGCGCATCCCGGACTACGAGATCGAACCCGGGGCCGAGCTGGTGTGGCGCGGCCCGGCCATCCGCTCTGTCCCGAACTTGCCGCTGCGATTCCCGATCCACTAACGGGTTACGGCTCCTCTTCTCACTCGTCGAGATAGACGAGATCACCTGGTCCAAACGGGCCGTCGAAGTAGTGGACCTCGCCGGTCATTAGCCCATCCTCGAACGGAAAGATGACACACAGCCGCTTGCGAATGACTGCGGGGCGATCTGGATCAATGACCAGTTCCATGTCCTCTGACGAGTTGTGCAACCAGCCCGGCGCCATCAGCACGAATCCTTCCATCACCACCGCGTCGTCGCCGATGGTGAGGGACTCCATCTGCATCGCCGAGGCGTTCTTCGGAATCTGGAGCACGCCTAGGTAGTACTCACGGGTGGCCTCGTAGCCGGTGAAGTTCGGCATGCCGACGGTGCCGTAGTAGCGGAATCTTGGTTGGGGAATCATGGTGGCCATGAGCACATCGATGTCGTGATTGATCAACTCGGCATCGGCGTGGCGGATCAGCACGTCCATCATCGCCCGGTGCCGCTCGCTCGTCAGCCCGGCGGCGACCCTCTTGAAATCCTCCACCATGGCGGCGGAGTCGATGATGAGCTCTTCGCGTTGGTTGGTGCTCATTGGTCCTCGGGTTGGGTGCCGAGGTAGGCGGCTTCGAGGGCGGCGGGGTCATCGCGTAGTTGTTGGCCGGTGCCGCTGAGTACGACCTCGCCGTGGACGAGGACGATGGCCTGGTCGGATACCTCGAGGGCGAGACGCACGTGTTGTTCCACCAGCACGACGACGGCACCGGTCTCTTCGGCCACCCGCCGCACCAGCGGGATGAGCGACTCCACGATGACGGGGGCCAGTCCCATGCTCATCTCGTCGATGAGGAGCACACGCGGTTGTTGGATCACGGCGCGGGCCACGGCCAGCATCTGTTGCTCACCGCCCGACAGCGATCCAGCCAGAAGGTTCCACCGGGTGCCGAGAGCCGGGAAGAGATCGACCATGGACTCCGCCGGCGGGCGCGATTTGGTGCGAGCGACCTCGAGGTTCTCCCGCACGGTGAGCGTCATGAAGAGGGAGCGGTCGTCGGGCACCAGCACAAGCCCCGCGCTGTTGGCCTTGGATGGTCTGCCATTCGGGAGGGCGTTGCCGTCGAGGAGCACTTCGCCGCCGGTGAGGGGGATCAGGCCGGCCATGGCCATCAACATGGTGGTCTTGCCGGCTCCGTTGGGACCGAGAACGCCGAGCACGTTCCCGCCCTCCAACGACAGCGACACTCCTCGCACTACCGAGCCGGCGCCGTAGCCGGCCTCGAGGTTGCGGCACTCCAACACCGCGGTCATGACGCGCCCTCTTCCGATACCCGGTACGCGGCCCCGAGGTACGCCTCGGCGACCCGGGGATCGGAGCGGATCGCCACGGGCGGACCGCTGGCCACGACGTGGCCGAAGTTCAGGACGCACAGCTGGTCGCAGAGGTCCAGAACCAGTTGCATGTCGTGATCGATGAGCACGATGGTGGTTCCGCTGTCGCGCACCCGGCGTAGGCGTTCCCCGAGCCACATGCTCTCGGTGCTGTCGAGCCCGGCCGCCGGTTCATCCAGCAGCAGCACCTGGGGCCGCCCGACCAGTCCTCGGGCGATCGACACGAGTTGTCGTTGGCCCTGGGAAAGTTCACCGGCTCGTCGTTCCTGCATCGATCCCAGATCGAGCATCTGCAAGGCCCGTTGAAAATCGTCCCAGCCCACACCGCGAGTCTTTCCGGCGGTGAGGCCAACCTCGACGTTTTCCAACACGGTCATGTCGTCGTAGAGCTCCAGCGCCTGGAACGTACGACCCAGACCGGCCCGAACCCTTTGGTGAGGCGCCAGACCGCCCAGCGGTCGTCCATCCAGTTGTACCTCACCGGTACAGGACGCGAACCCGCTCAAGGCGTCGAGCAACGTGGTCTTGCCGGCACCGTTGGGTCCGATGATCCCGAAGATCTGGCCCTCGTACACATCGATGGACACGTCGTCGACCGCAACGACACCGCCGTAGCGCACCCCGACGTGACTGACCGACAGCAGCGGTTGTCGCGCCGCTCCCGGCTCCGGCGTGACCCGTCGCCGCAGCGGGGTAACGGGAGCCGATTCCTCCGCCACTTCGGCCTCGGTCGGCACTGCGCCGAGACGCTTGGCCCGGCGACGCTCGAGTTGAGCGTGGATCGGTCCTACGATTCCCTCGGGGTTCTTCAACACCGTGAAGATGAGCGACAACCCGGTGAGCGCCTCCCACCAAGAACCCAACTTGATCCAATGGTTGCTGGCATAGAACACCAGACCACCGGCGCCGATGATTCCCGCCACCAACCCACCGGCCACCGACGTGATACCGGCGATATACACCGTGGCGAAGAACCCCAGCCCCAGAATGGGCGCGAAGGAGTTCGGGCTCACGGTGGTGCCGTGGTACGCGAACAGCGCTCCTCCGAGACCGGCGATGAAGGCCGCCAACGCGAACGCCAACAGTTTGGTCCGCACCACGCTCACACCGGCGGCCGCCGCCGATCGCTCGTTGGCCCGCACCGCCAGCATGGCCGCGCCGAGACGACTGCGTCGCAACAGGGCCACACCCACCGCCACCGCCACCAACACCACCAGACACAACACGCCGAACTGGGCCCGCGGTGCTTCCTTTCCTGCACCCACCCCCAAGTTCAGGCCAAAGATCTTCGGTGTGCTCACGGGAGCGCCCAGGTATCCGCCGTTGAGATCGTCATTGTTGAACCACAGCGCGTCCATCGCGCTAGCCACCGCCAAAGTGGTGATAGCCAAACTCAACCCGCGGATCCGAATCGCCGGCAGGAACAGCAACACCCCGAACACCGTCGCGCCCAAGGCCGCCAGCAACGGGGCGATGGGGAACGGAACTCCCCAGTTGTAGGTGAACCGACTCAACAGAAACGCCGACGCCCCCGCCAGCGTCAACTGGGCCAACGAGATCTGCCCCGCATACCCGCTCACGACTACCAACGACAGCGCGATGATCCCCAAGATGAAGCTGGTGATCAACCCGTCACGCCAGTTGCCGTGCAACACCAACACGCCCACCAACGCGGCCGCGGTGGCGATCACCGCGGTCGGCCACAACCGCCGCGGTCGAGGAGCTCGCCCCAAGTTCTGGGTGATGATCGATCCACGGGTGGGCAACGGCCGCCCCCGCACCACCAACACCAACAAGATCAACACCAACGGCACCAGCTCCGGCAAACCGGTCTGAGGCAAGCTGGCGTACCGGCTGGTGAGATAGGTCAGCTCCGACTGGATCATGCCAATGGCAAACCCCGCCCCCACTGCCGGCAGGATGTACTGGAACTGTCCAACCAACGCCGCCGCCAACGCCGGCACGATGAACAACGTGTACGCCACCGGCACCATGGGCACGATCGGGGCGATCAAGATCCCCGCCAAACCGGCCACCGCACCACTGATCATCCAGTTAGCAGCCGCAATTCGATCCGGGTTGAGACCGCTGACCACCGCCCCCTTCTCCGTTTCGGTGGCCGCCCGAGTGTTGAGACCAAACCGGGTGAATCGATAGCCAGCCGCCACGATCAACGTCACGATCACCACGGTCACCGCGAACCAAACGCGATCCATCGGCACCGAGATGTTGTCCGGCAACGACAACGTGCCCCTCGGGAAGATCCCACCCACCGGGATGGCATCCGTTCCCAGCTTCTGGGCCGCCATGGCCTGGATCAACACCATCAACCCGAGCGAAGCCACCGCCCGGGCCACCGGCCGTGCCCGCCGCAGGGGCCGGAAGATGACCACGTAACACAACAGGCTGAACAGTGCCGAGATCGCCAACGCGCCGATGATCGCCGGGAACAACGCGAAATGAACCCCGATGTCGACGGTCTTCGGCAGCCACGGCAACAGCACCGGCAGCTGCCCTCGACGCAAATACACATACGTATACGCCGAGAAGAGCCCCATCGTTGCCGTGGCGAAGTTGAGCACCTGCGAACTGCGATAGGTGACAACCAGCGCCAGGGCCAGGGAACCGAAAACTGCTCCGTTCCCCAGCCCCAGCAACAGAAATGGTAAGTAGGCGCTCATCGGCTCTGACCCAGTAAAGCTTCAGACCCGTGTCGCACCATAGATCACCCCTTGAACAAGGCAGTCGGGTCCACGAAGGCGTACGTGGTCGGCTTGCCTTCTTTGGTCATCGGGCTGATCAACGTGCCGGTCGAGCACAGCGCCGGCAGGGAGGGCAGCGGCTTCGAGCCGCAGTTGGCCTTGTTGCCCCCGCCCATGGCCAACGGCACGTCCTTGGAGGCCAAGATTGTCGCCAGGATGCTGGCCGGCGTCACGTCACCCTTCAAGTCCTTGACGAGTCGGTAGAAGCCCAATGAAGCGGCATAGGCGATCAACGCCGTACCGCCGGTGGACGCACCGGGGGAGTACTTGGCGACGATGGCTTCCATCTGCTTCGTGTCGAACTCATCCGGGCTCTGGTCGATGCTGGTCTGCTGCAGGACACCCTCATAGCCGCCGGGAATGGCGGCCGCGGATGCCGCCGACACGCACTGCGAAATCACCATCTTCTTGCCCGTGTAGTTCAGGTTCTTGGCCGCCGTCAACACCGACTGACAGAAGGTGTCATTGCCGATCACGAAGATCATGTCCGGCTTCTTGGCCAACTCGGCGCTCATCTGCGGCGTCACATCCGGAACGCCCGGGTTGATCAACACCACGTCGTAGGCCAAGCCGGCCTTCTTGAAGGCGGGGACGGCGAAGTTGTTCACCGCGCTGGTCGAACCAGCGGTGTTGATGTTGAACACCGCGATGTGACCGAGCTTGTTGTCGAGCATGTACTGCGTAGCTCCACCGGCAATTGACGCGATGGCTCCAGTGAGGCTGAAGGCCTTGGGATCGGTAAGGGTGGGAGCGGAGTTGTTGTTCTGACCCACCCACGGGATGCCTGCGGCAAACACCGGCGGAGCAACGTTCAACTCTTCACCGGTGGAACCAGCCGTCACTGCAACGACATTGTCCTGCACGAACTGATTGCCGCACGCCGTAGCGGTGGCGCCGTTGGCCTGCGTCGTGCACACGTCCAGGGTCACCGGGTGACCCCCAATTCCACCCAAGTAATCATTGGCGTACTTGGTGACCGCCTGCGCCATCGGGATGTCCACGCTGGTGTCGATGCCGGTGCTCTTGCCCGACGTTACGAAACCAAGCTTGATCGGGGTGCCGGTAGCCGGGTTGGGCGCGCCGAGCGGATCGGCGGCGGCGGCCGTGGTTGCGGACGCCGAGGTGGTGGCCGACCCACCCGTGGTCGCAGACGAGGCCGCAGTAGTAGCCGTTCCGCTCGCGGCGGTCGTGGCCGACGACGACGAACCGGAGTCATCTCCGCACGCGGCAGCCACAAGGCCAATCGCTAATAGCGAGGCGATCCCCACCCGACGCGAACGCCGAAAATTATTCATGAACTATCCCCTTCGTTGGAGTAAAGAAAACGCTGTTGCCGACACGAAATCTTTCAGCTACCGAAACAGTTACCTTTCGGAAAACTCTGGCTGCTGTGTGCCGGGACTAATGGTTGTTGCCTGAGGCGCGCGCCATTTCTGGCTTCGAAATCCAGATTTGATGGCGACCACCTGCACTAAGCCCCCTGTTCGCTCTGGTCGTCGCGACCGTGCGAAGTCCCGCAACCATTACGGTATGCGGATCGATGACGGCTGTCAAGAATGCTGTCCGTTCAGTTCGCCGGCCCGCCGAAGCCTCCGAATGAAGGCTGCCATCAGGCATCCCGATCTAGACACGGCCCCGGAGCCATCGCGCAACGGGGCACTAGCCATGCAGGCCCACCGAGCGGGCATAGCGCCCCAGGGCGGCCAGATCACGGTTCTGCCCGATCGGCCGCCGAGCATGGTTGGTACGCCAGGGCGTGACCACGAGCCGGTCCGGTCCGGCCCCCTTCCAATGCGTCCAATTCAGAACGGTCGGGAGCGCCGAGATAAATAGCCGTCATCTGAAAAGGGTCCTCAATTGTGCCGGCTTCCTCACGGAACTTCTGGAGGCAGCAGGCGAAATAGCGCACGTCGTCGGGACTGGTGACGTAGCCGAACCAGCCGTCGTAGCGAGCGGCGCGGCGCACCGCCTTTTCCGCGAAGCCACCGATCAGGGTGGGCGGGCGCTGCCCTTGGCGCGGCTTGGGTTCGAAGCCCATCGGACCGAAGGAGAAGAACTCGCCGGCGACGGCCACCCGAACCACATTGAGACCGATCTTCATCAGCTGCCCCCCAGAATCGCCAACGCTTCGGTCGGGCTGGCCACTTCTCGCCCCATGCGTTCAGCCAGGGTTACCACTCGGCGGACGTGGTCTACGTTGGTGACGACCGAGCCGTCGGCCTCCACCGGATTGTCGCCGATCCCCACGCGAACATGACCGCCACGGTCAATGGCGACCTCGCACTGCGCCCATACGCTCGGGCCATAGGTGTATGTCATCCATGAGTGCGGGAGATCAGCCGGTACCAGACCGAGATACACCTCGACGGCTTCGGGACTCGGCGGCAGCCCCCACAACAGATCATCTCCGAGGTTGAGCTTGAACAGCACGTGGCCGCGGATCCACCCGGCCCGGTGGTAGGCCACCACGCTGCGAACGATGCCGGGTTCGCGCACCACCACGCCGTACGCGACACCGGCGCGATCGCACAGCTCGAAGAAGTAGCGGGCGTCGTCGTGGGACACGTTGGCGATCGGCCCACTCACGATGGTTCTCGTCGCGGCCTCATAACGACTGAACCGCGACGATCCCGGAGCGATGGTGGCCATGCGCAGATTCACCGTCGGATCACCGGCGAGCTGCCGCAGCGTGGCGTAACGGTCTTGCGGCGAAAGGTCGCCCACGCCGTCGAGGGTGTACAGGAGCAGATCCGGACGCTCGCGATGGACAATGCGAAGCGTCTCCGCGTAGCTGTCCGTTCCGGGCGAGATCATCGAGCCGTGAGCGTCGCGGGCGTGGAGATGAACGATCGACGCCCCGGCCTCCCCGCATCGCAAGGCCTCCTCGGCGCATTCCTTGGCGGTATAGGGAATGTGGGGATTCGACTCCCGGGAGGCGAACTCGTTGATAGCCACCTCGATGATCAGCTTGTCCACCGACACCCCGAGCGCTCTCGTGGCTGGCAGTTTCCCATAGAACGGCCTACGATAGCCCTATCGAAATACCCGAGGACAAAGCGGAGGTCCTGAGATGGCCGCAGCCGAAGTGACAACGCTGGAGCCCACCCGGCTTCGCCTGGCCGACGCGGATCAGCACT
>Ga0068860_100005492_pt1 | contig 12843 bp, 13 predicted proteins | sample KBSSwiS32_FD_66597 | JGI IMG/M metagenome (GOLD analysis project Ga0068860, IMG submission 66597) | Switchgrass rhizosphere microbial communities from Kellogg Biological Station, Michigan, USA - KBS Switchgrass S3-2 | ecosystem: Host-associated > Plants > Roots > Rhizosphere > Soil ... | reverse complement strand
GTCACGTCGCTGAACTGCGGCGTCTTGCGTTCGTACAGGCGCGCGTGCTCGCGACGCAGGATCGTGATCAGCCAGGCCTTCGCCGCAGCGGTCTCGCGCAGGTCGGCCAGCGCGCGCCAGGCTCGCAAGAAGGTTTCCTGGACCAGATCGTGAGCCAACGCCTCATCTCCGCACAGCCAGTAGGCATAGCGGAACAGATCACCTGACAGGCTTCGCACGAGTGCGTCGAACTGCCGCTGCTTGCTGTTCACTGAGGACATGACCCGGCTAGCGCTGTGAAACTTTCATGGCGATTCGATCAGATCGACCCAAGGCGGAAGAGACCGCTACGAAGGCACGAAGATCACGAAGAAATGCGAAAGCGGGTCAAAACCATGATCTGCTCTTCTTCGTGTCCTTCGTGCCTTCGTGGTGGTCTTTTGATCCTGCTCTTGCTGCCACCGATTCCTGCGCAACTCGCCTAGCGGATGCGCTCGAGGATGCCGTCGAGCTCGTCGAGGCTGTGATACGCGATGACCAGCCGGCCGCGGCCGCCGCGGCCATGCTGGATGCTGACTTTTGCCGCGAGCTTCTCGGCCAGCTCGCGCTCGAGCGTTTCGATGTTCGGATCGCGCTTCGCCGCGATCTTTTTTGCCTTGCCCTTCGGCGCCGTCTGCGCGCGCCGCGCCGCCTCTTCGAGCTCGCGCACCGACCAGCCGTGTTCGGCGGCCTTGCGCGCCAGCGCGACGGCGAGACCGGGCTCGAGGGTCAGCAGCGCACGCGCATGTCCCATCTCGAGGCGGTGCTGTTCGAGCAGCTGGCGGATCGGTTCGGGCAGGTCGAGCAGGCGCAGCAGGTTCGACACCGAGGCGCGCGAGCGCCCGACCGCGTCGGCGGTCTGCTGGTGCGTGTAGCTGAATTCGCCGATCAACCGCTGCAGCGCATGTGCTTCCTCGAGCGGCGTCAGTTCTTCGCGCTGGATGTTCTCGATCAGCGCCATCGCGACGACGGCATGGTCGCCGACCGTGCGCACCAGTGCCGGAATCTCGGCCAGGCCGGCCAGCTGCGCGGCGCGCCAGCGCCGTTCGCCGGCGATGAGCTCGTAGCCGTTCGCGCCGATGCTGCGCACGATGATCGGCTGGATCAGGCCCTGCGCCTTGATCGATGCGGCCAGTTCCTGCAGGCGTTCCGGATCCATGGCCTGGCGCGGCTGGTACTTGCCCGGCCGGATGCGCTCGACGCGCAGATGCTGCAGCTCGCCTTCCGCGACCGGCGCGTCGGCTTCGGGTCCGCCGAGCAGCACGTCGAGATCGCGTGCCCCGAGGCCTCCGCGTCGTTTTGCCATCGGCATCGGTCTCCGTCTAGTTCACGTGCGCGGGCGCCGGCGCGCGTTCGCGCCGCAGCATCTCGCCGGCGAGGCCGAGGTAGGCGATCGCGCCGCGCGATTCGCGGTCGTACAGATTGATCGGCAGGCCGTGACTCGGCGCCTCGGCCAGGCGCACGTTGCGCGGGATGATCGAACGCAGCAGCTTGTCGCCGAAGTGCTTGGTCAGCTGCGCCGAGACGTCGTTGCCGAGATTGTTGCGCACGTCGTACATCGTGCGCAGCAGGCCTTCGATTTCCAGGTGCGGATTCAGGCGCGTGCGCACCGCCTTGATCGTGTCGAGCAGACTCGACAGGCCTTCGAGCGCGAAGTACTCGCATTGGACCGGGATCAGCACGCCGTGCGCGGCGGTCAGCGCATTGATGGTCAGCAGGTGCAGCGACGGCGGGCAGTCGATCAGGATCGTCTGATAGCGATTGCCGAGCTTGGCCAGATGCTCCTTCAGCCGCGACTCGCGCGCGAGCATGTCGATCATCTTCAGTTCGGCCGCGGTCAGGTCTCGGCTGCCGGGCAGCAGGTCGAAGCCGGCCTTGGTGGCGACGATCGCGTTCTCGATCGGCGCCTCGTCGAGCAGCACTTCGCAACCGGTCAGCTTGACCGTGCGCTTGTCCAGGCCCGAGGCCATCGTCGCGTTGCCCTGCGGATCCAGGTCGACGAGCAGGATCTGCCGCCGTGTCTCGGCCAGCGCGGCGGCGAGGTTCACGGCCGTCGTCGTCTTGCCGACGCCGCCTTTCTGATTCGCAATGGCGATGATCCGGGTCATCTCAAAACGCCGCGATCGCCAAGGAAGCCCGGCGCCCCGATCGTCGACGAACGGGGCCACCATTCCAGGGGCTGTAGAGCGGCGACCCGAGCGTATCGATCATGGCTGGTTTGCTGGGCATTTGCGGGATCCTACGCGGCATGGCCTTGGACTGCAGCCTGCGAACGCTGGATTATCACCGCGTGGCGCGCCGCTGCCAAACCGGGCACCTGCAGCGCCTTGACGTCGGCGACGACGAAACCGGCCGGCAGGTCGACGATTTCGTCCTTGTGCAGCTGCCCCTTCAGCGCCAGCAGGATGCCGTCGTCAGCGAGCAAATGGCCGGCCAGCTGCACCAGATCGGCGAGCGCAGCGAACGCGCGCGCGGTGACCGTGTCGAACTCGCCGCGCAGCGCTTCGACGCGCTGTGCCTCGATGCGGACATTGCCGAGCTGCAGCGCCCGCGCCGCCTCGCGCAGGAACCGCGACTTCTTGCCGTTCGAGTCGATCAGCGTGACCTGCAATTCCGGCGCGACGATGGCCAGCGGAATGCCCGGAAGTCCGGCACCGCTGCCGACGTCGGCCAGTCGCTCGCCACGCACGAGGTGGGCGACGGCGAGCGAATCGAGCAGATGGCTCGTCACCATGGCCTGCGGTTCGCGCACCGCGGTCAGGTTGTACGTGCCGTTCCAGCGCGCCAGCAGTTCGACGTAGTCGAGCAGCGTTTCCAGGGCGGACGGCGGCGGCGCGAGCGCAAGTTCGGCCATACCGGCCCGCAGCTGGGCATACATCGCAGCGCGGTCGGTTGCCGAAGACATCAGGGAATTTCTCGCAGCCGCGAGCGCGGCGGGGGCGCAAGTATCCTTGGGCGTGCCGGCAAAATCCAGCGCCGCAAGGCGCGCGGCTAGCCGGCGCTGAGCTGTACGCGCGTGATCAGGATGCCGCTGTCGCGCAGTGTCCGGTTCAATTCCGACTTGACGCGCAGATTCAGATTCGCGTTGTCGTCGTTTGCGGCTTCGCCGAGCAGTGCCGGCAGCGATTTGCAGACCAGAACGTCGACCGTGTCGATGACCGCGTCGGCGCGTTTGGCGTCGAGCACCTGGTAGAAGATCTGGCCGCTGTACGCCCCGCCCGCGGGGGCCGACGGCAAATGATCGACCGTCACGACGTTGCCGAGCAGGCGGATGCGGTGGGCGACGCGCTCGAGCAGCGGTACGACGACGTGGATACCCGAACCGACCGTGCGCATGTGACCGCCGAGCCGGCGCAGCGTGTAGGCATGGCCTTCGGGTATCCGGCGAATGCAGGCCAAGGCAACTATGGCCGTTGCGGCGATGACTTCCAGAACCAAGGTCGGGGAGAGCATTTCAATCCCTTATGATCATCAAGGGCTTATGACCAACTCATATAACACATTCTAGCAAAAAAGCCCAGGACAATGAATAATCTTGGGATTTGTCCCAGTATCTCGCTTCGCCAAACAATAATCGCTGAATCGCGTCGCAGAACGACTGCGCGCTGCGTCACGCCGGTGCAGGCTGGCCGTCACGGACGTCATCGAGGGCCGGGAACAGCGCCCCGAAATCCACCGCGCGCAGCGGCCTCGGTTCGCCGAGGTAGTTGCCTTGGGCGAACTCGGCACCGCTGTCGCGAAGTGCCGCCAATGTCGCGAAACTGTCGACATGTTCGCCGATCACGCGCAGTTTGAGCGATTGTGCGAGCTGCGTGATCGAACTGACCATCTTGCGGTCGAGCTCGCTGCCGGCCATGCCCTCGACGAAGCTGCCTTCGATCTTGACGAAGTCGACCGGCAGATGGCGAAGGTGGGTGAACGAAGAAAACCCGGTGCCGAAGTCGTCGAGCGCGAACCGGCAGCCGAGTTTTTTCAGCTCCGAGATGAAGCGCCGCGCGACATGCAGGCTGGTCAGCTCGCTGGTCTCGGTGATCTCGAAGATGAGCTGGTGCGCCGGCACGCCGGACGAGGTGATCGCCGAGGCGATCAGCCCGAGCGACTCGGGATCGGCCAGCGTCATGTTCGACAGATTGACGTTGAACGCGATCGGTGCCTTCAGGTCCTTCAGTCCGTGCAGGTGGCGCAGCAGGCGATTGATGATCCACAGGTCGATCTTCGGCATCATGCCGACGCGCTCGGCCAGCGGCAGGAAGACGCTCGGCGAAATCAGCTGGCCATCCTTGCCGACCATGCGCAGCAGGATCTCGAACAGGTATTCGTGGCCGCGTGTGCCGGCGCCGTTGACGCGCCAACCCTGGCGCTGGACGATTTCGGCCTCGGTTTCCGGCAACGCCGCGATCGGCACGATCGGCTGGACCAGGAACACGAAGCGCTCCTGCTCGAGCGCGTTGCGCAGGCGATCGGTCCAGCCGGCCTCGATCTCGCGCGCGATGCGCGCGTCATATTCACCGACGTAGACCTCGGTCTGGTCGCGGCCGCGCTGCTTCGCGGTGCGGCAGGCCAGGCGCGCGTGCTCCAGTGCATATTGGCTCGACGGCGTGTCCTTGCTGATCACGGCGACCCCGACCGACGCGCTGGCGTAGCGCGGCTGGCCCTGGGCGACGTAGCGGCATTGGTGCAGCAGCTCGCGAAAGCCGTCGGCGACCGGGAAAAGGTTTTCGAGCTGCACGCCCGACAGCAGCAACGCGAAGCGGTCGCCTTCGATGCGGCCGAGTGCGTCGTTGTCGCGCAAGCGCTTGCCGATCAGGCTGGCGATGTCGGCGAGCAACTGCTCGGCATTCTGCGCGCCGGCCACGTCGACGACGTAGTTGTAGCGGTCGATGTCGATATACAGCAGCGCGGCATAGCCGCCTTGTTCGCGGCGCCGCTGCAGTTCGGCCGTCACCAGTTGGTCGAAGTGGCGCGCGTTGGCCAGGCCGGTCAGGCGATCGTGGCTGACTTCCCAGCGCAGGCGCTCGGCGCTCTTGCGTTCGGAGATGTCGCGGAACACGACGACCGAGCCCTCGCGGCGCAGCTTGATCGCCAGCGGCAGCACCGTGCATTCGACCGGAATGCCCTCGCCGTTCTGCTTCCAGAACGCGGTCTCGTACGCGGTCAGCGACTCGCCGCGCGCATAGGCGCGGCTCAGCGGCGAATCTTCTTCGCCGATGCGCTGGCCGTCGGCGCTGGCGTAGTGGAACAGCGCATACGCACTCTTGCCGACCGCGGCCGCCTCGTCGGCGCAGCCCAGCAGGCGCACGCCGGTCGGGTTGATGAACGTGATGATTCCGCTGCCGTCCACGCCGTAGACGCCGTCACCGACCGAGCCGAGGATGCCGTCGAGGCGCTGGCGCTCGCCCTCGACCGACTTCTGCATCTGGATCTGCCGGCTCATCGTGCGCACGCGGGCCAGAAACAGCTCCTTGGCCTCGTTCTTGAACATGCACTCGGTCGCCCCGGCCTCGAGGCAGCGCTTGATCACGTCCTCGCGATAGGTCCCGGTGATGATCGCCATGCTCGGGCCGCCGGGCTTGGCGGACAGGCGCCGGCACAGCTCGTCGCCGTTGCCGTCCGGCAGGTAGTAGTCGACGATGACCAGGTCGTAGGTGGACTGCGCTGCTTTCGCCGCAGCTTCCCCGATGGTGCCGGCGGTGGTGACCTGGAAACCGTTGCGCTCGAGCAGCTGCTGGTAGGCCAGGCGCACGCTGTGCGAATCGTCGACGAACAGGATGTGGATGCCGGTGGCAGCCTGCGCGGCGGCAGGTGCGGCCATCGGCAGTACCGGTTCGCTGTCGTCGGGCGTGGCCGCACGGATGATACCGGGCAGACGTCCGAACGCGGTCCACAGCATCAGCGTCGCGTTGCCGCGGCTGCTCGTGAAGTCCTGGAACTCGGGCAGCAGTTCGTGCGCCATCAGCACGACCGGGATGAGGCCGCCCTCGGGGCCGCGCAGATAGTCGAGCAGGGCGGAGAACTCGCGTGTCATGCGCCCCGGCGCGCCGACCAGCAGCAGGCCGTAAGGCTGCTCGAGCTCGGCCGAGCGGCGCAGATGGTCGATAGTCTCGAAATAGCTTGCCAACTCGCTGCGCGCAACGATGCCCGCTGCCGTCAGCGTGCGCTTGAGCAGATGGTTGAGCGTAGTCGACCGTTCGACAACCAGAATGCCGGGCAAAGGGCGAATCTTCTTCTATGGTTCCCGCGTTGGTTGTTCCGGCAGCGCTACCCCACGCGTTTCCGTCGGATGCCTCATGCTCCGCGGCGCCGGCCCTGCATCATGCGGAAATTGCCGCATCCCCCCGGATGTACGGTAATCACAGCAGCATCGACGCCGCTTTGCAAGGCCCTCGCCCGACCATGCATGGCGTGCGAGGGCGCTTACGGCCGTCCATGGCCGCCATCCATGGCCTTCGCGGGCCGCTCTCGGCCATCCATGGCCTTCGCGGGCCGCTCGCGGCCATCCATGGCCTTCGCGGCACTCGGGCTCCTGCCCATCGCACTCGGGCTCCTGCCCATCGGCCGCTCTCGGCCATCCATGGCCTTCGCGGCACTCGGACTCCTGTCCGTCGCACTCGGGCTCCTGTCCGTCGCACTCGGGCTCCTGCCCATCGGCCGCTCTCGGCCATCCATGGCCTTCGCGGCACTCGGACTCCTGTCCGTCGCATTTGGGTTGCTGCTCGGTGGCCGCGCGGGACTGCGAGCCGCGTCGGCGTTTGCGCTAGAGTGTTGTCGATGGAAATCCGGTGGAGCCATCCATGTCCTACCCGTTGACCCGCATGCGCCGCATGCGCCGCGACGAATTTTCGCGCGCCCTGATGCGCGAGACCGCGCTGTCGCCTTCCGACCTGATCCTGCCGGTATTCGTCCGCGAAGGCGACGGCGTGCGCGAGGCCGTGGCGTCGATGCCGGGCGTCGAGCGCGTGTCGATCGATGTCCTGCTGGGCGTTGCCGCCCGGGCCCATGCCGCCGGCATCCCGGCGCTGGCGCTGTTCCCGGTCACACCGCCGGACGCCAAGAGTCTCGATGCGCGCGAAGCGTGGAACGCCGACGGGCTGGCCCAGCGTGCGGTGCGCGCGCTCAAGGCCGCGCTGCCCGAACTCGGCGTGATCACCGACGTCGCCCTCGACCCGTTCACGACTCACGGCCAGGACGGACTGATCGACGGCGCCGGTCATGTCGTCAATGACGCAACCGTCGATGCGCTGGTCAGGCAGGCACTGTCGCACGCCGCAGCCGGCGCCGACGTCGTCGCGCCGTCGGACATGATGGACGGGCGCATCGGCGCGATCCGCGCGGCACTCGAACAGGCGGGTCATGTCGACACGCGCATCCTGGCTTATTCGGCGAAGTACGCCTCGGCTTTCTACGGGCCGTTCCGCGACGCGGTCGGTTCGGCCGGCAATCTCGGCAAAGGCAACAAGTATACTTATCAGATGGATCCGGCGAACAGCGACGAGGCGCTGCGCGAGGTCGAACTCGACCTCGCCGAAGGCGCCGACATGGTCATGGTCAAACCGGGCCTGCCGTACCTCGACATCGTGCGCCGCGTGAAGGATCGCTTCGGTGCGCCGACCCTGGTCTATCAGGTCAGCGGCGAATATGCGATGCAGAAGGCCGCCTTCGCGAACGGCTGGCTCGACGAGCGCGCGATCGTGCTCGAGACGCTGACCTCGATCAAGCGCGCCGGCGCCGATGCGATCCTGACCTACTTCGCGCTGCAGGCCGCCGAATGGCTGCGCGAACGTTGAGACAGCGCGCAAGAAACCGCTACACGAAGAACGCAAAGCGATGCCAATGGCGATAACGACGGAATGCGATAAGGTGCTGCGCGGCCAGCCTGGCTTCGTTCGTGTTCTTCGTGGATCGATCTTTTTTGCCGGCGGCGACGATTGCCGACGCCTCGAGGTGAGAACATGAATTCGACTGCCGAACGCCGCTACGCCGTCTTCGGCCATCCGATCGCCCATTCGCTGTCGCCGCGCATTCATGCGCGTTTCGGCGCGGCGACGGGCACGGCCGTCGACTACGCGGCCGTCGATGCGGAGCCGGGCCGGTTCGCAGCGGCGCTGGCCGGTTTCGCCGCCGGCGGTGGACGCGGCGCGAACGTCACGCTGCCGCTGAAGCAGGCGGCGTTCGCGTTGTGCGCGCAGACGTCGGATTTCGCGCGCCGCGCCGGGGCCGTCAACACGCTGTCGCTGGTCGCCGGTGGCCAATGGCGCGGCGACAACACCGACGGTGCGGGGCTCGTGCGCGACCTGACCGAGCGCCATGCGCTCGACTTGCGCAGCCGACGCGGCTTGTTGCTCGGTGCCGGTGGGGCCGCGCGCGCCGCCGCGTTCGCGCTGCTCGATGCCGGCGTCGCCGAGCTGACCATCGTCAACCGCACGCCGGAACGCGCCGACGCGCTGGCCGATGCGATCGGCGAGCCGGACCGGGCCCACGCGCGCTACTGGAACGACCTGGCCGACCTCGGCAATTTCGAGCTGATCGTCAATGCCACGTCGCTTGGCCACGGCATCGACGCGTTTGCCCTGCCGTTCGGCCTGGTCGCGCGCCGCGCCCTGTGCTACGACCTGTCGTACGGCGCCGCCGCATTCGCGTTCCTGGCCTGGGCGCGCGCGGCGAATGCCGGGCAGGCGATCGATGGCCTCGGCATGCTGGTCGAACAGGCAGCCGAGTCGTTCGCGATCTGGCACGGCGTGCGTCCGGAAACCGATCCGGTGTACGCCGAGCTGCGTGGCGAGCTGCGAATGCGGGCGACCGACTGATGGACTGCCGCGCCGGTTGCGGCGCCTGCTGCATCGCGCTGTCGATTTCTTCGGCGATTCCGGGCATGCCCGCAGGCAAGCCTGCCGGCGTTCGTTGTATACAACTGGATGCGGCGAACCTGTGCCTCTTGTTCGGGTTGCCGGAGCGACCGGACGTCTGCAGCCGCCTCAGGCCCGAGCCGGCGATGTGCGGATCGAGCCGGGACGAGGCGCTGGCCAACATCGTCTGGCTCGAGCGCGCGACCGCCTGAAGCGCGTCAGCCCGGCATGGGCCGCAACAGCACGGGCAGGAACAACGCGATGATGCCGCCGGCAACGACGAGGATTGATGCGACGGTCAGCACACCGTCGAACAGCCGCCACGGTCCCGGCCGGCGCGTCGCGAGTGGAGACTGCTCGGTGGCCGCGGCGATCGCCAGCGCAGCCGCACTGAGCACGATCCAAAGCGGATAGAACGCGAAGTATTCGCGCGTGAACGCCGGCAGGCTATCGCCGAACCAGAGCGCGTAGTTCGGCGCGAGCCAGATCATCAGCACGCTCAACAGCAACGCCGTGCCCGGCACGACGAACTCGCGCGCGTTGCGGTCCGGCCCATTGCGCCGCCTGCTCAGAAGACATCCCCCTTCTGCGGGTCGAGTACCGTGAGGTTCATCGCCTTGGCCAGAAGCGCGATCTCGGCGCGCTCGATTCGCGCCGCCTTGAAGCAGAACACGTTGCCGTCGTCTTCCGCGGCGACCATGAACTCCGGAGCACAGCCGTCGCCCATGCCGAACCACGCGGTTGAACCGTGTATTGGCGCCTGCCAGCGCACCGCTGGAAAGACGCGATCGATCGCCTGCATGACCGCGCGTATCGATCCGAGCGGCAACATATCGCGAGCCAGGTCCTCCTGCGACACTTGGCCTTCGCGGCGCGCGAAGCACAAATAGTCATAGCTCACGGCCCACTGACGCCGGCCGCCGCCAGGTAGTCGTCCTTGAGCCGGACATAGTGCCGCGCAGAGTAATGCAGCTGCTCGATCTGCGCGTCGGTCAGCTTGCGCACGCAGCGCGCCGGATTGCCGATCCACAGTTCGCCCTCGCCGACGATCTTGCCCGGCGTCACGACGGCGCCGGCACCGACCATCGCGTGGCGGCGCACGACTGCGCCGTCGAGGATCGTCGCGCGCATGCCGATCAGGCAGGCATCCTCGATCGTGCACGCGTGCAGCACGGCGGCGTGGCCGATCGTGACGTCGGCGCCGATCAGCAGCGGAAATCCACCGGGGGTATACGGCCCGTCGTGCGTCACGTGCAGCACGGTTCCGTCCTGGACGTTGCTGCGCGCGCCGATGCGGATGAAATTGACGTCGCCGCGCGCGACCGTGAACGGCCACAGCGACACGTCGTCGCCGAGCTCGACGTCGCCGACCACGACCGCGGCCGGATCGACATAGACGCGTGCACCGAGGCGCGGCAGCTGGTTGCGATAGGGACGAATGTTCATGGGCCGCTCGCGGGAGCCGCGATCGTATCACCGTGGCGAATGGATTTTACCGGAACGCCGTGCTGTGCCGCCCGGCGCTACACTAGGCGTCCTTGATCGCCGTTTTCGCCATGGACATGCCCGCCGCGTCGCCCGCCGATCTGAACAGCCTGCTTGCGCGCCTGCGCGCCGCGCAGCGCGCCAATCCGCCGGACTACGCGCAGCGCGTCGACGACCTCAAGCGCCTGCGCGCCGCATTCAAGCTGCGGCTCGAAGCCTTTGCCGCCGCGATGAGCGCCGACTTCGGCCGCCGCTCGCGCCACGAATCGTTGCTGTCCGACGGGATGACCGTGCTCAACGAGATCGACCACGTCGTCGGCCACCTGCGGGCGTGGATGCGGCCGAAGCGCGCCGCGGCCGACTGGCTGTTCGCGCCGGCGCGCACCGAAATCCGCTACCAGCCGCTCGGTGTCGTCGGCGTCATTGCGCCATGGAACTACCCGGTCAATCTCGCCCTGAACCCGCTGGCGGTCGCGCTCGCGGCCGGCAACCACGTCATGCTGAAACCGTCGGAACACACCCCGCGCACATCGGAGCTGCTGCGCGCGCTGCTCGCCGACGTGTTTCCGGACGATCGCGTCGCGACCGTGCTCGGCGGGCCGGACGTTGCCGCTGCGTTCGCGGCGCTGCCGCTCGATCATCTGTTCTTCACCGGCTCGACCGCGGTCGGGCGCAAGGTCATGGCCGCGGCGGCGCAGAACCTGACCCCGGTCACGCTCGAGCTCGGCGGCAAGTCGCCGGCGATCATTGCGCCCGGCTATCCGGTCGAGACGGCCGCCGAGCGCATCGCCGCCGGCAAGTTTCTCAACGCCGGCCAGACCTGCATCGCCCCGGACTACGTGCTGCTGCCGCGTGCCGCGCTCGAGCCGTTCGTCGCCGCCATGAAAAAGTATATTTCGCGGCGATATGCCGATCTGGCCGCGAATCCGGACTACACCAGCATCGTCAACGCCGGCCAGTATGCGCGGCTGAAGGGCTATCTCGATCAGGCCCAGGCGGCCGGCGCGCGGATCGTCGAACTGGCCGACGGCGATGCCGGGCGACGCGTGCTGCCGCCGACGCTCGTGCTCGGCGCCGACGCCGAGCTGGCGCTGATGCAGGACGAGATCTTCGGTCCGATCCTGCCGCTCGTGGCGGTCGATTCGGTCGATGCCGCGATCGACTACGTCAACGCGCGCCCGCGACCGCTGGCGCTGTATCACTTCGACAACGACCGCGCGCGCACCGAGCGCGTGCTCGAGCGGACGATCGCCGGCGGCGTCACGATCAACGACACGGTGCTGCATTTCGCCCAGAGCGAACTGCCGTTCGGCGGCGTCGGGCCGTCCGGCATGGGCCACTACCACGGCCACGAAGGCTTCCTCGCGTTCAGCAAGCAAAAGCCGGTGCTGTTCCAGGCGCGCTTTTCCGGCATGGCGCTGGCGCGGCCGCCGTACCGCAAGCTGGCGGATTTTCTGGTCAAGTTCCTCACGCGCTGAAGTCTCGGCGCTTTCAATAACGTTCCCGAGGTTGCCGTCATGAATCGTCTCGTTCGCGCACTGCCGTTGGCCGCTCTGTTGTTGCTCATGTCGTCTGCGCACGCGGCGAGTCCCGCGCAAGCGGCCAAGTCCGCGCCGGCCACAAAGGCGGCCGATGCGCCGTCCGACGTCGGGGTCTTCGGCCGCTACGCCGGCACCTGGAACGTCGAACTGAGCCACGTCCAGACGCCATACAGCAAAGCGTCGAGCGAATCGATGACGGTCAGGAACGACTGCTGGCGCAGCGAGATCTTCTACGTCTGCGACCAGATCATCGACGGCGCGCCGAAGGCGCTGATCGTGTTCTTCTACAACGCCGAGGACAAGCGCTTCGGCTCGTTCCCGATCACCGCACGCAGCGACAGCGTCCATCCCGGCGACGTCCAGGTCGACGGCAACACGATCATCTTCCCGTGGGCGATCAACGACAACGGCAAGACCGTCTACATGCGCATCGTCAACGTCTTCAAGAGCGCCGACACGATGGACTTCCGCCAGGAATATTCCGAGGACAACACGACGTGGGTCGCCATGGCGACCGGCGTCGAACACAAGGTCGATTCGAAGGGTTCCACGAAGTCGAAATAACACCGGGGCGCTATGCTGACGTGCACGCTGCGCTGGCGAGGGACGCGGCGCTGCCGATGGCGCGGCGCTGAGGAGGGACGCGGCGCTAACGATGAACGCGGCGCTGACTAATTTCCGGCTGATGCCGTCCGCTTTTTCCCCCTCTCCCGCTGGCGGGAGAGGGTTGGGGTGAGGGTGGCCGTCCCGCTGTCCGCGCGCACTTCGAGCGTTCGGTTTGCTCGTCATTCCGGCGCAAGCCGGAATCCAGTGCCTTGCTTTCTCTTCATTCCGGAAGTACAGAGCTTCCACTCGCCCTGCGGGCGAGCGGCCTACTTTTGGCATTGCCCAAAAGTAGGCAAAAGGCTAGGCACCGGACGCGGTGTTTTGATTCGCATCCTGCGAATCAAAATCCC
>Ga0068860_100005491_pt1 | contig 12843 bp, 9 predicted proteins | sample KBSSwiS32_FD_66597 | JGI IMG/M metagenome (GOLD analysis project Ga0068860, IMG submission 66597) | Switchgrass rhizosphere microbial communities from Kellogg Biological Station, Michigan, USA - KBS Switchgrass S3-2 | ecosystem: Host-associated > Plants > Roots > Rhizosphere > Soil ... | reverse complement strand
CAGGCCGCCGGGTCGGGCTCGTCGTGCAGGAACGTCGAGCCGAGGGAGCTGAAGCCGGTGCCCGGCACGAGGCTGAACTCGACCGTGCCGCCGGTGTCGGCCGGCGGACCCTCCCCATCCGCCGACTCGATCGCGATGTCGATGGCCTCGAGGGCGTGGCGCGGGGCGTCGGGCAGGGCAAGGCTCGCGACGACACCCCATGACGGCCGGATCGGTCGCCACCCGCCGTCGGGATCGACGATCTGCGCCGTCCACGGGCCGCCGGCGACGACGACGATCCCGGCGGGCTCGATGCGGCCCGCGGAGCCACCGACACGGACGCCGCCGATCCGCCCGGCGAGCGTGACCGGACGAGCCTCGTCGCCGAGCACGATCTCGACGCCCAGCCGATCGGCGAGCGCGGCGAATGCCTCGGTCGCGGCCGCCGGCGGAATCGGGTAGCCGATCGCGAGGCGGCAGAGGACGAGGTCCGGCGCGAGCGAGGGCTCGAGCCGGACGAGCTCGTCGCCGGACAGGACCTCGGGCGAGGTCGCCGGCCAGGTCCTCCGCCAGTCCTCCGCCGCGTTCAGGGCCGTCTCGACATCGCGCCCGACGAGGAGCAGGCCCGCCGGCTCCGACGGCAGCGCAAACGAGCTCGGCGCGCCGTCTGCCAGCCGGCGATACTCCGCCAGCGTCTGCCGGTACAGGCCGGCGAGGACGGGGTCGAACGGGTGCTGGACGATCCCCGAGTTCCGCCCCGATGCGCCCGCAGCGATCGAGGAACGCTCGTAGAGCCGGACCCGGAGGCCGCCCTCGGCGAGGAAGGCCGCGATCGCCGTCCCGACGATCCCGCCGCCGATGACCGCGACATCGGGCGCCTTCGGGCCGGCCATCATCGCGCTCCGGCGGGCGTCAGCCTGCCGGCACCGCGGCGCGAGCGGACGCCCCGGCCCGGGCCGCCCCGGCCGCGGCCGCGATCCGCCCCAGGGCGTCGAGCAGCCGGTCGACCTCGGGCGCGGTGTTGTAGTGGGTGAGGCCGATGCGCACGACGCCGCCCTGGTCGGCAAGGCCGAGCCGCTCGATCAATCCCGTGGCATAGAAGTCGCCGTCCCAGACCGCGATCCCCTCGGCCGCCAGGGCCTCGGCGACGTCGCGCGGCGCGACCCCCGCGAGGCGGAGGGCGGCCGTCGGCGTGCGGCCGTCGAACTGCGCCCGATCGGTGATCCCGTACATCGTCAGGCCCGGGATCGCCTCGAGACCGTCGGCCAGGTGGCGGTAGAGCTCCATCTCGTAGCCCCGGATCGCGCTCATCCCCGCAACGACGCGCTCGCGCCGGGTTGCGGTGCTCGACACGCCACCGTATGCGACGCCGATGCCGGCGAGATAGTCGACGGCGGCGGTCGTCCCGGCGAGCCCCTCGAAGTTGCCCGTGCCGGTCTCGAACCGGTCGGACGCCGGGACGAGCTTGTACGGCGGCAGCGCATCGAGGATGTCGGCCCGGCCGTACAGGACCCCCGCGTGGGGTCCGAAGAACTTGTACGTCGAGCAGGCAAGGAAGTCCGTGCCGGTCGCGCGGACGTCGATCGGGAGGTGGGGCGCCGCGTGGACGGCGTCGACGTAGGTCCAGGCCCCGACCGCATGGGCCCGCCGCACGATCTCGGCGACCGGGTTGATCGTGCCGACGGCGTTCGATGCCCAGCCGACCGCGACGAGCTTCGTCCGCGCTCCGAGCACTGCATCGAGCGAGGCCAGGTCGAGGGTCACGTCGGACGCGCGGATGTCGACGGTCCGGACGACGAAGCCGCGGTCCGCGGCGATCGCCTTCCACGGCCCGACGTTGCCCTCGTGATCGAGGATCGTCACGACGATCTCGTCGCCGGGGGCCATCGTCGCCCCGATCGAGCGGCTGACGTGGAAGGTCAGCGTCGTCATGTTCGCCCCGAACTTGATCTCGTCGGCCGATGCGGCGCCGAGCATGTCGGCCATCGCCTGATGGGCCTCGTGCGCGGCGGCGTCGCTCCGGCGGCTCGTCAAGAACGGCCCGCCATGGTTGGCATTCGAGGTCCGGTAGTAGGCGCCGATCGCGGCGATGACCGAATCGGGGACCTGGGTCCCGCCCGGCCCATCGAACAGCGCGACGGGCCGACCGCCATCCTCGATCGCGAGACCCGGAAACCGGCGCCGGAGCGCCTCGACGTCGAACGCGGTCATGCCACCCTCACGGACCCGGCGCCACGCCGGGCAATCGGAACGGCGGACCCGGATCGGGTCCGCCGTTGATCGTAGACGGTTGCGGATCGAGCGACCCGCCGGGTCTCAGGCGGCGACGGCCGCCGTCGCGTCGCCCTCGGCCGCGGCCGGGACGGCGACGACCTCGTCCGCCACGACCTCGACGACGAGCTTGATGTCCTTGCCGACGAGCCAGCCGCCGGTCTCGAGGGCCATGTTCCAGTTCAGGCCCCAGTCCTCCCGGTTGATCGTCGCCTTCGCGTTGAACGCGATGTGCCGGCTGCCCTGGAAGTTCGTCGTCTCGCCGATGTGCTCGACCTCGAAGGTCACCGGCCGGGTGACGTCGCGGATCGTGACGTCCGCAGTCACGTGGTAGTCGTCGCCCTTGACGTGCCTGACGCCGTCGAAGCGGACCACGATCTCCGGCCAGGTCTCGACATCGAAGAAGTCCGCGGATCGAAGATGCGTGTCGCGTGCCCCGAAGCCGGTCGACAGGCTCGCGGTCTGGACGCGGATCACGCCGCTCGCGGTCGCCGGATTGGCGTCGTCGATCTCGAGGGTGCCGTCGACGTCGGCGAACGTGCCGCGGACGGTCGTGATCATCATGTGCTTGGCCGAGAACGTGATGTCGGTGTGGGCGGGATCGAGCTTCCAGGTGGTGGTGCTCATGTGGGTCTCCTCCGGGAGGTCGCGCTGGTCGCGGGTCGCCGTCGCGTGGGTCGCTGGGTCGGTCGTTGACTGCGCAACGATATGCCCGGGTCGTTGCCTTGTCAACAATCCTCGTGCGGGAGTAGGATGAACGGGATATGACCACGCCCTCCCTTTCGCGCGTCGCCGGCGCTCCGGCCGAGGCGCCGACGGCCGCGCGCGGGAGCGCCGCGCTGATCGCCGACGAGCCCGGACTCGGGGCGTGGCGCAGCTTCCTGACCGCCCACGCCCGGATCACCCGGCGGCTCGACGAGGAGCTCCAGGCCGCCCACGGCCTGTCGCTGGCGGAGTACGACGCGCTGCTCCAGATCGCCCACGCCCCGGGACGACGGGTCCGGATGAACGTCCTGGCCGAACGGGTCATCCTGTCGCGGAGCGGGATCACCCGGCTCGTCGACCGGCTCGAGGCCGCCGGTGCGGTCGAGCGCAAGGCGTGCTCCACCGACGCGCGGGGCCAGGAGGCCGAGCTGACGGCCGTCGGGCTCGAGCGGCTTCGGTCGGCCGCGACGACCCACCTCGAGGGGGTCCGGCGCTACTTCCTCGGTCGGCTCGACGCCGCGGATCTGGCGGGTCTCGAGGCGAGCCTGGGCCGTGTCGCCGATCCGCTCGAATCGGGTTCGCATCCGGCCCACGAGGGTTGCCCGCCCGGCGAGCTCTGAGCGCGGTCGTGGCAGCGGGGCGGCTTCGGACCGGAACCAGCGGCTTCGCGTATCCAGCGTGGGCTCCGCGTTTCTACCCGCCCGGCGCCCGCGGGCCCGCCCTGCTCCGCCATTACGGATCGCGGCTCGCGACGGTCGAGCTGAACAACACGTTCTATCGCCAGCCGAGCCCGGCCGCGGTCGACGGCTGGCTCGCCGCGACTCCCGGCGACTTCCGCTTCGCCGTCAAGGCCCAGCGCGGTTCGTCGTTTCGCGCGCTCCAGGTCGATCCCGTCGAGAGCGTCGACTGGCTGACGACGCCCATTCGCCGGTTCGGTGAGCGGCTCGGGACGATCCTGTTCCGTGTCCCCGACGGTGTGGTGCGCGAGGACGAGCGGCTCGCGGGATTGCTGGCCGCGTGGCCGTCGGACCTCCCGCTGGCTCTCGAGTTCCAGGATCCGAGCTGGCACGTGGACGAGGTGTTCGGAGCGGCCCGCGACGCCGGCGCGGCGATCGTGACGACCGATCTGGACACGGAGCCCGAGCCGCCCACGATCCGGAGGACGGGCCCGTTCCTCTATCTCCGGCTCCGCCGCGCCGACTACCCGGCCGACGAGCTGGCGCGCTGGCTCGACCGCCTGGAGCCGTTCCTCGCCGATGGGATCGACGCGTTCGTCTACTTCCGCCACGACGAGGTCGGACGGGGCGCGGAGCTGGCCCTGGAGCTCGCCGCGCTGGGCGAGGCGGCGGGGTTCGGCGGGCGGTAGAAGGTCCCGGGGCCGCGACCTCGCCCCGATTGCCGGTCCTCGGTCGTCCTTCGTCGATCGTCCGAAATCGAACGCCGTCGGAAACCACTCTTGTTTCCGGGCGCCTCGTCCGATCTCGGACGCCGATCTCGGACGCCGATCTCGGACGCCGATCTCGGACGATCGGCCGCGAATCCGGACGCCTCGTCCGATCTCGGACGCCGATCTCGGACGATCGGCCGCGAAACGGGTGTGGCTTTCCAGAGCGTTCGCTTTCGGACGACTTCACCGAGCGGACGCTCTGGCGCTCGATCTCGGCTACTCGGCGCGCGATCCCTCGGCCGGTCCGAACGCGACGAGCAGGGTCAGGTCCTCGGAGATGTCGTGGAAGCGGTGCGGGACGGCGGTCGCGACGAACACGATGGATCCGGGCCGGACGTCGCGGACCTCGTCGCCAACCGTGATCCGGCCGCTGCCGGAGACGACGTAATAGACCTCGTCCTCGGTGTGGGGCTGCTGGAGGTCCGGCTGGCCGGCCGCCAGGACGTACAGCCCGACACTCAGGTCGGGAACGCTCAGGAACTCCAGGTACGGAGCGCCGCTCGCCTCGCGACGCGCGGCAAGGTCGGCCAGCTCGAAGGCATCCATCGGCCGAATGTACCAGCGTCGGGAACCGCCGGACGGGCCCAACCGTACGATGGATCGATGCTCCCTTCCACCCGCCCGGCCTCTTCTCGGTCGAGCCGGCCGACCCTGCGTCTGATCCTCGTCGCGCTGGTCGTCGGCGCATCGGCGGTCCTGGTCGCGCTCGTGGCCGGCCGCTCCGGGGCCGGAGGAGCCGCCGGACCAGGTGGATCCGCGCGCCAGCCGTCGAGTCCAGCCCGGTCCGGCGGCTCCGCATTCGATCCGACGCGCGTCGCGGTCACGCTCGAGCCGTTCGTCGACGGGCTGAGCGCACCGCTCGGGATCGCGAATGCCGGGGACGGCAGCGGACGGTTGTTCGTGGCGGAGCAGGGCGGCCGGATCCGGGTCGTCCGCGACGGACGGATCCTGGCGACGCCGTTCCTCGACATCAGCGACCGGATCACGAGCGGCGGCGAGCGCGGACTTCTCGGCGTCGCGTTCCATCCGAAGTTTCCGGACGATCCGCGGGTCTTCGTCGACTACACGGACGCCAACGGCGACACCCAGGTCTCGTCGTTCCGGGTCGCCGCTCCGGGTGACGACACGGTGGACCCCGCGTCCGAGATCGCCATCCTCCACGTGTCGCAGCCGTTCGCCAATCACAACGGCGGCGCCCTCGCCTTCGACCCCGATGGGATGCTCCTCATCGCGCTCGGCGACGGTGGCAGCGGCGGCGACCCGCAGGGCAACGGCCAGTCGCTCGGGACGCTCCTCGGCAAGATCCTCCGGATCGACATCGAGAAGAACGATGCCGACCACCCGTACCGGATCCCGGCCAACAACCCGTTCCGCGACGGCGCCAACGGCAATCGCCCCGAGATCTGGCTGTGGGGCCTTCGCAACCCGTGGCGGATGAGCTTCGACCGGGCGACGGGCGATCTCTGGATCGGCGACGTCGGGCAGAACTCGTGGGAGGAGATCGACGTCCACCGTGGCGCGACGCCCGGCGGCACGAACTACGGCTGGAACCGGATGGAAGGCAGTCACTGCTTCCAGCCGCCGCAGGGCTGCGAGGACCCGGCCCTCACAGGCCCCGTCACGGACTACGGCCGCGACTCCGGATGCACCGTGATCGGCGGCAACGTCTACCGCGGCGCCACCCAGACCGCGCTGGCCGGCGGCTACGTCTTCGGCGACTACTGCAGCGGCCGGATCTGGGCGATCGACCCGGCGATCGACGGCTACCGGGCGCCGGTCGAGATCGGGCAGAGCGGCCGAAGCCTCGTGGCGTTCGGCGAGGACGAGGCGGGCGAGCTCTATGCGGCCGACATCGGCAAGGGCGCGGTCCTGCGGGTGACGGCGACGGCCCGCTGAGCCACGCCCCCGCGCGTTCGCCGGGTCGAGCCCCGGATCAGGAACGGGCCGTGACGGTCGTCGGGTTCGACGAGGCCGGCGGCAGGGGCTGGCGCATCGGCCGGAGATACAGGGCGAGGACGCCGACCAGGTAGACGACGTGGGCGGCGAGGGTCACGACCGCGGGCGTCGCCGAGTAGCCGAAGATCGCCCTCAGGAACGACCCGACGCCGGATTCGTCGGACAGGAGGGCGCTGATGTCGAAGGCCGGCGCGGTCCACGGCCCGCTGCCGAGGGCGCCGATCTCGACGAACTCGCCGATCCCGTGGCTCAGGAGCCCGGCCGCGATGAAGACGAGGGCGATGCCCGTCCAGCGGAAGAACGAGGCGAGGTTCAGGCGGTGGCTGCCGCGATAGAACCCGTACCCGATCAGGACCGCGATCCCGAGGCCGGCGACCGCGCCGATGACGATCCAGGCCGCCTCGGCCCGGTCCGACGTGGCCTGGCCGACGAGGAAGATCGAGGTCTCGAGGCCCTCCCGGATCACGGCCGTGAAGGCGAGGATCGCGAGGCCCCACGACGCGCCGGCGGCGATCGCCCGCTCGACGGCCGCCTGGAGCTCGCCCTTGACCGAGCGAGCCTGGCGGCGCATCCAGAACAGCATCCAGGTCACGACGGCGGCCGCGATCAGGAGGGTCGACCCCTCGAAGATCTGCTCCCAGGGCTCCTCGAAGGCGCCGACGGTGTTGAAGATCACGACGCCGACGACCAGGCTCAGGACGGCCGCCAGCCCCGTCCCGATCCACACCCGGCCGACCTGCTCGCCGCGACCCGTGCGGACGAGATACGTGATCACGATGCTCACGATCAGGGCGGCCTCGACCCCTTCCCGGAGACCGGTCAGCAAGCCGCTGGTGAACGCACCGAAATCCACGATCGTCGTCTCCGGGTCAGGGGGCCGGCGGCGGGATTCCGGGGCCCGGTTGGTTGGTCGGCGAGACTGTAGCGAACCCCGTCGCAATCGGTCAAGCGCCCTTGCATCCGGATGTCAGGTTGGCCTGATTCGGCGATGACGAAGGTCCGCCCGACCCGAGGCCGGGATCCGCCGGCGCAGACCTCCGACACGGATCTGCAAGGCGGTCGAGATCGCGACCCGGGAGTCCGTGACGCCGAGGGAACGATCCTCCGCGAGTGGACGACCGACTCCCAGACCGTTCGACCCTGCCCGACGAGCGACCTGCCGGGCCTCCCGGAACCCGGGTCGCCCGGCGCTCGGCCGCGCGCCGGGTGATGCTCCGCCGGACCGACCTGGCCCGGCGGACCAGCGCGGCGGCCGGTGCCCGGGGTGGCGGCCGGCCGCGCGGCCACAGCCGCCTCCCGGCGATCCTCGTGACGGCCCTGGTCACGTTCCTCATCGGGTCGCTGCTGCTCGCCGGCGTCGCCGTCGTGGGGGCCGTGGCCGCGGTGTCGGTCCTGTCCGACGGCCTGCCCGATCCCACCAACCTCGCGGCGCTCACGTTCGCCGAGCCGACGATCGTCTACGACCGGACCGGCAAGGTCGAGCTCGGCCGGTTCCAGCGCGAGCAGCGCCGGGTCGTGACCTTCGACGAGGTGCCCCACCTCGTCCTCGACGCGACGACGACCGCCGAGGACCGGAGCTTCTGGAAGAACAGCGGGTTCGACCCCGCGGCGATCCTGAGCGCCGTCGCGGACAACGCCGCGGGCACGAGCGAGCGCGGCGCGTCGACGATCACCCAGCAGCTGGTCCGCGCCCGGCTCCTGCCCGAGGACGTGGTCGCACCGGGCGCGAACCGCTATCTGCGCAAGGCGAAGGAGGTCATCCAGTCGTCGCGGCTGACGAGTGCCTATCCGGGCGAGGCCGGCAAGCAGCAGATCATCACCGCCTACCTCAACGAGATCTTCTACGGCCACGACGCCTACGGGATCGCCGCGGCCGCCAGCATCTATTTCGGCGTCAGCGACCTCTCGAAGCTGACGATCGCCCAGGCGGCCCTGCTCGCCGGACTGCCGAAGTCGCCGTCGAACTTCGATCCCTACCGGTATGCCAAGCCCGACAAGAAGGGCCGCCTCGTCGTGCCGTCGAGCGCGCCGCCCGTCGTCCGCCGGGACTACATCCTCACGAACCTCTCGACGTCGCGCTGGACGAGCCTGACCGCGTCCGAGCTCAGCGCTGCACTCGCCGAGCCGGTCATCCTCCGCGGCGACATCCCGCTGTCCTACAAGGCCCCGCACTTCACGTGGCAGGTCCGCCGCCAGCTGCAGAAGCTCCTCGGACCGGACGCGTCGATCGAGACCGGCGGCTATACCGTCATCACGACCCTGGACTGGCGCGCCCAGACCCTCGCCGAGAAGTGGCTGTCGGCGGCGGCAATCGCCCCGAACCTCAAGGCGAAGGCCTCGGCCACGCTCCTCCGGAACCTGAAGATCCGGCCGGGTGACCGAGCCTGGATCAATGCCCTGCGCGGCAAGGACCTCCACAACGGCGCCCTCGTCGCGCTCGACTACCGGACCGGGGACGTGCTGGCGTACGCCGGCAGCGCGGGCTACTACCAGGACAAGCTCGCAAGCCGGAAGTTCGAGCCGAAGTACGACGCCGCCGGGGACGGGACGCGCCAGCCGGGTTCGGCCTTCAAGCCGATCGTCTACGCGAGCGCCTTCGACACGCGGAAGCTGACGCCGGGCAGCCTGCTCCTCGACATCGCGACCCGGTTCGGGCGGGACTGGACGCCGCGCGACGCCGATCGTCTCGACCGCGGCCCGGTCCTCGTCCGGAAGGCGCTCCAGTACTCGCTCAACGTCCCGGCCATCCGTGCCCTCCAGCGGGTGGGCAACGAGGCCGTGGCCGACCGCGCCGCCAAGTTCGGCATCCGGTTCGCGGGCGGTCGAAAAGCCTTCCTCCAGTCGGGTCTCGCCGGGGCGATCGGCACGGTCGAGCTGCGCCCGCTCGACCTGACCTCGGCCTTCGGCGCGATCGGCAACGGCGGGCTGCGCGTCCCGACCCGGATGATCCTCGAGATCCGCGACGCGTCCGGCAAGGTCGTCTATCGCGCGCCGAAGCCGAAGGGGGTCCAGGCCGTCAGCCGGCCGGCGGCCTTCCTGGTGACCGACATCCTGCAGGGCAACACGATCCGCTCGCAGAACCCGATCTGGGCCGCCGCCCTCGAGCTGCGCAACGGACCCCGCGGACAGCATCGCCCGGCAGCCGTCAAGACCGGCACCGCGAACGACGCCCGGGATCTCGCGACCTACGGGTTCCTCGCCCCGCCGAAGAACCCGCGGGCGCCGGCGATCGCGGTCGGCATCTGGATGGGCAACAGCGACCACTCGAACCCGAAGTCGGCGAAGCCGGCGACGTCGCTGACCGCGGCAGCGCCCCTCTGGCGAGCGTTCGTCCGGGACCTGACCGCGAAGCAGCCGATCGCATCGTTCACTCCGCCGAAGGGCGTCGTCCGGGCGACGATCGACGCCTGGACCGGCGGCGCGCCGGGGCCGTGGACCAGGGACACGGTCACCGAGTGGTTCATCGACGGGACTCAGCCGGGCGGCCCGCGACAGGTCGACGAGCCGGGCCTCCTCTACACCCGGGCGTGCGGCGGCTGGCGGGTGGACCCGGTCAAGGCGGAGCTCGGGCCGCCGGCCTGGGATTCCGATGTCGCGAACTGGCTGGCGCGGGCCCGTCGCGGGGTCGGCGTCGTCGGGCCGTACGACACGCGGACCGCCTGGTTCTGGGCGCGAACCGGGTGGGGCGGTCCGCTCCTCGGGACCTGCGCCCCCAAGCCCGATCCGACCAAGCCCCCGAAGGACGGCGGGCCGGGTCCCGGTGGTGGCGGCGGCGGTGGCGGTGGCGGCGGCGGCGGTGGCGGGAAGCCCAAGCCCTCCCCGACGCCCGGCCCGAGCCCCGTCCCGTGATCGTCGACGACAGTTTCGGACGCTCGGTGACGCGCGGCGCGGGATTGGCGATCGGCGTGGGCCTGGTCGTCGGACTCGTCGCGCTCGCGGTCGCCGCCGGCCATGTCCTGATCCTCGTGTTCATCGCGGTGATCCTCGCGTCGGGGCTCGAGCCGTTCGTCGCCTGGATCCGCGGCCATCTCGTGATCGGTCGCGGGCCGACGATCCTCCTCGTCTACGCCGTCTTTCTCGTCGTCGTCGTGGGAATGGCCCTGGTCGTCGTTCCGGCGGCCATCGCCCAGCTCGACCGGACGGTCGCGTCGCTCCCGCCGTTCTTCCAGCACGCCCGCGAGTGGGCCGCGACGATCCGCCCGGCCGGCCTGTCGCGCAGCGTGATCTCACTGATCGACGCGGCCGCGCGGGCCATTCAGCCGCCGGCGGCGGCGCCGGTGCCCGGCCAGGTGGTCCAGGTCGGCCTGACCCTCGCCGAGACGGTCACGTCCGTGCTGACCCTGCTGACCGTCGTCTACTTCTGGCTGACCGAGCACGCCCGGCTCCAGCGCTACGTCCTCGCGTTCGTGCCGCAGGATCGCCGGAAGCGGGCGCGCCACGTCTGGAATGCCGCCGAGACCCGGCTCGGGATGTGGGTCCGCGGCCAGCTGATCCTGATGGCCACGATCGGGATCGGGGCGGCCACGGTCTACTCGATCCTGGGCGTCCCGGCGGCGTTGCTGCTCGGCCTGATCGCCGCCATCGCCGAGGCGATCCCGATCGTCGGGCCGCTCCTCGGAGCGATCCCGGCCATCCTCATCGCGGCGACGATCTCCCCGCAGCTCGCCCTGGCCGTCGCCGGGGCGTACCTCGTCCTCCAGCTGATCGAGGGCAACGTCCTCGTGCCCCTGGTCATGCGCAACACGACCGGCATCTCGCCCTTCCTCGTGATCCTGAGCGTCCTGATCGGCGGCGCGGCGGGCGGCTTCGTCGGGGCCCTGCTGGCCGTTCCGATCGCCGCGGTCGGCGAGGTCCTGATCGAGGGACTCCAGGCGCGCGAGGTCCCGGTCGCCCAGGATCCGACGGCCAACGAGACGACCGACAACGAGCTGAATGCGCCCGACTCGCCCGACGGTGGCACGGAAACCGGTCGGCAGACACATCCGGCCAGGGCCGCGGGCGAGGGCTGACCGCGGCGCCCGATCGCCCGATTGCAATGCGGTTGCAAGCCTTCCGGGGCCGTTACCCATCGCGCTGCGAGTCGTCGGCTGCGCTACTCAACGGGGCGCCGCGTCCGGGCGATCAGGCGCGTCGTACGAGGGACACCCGTGCATCAGGAAGTGATCGACGTCACGGAAACGGCCGCGCCTGCCGACGCGCCCGCCGCGCCCGCCGCGCCCACCGCTTCGCACTCCCTGCTCGGTCCCGATTCCATGCCCGCCGACCTGCGGACCGTCCTGGAGGGCATCGCGGCGGGTGTCACGGTCCAGGACGATCAGGGCCGGCTGCTGTTCGTCAACGAGGGCGCGGCGCGCCTCAGCGGGTTCGGATCGCCGGCCGAGATGCTCGGCGCGACGCGGGATGAGCTGATCGACCGGTTCGAGCTGGTCGACGAGGAGGGCAACCCGTTCGATCGGGCGCGCCTCCCGGGCCGTCGGATCCTTGCCGGCGAGCCCGCCGAGCCCGTGCTCGTCGGCTTCCACCTCCTGGCCGACGAGGAGTTCCGCTGGTCGATGCTCGAGGCGCGGCGAGCCACGCTGGCCGACGGTCGCGCGGTCGCGATCAACACCTTCCACGACGTCACGCCCCGGATCGAGACGGAACGCCGGATCCGGGCAAGCGAGCAGAGCACCCGGGCGCTGGCGGAGCAGCGCCGGCGAGCCGAGGAGATCGCCCGGATGCTGGCCGACGCAGCGCTTCGCCTTGACGAGGCCGCCGATGTCGGCGCGATCGCGGAGGTCGCCGCCGACGCGCCGATCCCGATCCTCGCCGACTGGTGCGCCGTCGATCTCGTCGACGCGGAGGGCACGATCCGGCGGGTGGCGCTCGGCGCCCGCGACGAGCGTCTCGAGGCGCTCGTCGAGCCGCTCCGGGACCATCCATCGGTGGCTGACCCGGCACGCGGCAGCCGTCGGGCGATCGCCTCGGGCAGCGCGGTGATCGCGCTCGACATCGAGGCCTGGTGGGCGGAGACGACGCCGGATCCCGAGCTCCGCGAGCTCCTCGTGGCGACCGGGATCCGGAGTGCCATCGCCCAGCCGCTCGTGGTCCGCGGCGAGGTCGTCGGCTCCATCGTCTTCGCCACGGTCGACGAGCGAACGTTCGACCAGGCGGCGATCGACGGAACCCTCGAGATCGCTCACCGCGTCGGTCTGGCGATCGTCAACGGCCGCGCCCACGAAGCCGAGCAGCGGGCGCGGCGGGCCGCCGAGGAGCTCGCCGACCGGATGGAGCGGCTCCAGGCGGTGACCCGCACCCTGGCCGATGCGCCGACGATCGAGGACGTCGTCGCGATCGTGGCCGACGAGGCGAAGCGCGCCCTCGGGGCCGACTCGGTCGTCGTCGGGCTCCTCGACGAGACGGCCAACCGGCTCGATCTCGTCGTTCGCGACGGCGACGGGTCGCCATTCCCGGACGGCGGACCCGTCGCCGACGGCGGCGCAGTC
>Ga0068860_100005489_pt1 | contig 12849 bp, 9 predicted proteins | sample KBSSwiS32_FD_66597 | JGI IMG/M metagenome (GOLD analysis project Ga0068860, IMG submission 66597) | Switchgrass rhizosphere microbial communities from Kellogg Biological Station, Michigan, USA - KBS Switchgrass S3-2 | ecosystem: Host-associated > Plants > Roots > Rhizosphere > Soil ... | reverse complement strand
CGAGAGCCGCCCGGATCACAGCGCCATGCGCCCCCTCCATCGCGGCGCTGAACAAGCTGCAAAGGTCGGCCTGGCCGCCTTCGAAATGCTCAAGGCAATAGACAAGATCATGTGCGTCCTTGGGCTCGGCCCGCTGGTCGAATGCAAATGCCTTGAGGCAGGTGAAGCTGACGATGTTGGCAAAGCGGACCACCTCCGTCGCACGGCCACCGCCGTTGAGCATTTCGGCGGTAATCTCGACCTGATCATGATGGTCGAAGACCATCGAGGCATGTGGGATGTTGATCGCGGTTACGTTGCCCTCGGTCGGTAGTTCGGTCACGCGTCCACCGCTGAGCTCGGGCGCGTCCGCCAGAAATTCGATAATCATCGTGGCGCCATCGTCTACCTGCGCCTTCCAGCGCCAGGACTGCTTCTTGCCGGCGTCGTTCTCGGCACGATCGAAGCCCATCGCGCGGAGGTTTTCCTCAAGCGTCTGATAGGCCTTCGTGTCGGTCAGCATGGCGATGTCGACGACGATGTCGACATCGCCGGTCCCGGCATGCTGTGGAACCGACGGCGGCCTCGCGGTAATGATGTAGCGCGGTGCGAGCCCGCCGATGAGGAAGACTGAATCCTTCCACGGGCCAAGCCCGCGCAGCAGTGTGACGAGAACCCGCTCGCAGCCTTCGGTGACGACGGCGGCATAGCCGCCGATGGTACGGGGCTTGGCCATTACTGCTCGAGCCTTTCTTTACGGAGATGGGCGGCCATGTCCTTGGCGCGACCCGACCCCTGTAGCAGGTCGAGATAGACTTGCAGCGGTCGGGCGACGGCGACCCCGTCAATCCGCTTGCCGACTGTTACGTCACCGCGCGCCCTGGTCTCGATCACGGCGAGGTTCCAGCCTTCTGAGACCGGGCGGGCGTGCAGGCGTTCGAGCGCGAGATCTTGCTGAGGGCCGGGGATGATCCGGCAGCGGAGCTGAGAGACGCTCGAGAGATAAGGCGCATAAGCCTGCGCAGCCACCTCCGACGTGACAGCATAGGCAGCATTGGCCTCATTGCACGCCCGATCGAGCTTTCGGGCGAGTTCCTCTACATTGGCGCTCGAGACATAGTAGCGGTCGAACTTGGGCGGCTTTTGATCGGCGAGGAAATCGGCCCAGGCATCGAGGACAAGCTTCGGTTCGCGCAGCCGACGCAGTTTCGATGGTCCGGCGCCTTTGACCTCGACCCATTCACGCCGCTCCATTTCGCTGAGCGTGGCGGAGGCGGTAGCGGGTGAGACTTCAGCATCCTCGGCGACCTGCTTGACGCTCACCCAACCGGGGCGTCTTGCGAAGATTTCATCGACCACCCGAGCGCGCTGGCCTTGGAAAATAGCACCGAATGCCTTGCTGTCCTTGGGCGGGACAGGGCGATCAATATAGATGAGAGTGTTTGGTGCCGGAATGTAGAGCGTGCCGCCCAGGTCGTAAAATCCGATCTTCTCTTCGCGCAGTATCGCGCGGGCGCCGGATGAAATGGCGCGCGCGACAAAGAAGGGCACGACGTCACGGTCGGTTTCGTTCTGATGGGCGAGATGCTTGTTTAGCGTCCAGATTGCTTCGCGCACGTCACGCGGAAAGGCCTCGCGTTTTGCTTCGACAAGAAGCTGGAGCGACCGACCTGCGATCATCGCCTCGATAATGGCGTCGACTCGGCCGCCGCGTTGCGTGAGCATGATCTCCCGACCTGCGATCCAGGCTTTTCCTTCGGGTAAGCTGCCGATCGCATCAACAAGCCCATCTAGCAGTTCCTGCTCTTCATTTTCAAATCGCAACATATTTTCTGCCCAGTGAATAACTCCTTTCTGGCATATATTCATTCAAATGTCCATATTCGCTGACCAGTGAATGCCCGGGGCGTCTGATGGACGATCTAGTCGATCTCAGCCCGAGTGGTTCGCGGGCTCGGCGAAAAACATCACAGATTGGGTGCCACCCGCAAGTTCCCAGTTGCGTGTCATCATCCGAGTGCTGTGCTCCCGAAATTCGGCCGCAGCACCTTGGCGCCGTCACGCAAACTATCAAGATAATCCGACCAGTGCTGCATCATGCGCACACGCTCGTCCCAGTATTGGCCGCGCGTGTAGGCGCGGCGGACGGCATTGGCTTCGACGTGGGCAAGCTGGCGTTCGATAGCGTCGGCGTTCCAGATGCCCATCTCGTTGAGCAAGGTTGCGGCCATCGCTCGAAAGCCGTGGGCGGTCATGTCGTCCTTGCCGTAACCCATGCGGCGTAGTGCGGCATTGATTGTGTTGTCGGACATCGGGCGCGTGGCCGAGCGCAGCGAGGGAAACAGGTAGATGCTATAGGTCGGATCGTGCGCGATATCGCCGATGATGGCCAAGGCCTGTCTTGATAGCGGTATGGCGTGGGGCCGGCGCATCTTTGCCTTGTGTTCCGGGATGATCCAGACCTTGCGCTCGAAGTCGAACTCCTTCCACTCGGCGTGGCGCAGTTCACCGGGCCGCACAAAGACGTGGGGCAGGAGACGCATGGCGACTCGGGTCTGATGGTCACCTTCGTAATCCTCGATCGAACGAAGGAGGGCACCGGCTTCCCGCGGCGTGGTGATAGCGGCGCGGTGCACGACTTTGGGTGTGACCAGAGCGCCTCGTAGATCCGCGCAGACGTCGCGCTCGGCGCGCGCGGTGGCGATGGCATAGCGGAACACTTGGCTGCAGGTCGCGCGCACGCTGGTAGCGGTGTAGAATTTCCTGGTGCGCTCGATTTTCTTCAGCGCGAGCAGTACCTCATGCGCGGTAAGCTTGGCGATAGGGCGATTGCCGATGGACGGCATAACGAGGCCCAACTGCCACTGATATTTCTTGATCGACGCTGGGGCCTTCTCCTCCAGCTGGACCTTTTCCAGCCATTCGTCCGAGACCGTCTTGAACGTGTTGGCGAACGAGATCGATTCCTGAATCTTGTTGAGCTTGGCCTGATCGATCGGGTCGATGCCATCTGCCAGCAGGCGCCGCGCATTGAGAAGCCGCTGCCGGGCATCGGCCAGCAGCAATTCCGGATAGCGGCCGAAGGTCACGGTCCGCTGCAGGTTATGGAAGCGGTAGTTCATCCGCCAGTACCGTGCGCCGGTCGGCTTCACCAGAAGATACAGACCGTCGTGGTCGGACAGCTTGTAAGCCTTGTCCTTCGGCTTGGCGCGCGCGACCGATGATGCCGTCAGCCCTGATTTCCGTTCGCCCATTTTGATGGACCTCCCTTCAGCTCGGTTGGCTGCAGGTCCATCAATGTGCCCATTTTGTTCTGATATTGGGTGAAACATCGCCGGATCTGCCGGGACATTATACCAACAAAAAGCTGTAAAAAACAGCCGCTTACGGGCCGTCTTGGCGCCCCCTGAGAGGAGGCTCTGGAGCGGGTAGCGGGAATCGAACCCGCATAACTAGCTTGGAAGGCTAGGGCTTTACCACTAAGCTATACCCGCCCGCTCTGGCCATGCGCTTGCCACGGGCGATCGTGCTCCGTCAACCGCTGTTATCACTTTATGGTGGATCCCCTTGGCGGGAAGCCCACGGTGGTGTCGTGGCCAAAGGCCCCTTGCCGGGTTTTGCTAATTGTTATATGTCATAGCGAAATTCGGAGGATGTCATGGCTGTTGAACCCGTTCTGACGCATCAGGCGATCGCCCGTTTTCTGCGCCCACGATCGGTGGCCATCGTTGGTGCTTCCGACAAGGTCGGCGCCCTGGGGGCAACATTGTTGAGCAATCTGGAGCGCAATCGCTACGATGGGGCGATCTATCCGGTAAATCCCAAGCGACAGGAGATCGGCGGGCGCGCTTGTTATCCCAGTGTCGACGCCCTGCCCGAAGGCGTGGATGTAGCGGTGCTCGCTATTCCGCGTGCAGGGGTGCTCGATGCAGTGCGCGGGCTGGCGGCCCGCAAGGCTGGCGGGGTGGTGATCTTCTCGGCCGGCTTTGCCGAAGGTGGCGAAGAGGGCCTGGCCGAACAGCGCGAAATTGCGCGCCTGGCCGCCGACGCGGGGATGGTGGTGGAAGGCCCCAATTGCCTGGGCGTCGTCAACTATATCGATGGCATCCCACTGACTTTCGTGGAGACCAAGGCCGTCTCGCCTGCCGGAAAGCGCGCGATCGGCATCGTTTCGCAATCGGGCGCGATGGCCGCGGTTCTGGGCACCATGCTGTTGGCGCGTGAGTGCGGGGTGTCCTACTCCGTCTCTACCGGCAACGAAGCGGCGAGCGGCGTGGAAGACTTCGTCGACTGGTTGGTCGATGATCCCGACACCCATGTGGTCGCCATGATCGTGGAGCAATTCCGCAAGCCGCAACGCTTTCTGGCTGCTGCCCGCCGCGCTCATGCAGCAGGCAAGCCGGTCGTACTGCTGCATCCCGGCAAATCGAGCGCGGCGCGCGAATCGGCCGCAACCCACACCGGCGCGATGGCTGGCGATTACAAACTGATGCGTGCCATGGTGGCGCGCGCGGGCGTGATGTTTGCCGAGACGCTGGAAGAACTGGGCGATATTGCCGAGATCGCCGCGCGCTGTCCGATCGCCCCGTCGGGTGCGGCCGCCGTGCTGGGCGAATCCGGGGCATTCAAGGCGTTGACGCTCGACCTTGCCGAAGAGCTGGGCCTGGAATTGGCCGGGCTGCACGATGATAACTCGCCCGAATTGCGCGCTGCCCTGCCGCCGTTCGTGCCGGTTTCCAATCCGCTGGACATCACGGCACAGGGCCTGTCGGAACCGGCGATCTATACCCGCACGCTCGATGCGCTGCTGGGCGACGACCGGGTGGGGACCGTCCTGGCCGGGATCATCCAGGCCGAAGCGATCACTTGCGCAATCAAGTTCCCCCCGATCCTGGCGGCGGTGGAAGGCAAGAGCCTGACCAAGCCACTGATTTTTGCCGGTCTGGACGAAGGGGCGGAAGTGCCGGCCGATCGCATCGCAGCCTTGCGGGCTGCGGGCATTCCCTGGTTCCCCACCACCGAGCGTGCGCTGCGCGCGATCGCGCGGCTGACGCATTGGTCTGCCCGCGACCTGTCGGTCACCGATGCTCCGGCGCTCCCGGTGGCCGGGCTGGCCGACGTGGCGGGCGTGATCCCCGAATACAGGGCAAAGCAATTGCTGGCCCCGGCCGGCATCGCCTTTCCCAAGGGGCAGTTTGCCGCCAGCGCCGAGGAAGCGGTCGCTGCCGCGCAGGCCGTTGGCTATCCCGTGGCGATGAAAGCGCAGGCTGCGGCGCTGGGCCACAAAAGCGATGCGGGTGGCGTATTGCTCAATCTTGCCGACGACGCGGCGGTGCGCGAGGCGTGGACCCGCATGTTTGCCAATGTTGCCGCCTATGATGCCAGCATCGCGCTTGATGGCGTGCTGATCGAGGCGATGGGCAAGCGCGGGATGGAAATGATCGTGGGCGCCAAGAACGATCCCGAATGGGGGCCGGTGGTGCTGGCAGGCTTTGGCGGGGTGACCGCCGAGATCCTGCAGGACGTGCGGCTGCTGACCGCAGACCTGACGCAGGCTGCGGTGGAAGCCGAACTCATGGAATTGAAGAGCGCAGCGCTCTTGTCTGGCTATCGCGGTTCGCCGGCGCTGGATGTGCCGGCACTCGCGGCGCTGATCGTCAAGGTCGGCCAGGTTCTGCGCGCCGAACCTTCGATCCGCGAGATCGACCTCAACCCCGTGATTCTGCATCCCAAGGGCGAGGGCGTGGTCGCGCTTGATGCACTGATGCTGGTGGATTGAGCCAAATGCCGAGCTGCATGGGCCTTCATCCCTGCAGCTTGGTAGGAACCCCCTCCCGCAGGCGGAGAGAGGGGTAACGTTGGGGCGCGCGTTCTTCCCCAACCCGGGCAGTTCTCAGTGCCCCGGAAAATCCACCAGCGCATCCACGGTTACGCCGGCATCGCGCAGGCGTTGTGCGCCGGGCAGATCGCACAGGTCGATAACGAAAAAGGCATGCGTCACCACGGCGCCGGCCTGGCGCAGCAGATGCGTGGCGGCGAGCGCGGTGCCGCCGGTGGCGACGAGGTCGTCGACGATCGCGACGGGCTGGCCAGGCGTGATCACCGTCGGGTCGATCTCAAGCCGGTCCGTCCCATATTCCAGGTCATAATCCACGCCGAGCGTTGCCACGGGCAGCTTGCCGGGCTTGCGCACAGGCACGAAACCGATGCCGGCATGGGCGGCGGCGGCAGCGCCAAAGATGAAGCCGCGCGCTTCCATCCCGGCGATCAGCGAGGCCCCGCTTGCTTGCGCGCGCTGCGCCAGATGGGCGATGGTGGCGGCAAAGCCCTGGGGATGGGCGATCAGCGTGGTCACATCGCGAAACAGGATGCCGGGCTTGGGAAAGTCGGGAACGGCGCGGATCAGGGCCTTGAGGTCTTGGGGCGTCATCGGGCTTTCCTGCAAACAGATGGGGGTCGCAGTGCGAACACATGAAAAAGGCCACCGTTTCCGGTGGCCTTTTTCATGTGTGGCGTTCCTGCCCGGTCTTAGTGGACCTTGGACCAGACGTTGCGCTTGGCCAGGTAAGCCAGCGCCGTGGCGGCGAGCAGGAAGCCGAGCACGGCCCAGCCGGTCTGCTTGCGCTTTTCCATCTTGGGCTCGGCCGTCCAGGTGAGGAAGGCGGCCACGTCGGCAGCCATCTGTTCCTTGGTGGCCTTGGTCCCGTCGCCATAAGTAACCTGGTCGTCTGCCAGCGGGGCGGGCATCGCGATGTTCAGGTTGGCGAAGTAGGGGTTGTAATAGAGGCCTTCGGGCGTCTTGCTGTCAGGATACTTCTTGAGCAGCGCCGCGGGCTGGGGCTGGTAGCCGGTCAGCAGCGAATAGACGTATTCCGGGCCTTCGTGGCGTGCCTTGGTCACCAGCGAAAGATCCGGCGGATTGCCGGTGCCGGCGTAATAGACCTTGGGGAAGTGATCGGCGGGCACGTTGTCGCGCTCGCTTTCGTCACCGGTCTTGGGGTCCTGGACCTTGGCCTTGGTGCCCCAATCCTTGGCGATCGCCTTCACTTCCGCTTCGGAATAACCGAGCGCGGCAAGATCGCGGAACGCGACGAAGTGGAGCGAGTGGCAGTTGGAGCAGACTTCCTTGTAGACTTGGAAGCCGCGCTGCAACTGCGCCTGATTGAAGCGGCCGAAGGGGCCGTTGAACGAGAAGCCGGGTTCCGGCTCCTTGGGTGCAAGATGGAATTCATGCACTGCCGTGGTGGGTTCGGGCTCGCGGATCGCCTGGATCGCGCCCACTCCGAACGACCAGAGCAGCGCCACGGCGAAGAAGAGGCCGACAAGAGGACCAAAAAGACGGACCATGGGGTTCTCTCTCTTTGTGCGGTTCGCGCGGGCTCAGGCGGCCGGGGCGGTCTGGTCATCCTTGCCCAGCACCGCTTCGGTGATGGAGAAGGGCAGCGGGGCCGGCTTCTCGATCGAGGCGACGATCGGCAGGATCACGAGGAAGTGGAGGAAATAGTACGTGGCAGCGATCTGCGAGATCAGCACGTACTTGGTTTCGGCCGGCGAACCGCCGCAATAGCCCAATACCAGCACGTCGATGACAAGCAGGTAGAAGAACTTGCGGAACAGCGGCCGGTAGTGGCCCGAACGCACCGGCGAGGTATCCAGCCAGGGCAGGAAGAACCACACCAGGATCGCCGAGAACATCGCCAGCACGCCCATCAGCTTGGCCGGGATGAAGAAGAAGTCGGCGGTGAAGGCGCGCAGGATCGCGTAGAACGGCCAGAAGTACCATTCGGGAACGATGTGCGCCGGCGTGGAAAGCGGGTTGGCCTGTATGTAGTTGTCCGGGTGACCCAGCGCGTTGGGCAGGAAGAACAGCAAGGTGCAGTAGAGGATCGCGAAGACCCCCAGCCCGAAGCCATCCTTGGCGGTGTAATAGGGGTGGAAGGGCACGGTGTCCGATTCGGTCTTCACTTCCACGCCCGTGGGGTTGGAAGAACCGGGGATGTGCAGCGCCCAAATGTGCAGGATCACCACGCCCAGGATCACGAAGGGCAGCAGGAAGTGCAGGCTGAAGAAGCGGTTGAGCGCGGCGTTATCCGGTGCAAAGCCACCCAGCAGCCACTGCTGCAACGGTTCGCCGACCACCGGGATCGCCGAGAACAGGCCGGTGATGACCTTGGCACCCCAGAAGCTCATCTGCCCCCAGGGGAGCACATAGCCCATGAACGCGGTGGCCATCATCAGCAGGAAGATGGTCACGCCCAGAAGCCAGATCATCTCGCGCGGGGCCTTGTACGAGGAGAAGAAGAACCCGCGGAAGATGTGGATATAGACCACCACGAAGAAGGCCGAGGCGCCATTGGCATGCGCATAGCGCAGCATCCAGCCCCAGTTCACATCGCGCATGATGTGTTCGACGCTGTCGAACGCCACGCCCTGGTTGGCGGCATAATGCATCGCCAGCACCACGCCGGTGACGATCTGGAGCATCAGGCAAACCCCGGCAAGAATGCCGAAGTTCCACCAGTAATTGAGGTTGCGCGGCACCGGATAACCGGCGCCGACGGCGTTATACACGAAGCGCGGCAGTGGCAGCTTCTCGTCCAGCCACTGCATCAGCGGGTGGCTTGGCTTGTATTCGTTCGCCCAGGGAAAGCTCATCGGGTCTATCCTCAGCCGATCTTCACGACAGTGTCGGACGTGAATTCATAAGGCGGCACTTCCAGGTTCTTGGGAGCGGGACCTTTGCGGATGCGCGCGGCGGTATCGTAGACCGAGCCGTGGCACGGGCAGAAATACCCGCCGAACTCGCCCTTCACCTCGCCCTCGCCGGCACCCAGCGGCACGCAGCCCAGGTGGGTGCAGACGCCCATGGTGATCAGCCAGTTCTTCTTGCCCGGCTTGGTCCGTTCCTCCAGCGTCTGCGGATCGCGCAGGCTGGCAACATCCACTTTCTCCGCCTCGCCGATTTCGGTCGGGTTGAGATTGCGCACGAAGACCGGCTGCTTGCGGAAAACCGCCTTGATCGCCTGGCCCGGCGCGATCTGCGAGATGTCGATCTCGGTCGAGCTTTCGGCCAGCACGTCGGCTGAAGGTGCCATTTGCGACACCAGCGGCACCAGTACGGCCAGGCCGCCCACCCCTGCAAAACTCACTGCCGCGATATTGATGAAATCGCGCCGACGCACGCCTTCATCGACGCCCACACTGTCGTGGACGGCGGGCGTATCTGTGCCGCTTGCGTTCACAATTGCCTCATCAGCCATTGATAATCCCTGCCTGCTGCCACCCCGCCTGGAACGGCCGGGCACGGTATTTCCCCCTCCTTGCGCGCGGCGGCGAACATCGCCGGTTTCATGCGCGCCGGGCCGCCGTGGTTTGCACGTGCCAGGCCCAACAATTCTCATGCGTGTTAGCCACAGATTGGCTGCTTTGCCAACAAGCATTTTATCGGGGCAAATGCGCAGGTTTTGCGTTGACGCAATGCGCGGCGTGAATTTCTAGAACGCCGCGCCCACAGGCCAGTGCGCGGCGGAAAAGGCCATGACCTTGAAGAGGTTGCCCATTTCGTCCGGGGCTATCAGTCGCGCCAGCGCGCGGCCAAGGGCCGGCGCCTGTTCGCTTGCCCGGCTCGCCAATGCCGCCGCCCGTGCCTCGATACCCAGGCTGCGCAGGAATTCGCCTTGGGTGATTATCCCGTCGACACGGGCGCCGGCGCGTTCGACAACGGGCCCCAGTGCGGCAAAATCGACCAGCGCGGTCAAGTCTGCCTCACCGGGATCGGCAAAGGGATCGACCTTGCGATGCGCCCGCACGGCCTGGAGCGTGCTGCCCTGTTGTGGCTGCGCGTGGCCGTAATCGATCCACAGCGCCACGCCGCCCTGGGCTGCGAGCCGGGAAGCCACCTCGGCGGTAACGGCCGCAGCGGCCGGACAGCTTTCGATGATCGTGCCTTCGGCGGCATCGCGCCATGGTGCCGGAACGGCGGCGTCCATCGGGCGATCGCCTGCGACGGGCAACAGGCGCTGGGCCTGCCCATCCCAGCCCACCATGCGTTCGCGCCAGCCCTGCGCCATGCGCACCATCTGGCGCACCGGCAATGCATCGAGAAATTCGTTGCCGACGATCATGAGCGGGCGATCGTCGGGCAGGGTGGCAAAATCGTTGTGCCAGATCGCGCCGGGAAAGCGCTCTTGCTGGGCGGCGCGCAGCGCCGGGCTCGTTTCGATGAAATGCACATCGGGCACCAGGCCCTGGCGTGCCGCTGCCCGCAAGGCATCCTGCGCCAGCGTGCCGCGCCCGGGCCCCGCCTCCACATAGGCAAGGCCGGCCGGGCGCCCGGCGCGCAGCCAGATGTCCGCCAGCCACAGCCCGATCATTTCGCCAAACATCTGGCTCACTTCGGGCGCGGTGATGAAATCGCCAGCAAGGCCCAGCGGGTCGCGCCTGCCGTAATAGCGCGCGTTGGATTCGGCCATGAAGTGCGCAACGCTGATCGGCCCGGTGGCGCGGATCAGACGGGCAAACACCTGCCGCAGCGAATCCGGCGCGGGCGTTTCTTCTGCCATGGGAAAATTCAATCGGCCGGCGGTGGCGACACGGTTCCGAGCGGGGGCCGCACCATCGCCCGCACCAGCAGGGTCAGGCCGATCGCCAGCATGGGCAGTGTCAGCCACTGGCCCATCGATAGCCCGGTGCGCATGGCGAATTCTTCCAGCTGCGCGTCAGGCTCGCGATAGAATTCGACGATGAAGCGCGACAGGGCATAGCCGGTGGCAAACGTGCCCATGAGCAGGCCCGGCCGCCAGCGCGCCCGCGTTTTCCAGAACAGCGTGATCAGCACCGTGGCCAGGATCAGGCCTTCGAGCAGCGCCTCGTAAAGCTGGCTGGGGTGGCGCGGATTGGGCCCGGCGCCGGGAAAGACCATGGCCCAGGGCACATCGGCGGTCGTCACCCGTCCCCACAATTCGCCATTCACGAAATTGGCGCAGCGGCCGAAAAACAGCCCGATCGGGGCGCAAGGCGCGATATAGTCGCACACGCGGATAAAGCTGAGCCGGTTGCGCCAGCAGACGAAGGCAATGGCCAGGATCGTGCCGATCAAGCCGCCATGGAAGCTCATCCCGCCCTGCCACAGCTTGACCAGTTCTGAAGGGTGCGACCACAGTTCCGGATCGTAGAACGTGGCATAGCCAAGCCGGCCGCCCAGGATGATGCCGAGCGTGGCATAGAAGAACAGATCATCGGCATGGCGCTGCGCCATCGGCGCGCCGGGCTGGCGGATCATGCGTGACAGGTGCCAGTAGCCGATCAGGATTCCGGCAAGATAGGCCAGCGAATACCAGCGCAATGCAAAGAAGCCGAAATCCCAGGCAATGGGCGAAAGGTGCAGTTGATCCCAGCGCAGCGGCGTGTGGGATGCGGTGGCCGCTGCGGCTGAAAGGGCCGGGATGAGGGACAAGCGCGAAGCTCCGTTGAACTGTTGCCCGCAAGGGAAGGAGTGCGGATGGCGCGCCTTCTGGCACAGCGGCCAAGCCGCTGGCAAACCCCAAACGATGGGCCGCCCGCTGTTGAGCCGAGCAGGCGCAGTGATGCCCATCGGGAAAACTTGGATGCCTGCGGTGTTTCCCCTTAACGCCACCTGGTTTATTGAGCAGCCATGACCTTGCCCCGCATCGCGCAGCAGCGCACCATCATCGACCGTCGCTCCCTTGCCGAAGCCGTCGGCCGTGCCGTGGCAGAAGCGGATGGCGATCTGGTGCGCGCACGACCCGCTGTGGTCGAACACGTGCGCGCCGCCCTTGCCCATGGGCGCGACGAACTGGCCCGCCGGTTGCGCGGCAAGCCATCGGCCGGCTATGAATGCGCGCAGGGCCAGGCATTCCTGGTCGACCAGCTGGTGCGGGTGATCCATGACTATGTGATCGGGCACGTCTATCGCGCCAGCACGCGCGGTCCGGGCGAGCGCATCGCCGTACTGGCCGTGGGTGGCTATGGTCGTGGCGAGATGGCGCCCCATTCCGATGTCGATATCGCCTTCGTCACGCCTGAAAAGCCCACCCCCTGGTGCGAGCAGGTGATCGAGGCGATGCTCTATTTCCTGTGGGACCTGGGGTTGAAGGTCGGCCATTCCAGCCGCTCGCTCGACGAGATGGTGCGCATGGCCAAGGGCGACCTGACGATTCGCACGGCCTTGCTCGAAGGGCGCTATGTCTGGGGCGATCGCGACGTCTACGAGGATTGCTCGCGCCGGTTCTGGGCCGAAGTGGCCGCCGGCACCGAGCGCCAGTTCGTGGCCGAGAAGCTGGCCGAGCGCAACGAGCGGCACAAGCGGCTGGGAGACAGCCGCTATGTGGTGGAACCCAACGTCAAGGAAGGGAAGGGCGGGCTGCGCGACCTGCACACGCTCTACTGGATCGGCAAATATGTCCACAAGGTGCGCGATCCATCCGAACTGGTCGATGTTGGCCTGCTTACGGCGGCGGAATATCGCGCTTTCCATCGCGCGGAAAACTTCTTCTGGGCGGTGCGCTGCCATCTGCACATGATCACCCGCCGCGCCGAAGACCGGCTGACGTTCGACCTGCAACGCGAAGTGGCTGCGCGCATGGCCTTTGCCGATCGCCCCGGCAAAAGCTCGGTCGAGCGGTTCATGCAGTTCTTCTTCCTCCAGGCCAAGCAGGTCGGCTCGCTCACCGGCGTGTTCATGGCCCAGCTCGATGAACAGTTCGCCCGCACCAAGCCCGGCTTCTTTGCCGCCTTGCGCCAGCGCCGCAAACGCAAGGTTTCCGGCTTCCCGATCGTGGCGGAAAAGATTTCGGTGCCCGATGACGAATTTTTCGCCACCGATCCGGTGCGCCTGATCGAGATCTTCGT
>Ga0068860_100005488_pt1 | contig 12851 bp, 9 predicted proteins | sample KBSSwiS32_FD_66597 | JGI IMG/M metagenome (GOLD analysis project Ga0068860, IMG submission 66597) | Switchgrass rhizosphere microbial communities from Kellogg Biological Station, Michigan, USA - KBS Switchgrass S3-2 | ecosystem: Host-associated > Plants > Roots > Rhizosphere > Soil ... | reverse complement strand
CCGGTCCAGGGACCGGATCCAATACCAGAGGGGGAGTCGCGCATGAGCTACCGGAGACGATGGGCAAGCGGTCTGGTCTGCATCCTGATGGTCGCGGGGGCGTGGCGCGCGAGCGCCGGCTCCATCTCCATCGTGGGCGACGCTCAACCCCTGGACGGGGACCCTCTGTCGGAGGGGATATGCAAGAACGCAGCGGGCCGCCTCTTCTTCCATTCCCAGGGCAGGCTGCTGTGGGGGACGCGTCCCTCGTGGGACGACTCGGTGCCGGTCGACTTCCCGACCAACGTGCTGAGATCGATCGTGGTGAGCGAAGGGACCAGTGCGCTGAGGCAGAACGATGGCCAGCTGTCGGGCACGAGCCTCCTCGGCTCCCTCCTCATGGGAGAGGACAGCGACGGGCTGCCGGTGAAGGTGGTCCTCTGCGGGAGCGATTCCGAAGCGGACCCAGGAACAAACTGGACCTTGATCGAGGCCTGGAACCCGCTCTCCAATGCCTGGGAGAACCCATGCGTGGCCACGCCAGAGGTCCCCAACCCGCGGGCGCTGCTGCTCTCCGGCACCTGGGATTCCAAGGGCGCACATCACGATGACGACCGGAGGATCACCGTCGCGTGCCAGACCGGGGCCCTCGCCAAGTGTGTCGCCTGGGGATACAGGCCCTGGGGGGTGGACTACCGGGGGAGGTCGCTGGCCATGGTGCATCAGACCTGCACGCGCATGGCCCGTGCCGACTACTGCGGAGACGGCGTGAGCCACACCCGGGAAGGGAACGTGATCGACTACTACGATACCTTCGGCATAGCCGAGCTGGACCCGAGCAGGTCGGAGGCTGCCGGGGAAACGTTCGAGGCCGCTTGGGGACCCGACGGCGCCGGCTGCTTCACCAGGCTGCGTGATGGGCAACCAGCGGCGGCGTTGGACCAGGAATGCCCCGGTCGCTTTCAGAAGCGCATCGTCGAGCTCCAGGAGGGCGATGAATGCCTCTATTCAAGCAAATCGATTTACTCGATCTTGCGCACCCGCACGGTCATGCCCACGCCCTGATCGGGTACGAGCTCATGCGTGAATGATCACGGGCCGTCCCCGACACCGGGGACGATAGGCGAGCGGGCTGCTGGGTCAGTCCTTTCAATGACCCCGCACCTCTGCGATGGAGCGATACAGCCCCAACACATCCGCCGCGAATCGCTCGCTCGAGTGACGCGCCACCGCGCCCGCCCGCGCGGCCTTCCCCAGCGCCTCCCGCCTCACCGGATCCGCCAGCAACCCCGAGATCGCCCGCGCCAGGGAGCCCGCGCTTACCTCCGGCAACCCCACCGCCTCCACTCCATCCTCGAACAGCTCCGCCGCGCCCCCCGCGCGCGAGGCGATCAGCGGCCGCCCGCACGCCATCGCCTCGGCGATGGTCAACCCGAACGGCTCCGGCCGCGTGCTCGCGTGCACCACCACGTCCAGCGCCCGGTACACCTCCTCCACCCGCTCCTGGAACGGCACGAAGCCCACCCGCCCCTCCACGCCCAACCTCGCCGCCAGCCCCTTCAGCTCCTCCAGCGAGAACTGCGACCCGCTGCTCCGATACACCGGCCCACCCACCACGTAGCACCGCGCGTCCACCTGGCTCGCGGCCTGGAGGAAGACCTCCTGCCCCTTCCACCGCGCGTACGTCGCCACCATCCCCACCCGCGCCGTCCCCGCCGGCGCCTCCGGTAACCCCGCCAGCCGATCCAGCTCCGCGACCGCACCGCCCGGAGAGAACCGCTCGACGTCCACCCCGTTCGGAACCACCTCGCACCGCACCCCTGGCAACCACCGGCGCGCGTCCTCCCCCACCGCCCTGGAGATGCACAGCGCCGCCGCGGCCGACCCCGCCGCCGCCCGCAGCCCGTACCGCATCAACGGCCGCTCCCCGATGAAGTCATGCAGGTGCCACACCACCGGCACCCTCCCCCGCAGCGGCGCCAGCAGCAGGTGCACCTTCAACCCATTCGAGTGCACCACGTCCGGTCGCCGGGCGACCAACCGCTCGCACAGCGCCCTCGAAAATCGCGCCGCCTCCAGCCCCCTCGCCGCCGTCCCCAGCGCCGTCTTCGCCAGCGCCACCACCCCACCCGCCCGCACCGGCGAGTCCCCCAGCGCCGCCAACCGCTCCGGCATGGGCACCACCTCCACCTCCGCGCCCAGCGCCGCCGCCTTCTCCACCAGCGGCCCCCCTCCCAGCGCGACCACCACGAAGGTCACGCCCGGGGCCTGGCCGAACCGGAGCAGGTCCAGCAGCACCCGCTCCGCGCCGCCGATGCCTCCGACCGGATTCACCACCGCCACGCGCACCCGGTGGCTTCTAGCCCATCGCCACCCACGGCTATACTCGCGAGCGAACCGGGCCGGTTCCGTCTCACAGACGCGCCCAGCGCAGAATGATCACCTCCTTCGTCGCCTTCCTCACGTCGCTCGTCGTCGGCGCGGTGCTGACGCTCGTCGTGCGGAACCGCGCCTACGCCCACGGCTGGTTCGACCAGGCGAAGTCCAGCCGGAAGATCCACGCCCGCCCGGTCCCCCGCCTCGGCGGCGTGGCCATCGTGGGCGGCTTCTTCGCCCCCCTGTGCGCCCTGATGCTGGTCGACTCCGGCGTGGGCACCGCCTTCTTCATGCAGGACCGGCTGGCGCTGGGCCTCTTCGCCGGCGGCATCGCCATCGCCTTCCTCGGCCTGTACGACGACTTCCGCGGCGCCGGCGCGCGCCTGAAGTTCTTCGTCCAGTTCGCGGTGGCCGCCGGCCTCTACGCCCTGGGCTTCCGCGTCGAGGTGATCTCCACCCCCTTCGGCGCCCCCATCGCGCTCGGCTGGCTGGCCGTCCCCTTCACCCTCCTGTGGATCGTCGGGGTGGTGAACGCGATGAACCTGATCGACGGCCTGGACGGGCTCGCCGGCGGCGTCGCCTTCTTCGCCGTCCTCCCCAACTTCCTCCTCGCCTTCGCCCGCGGCGACGTCGTCCTCTGCCTGGTGATGGCGGCCCTGGGAGGCGCCGTCCTCGGCTTCCTCATCTTCAACTTCAACCCGGCGTCCATCTTCATGGGCGACACCGGGAGCATGTTCCTCGGGTTCGCCCTCGCCGCGGTCTCCCTCAAGACCTGCTCCAAGTCCGGCACCGCCGTCTCGATGCTGGTCCCGCTCATCGCGCTCGGCCTGCCCATCATGGATACGCTGCTGGCGGTGGTCCGCCGCACCATCCTCCGCCGGCCCCTCTTCAGCGCGGACAAGGAGCACATCCACCACCGCGTGATGAGCCGGATGCTGCTCAGCCACCGGACCGCGGTCCTCGTCCTCTACGGCGTGTGCTGCCTCTTCGCGCTCACCGCCCTGGGCCTCAGCTACGCCAACGGCGCCCAGAGCGCGATGCTGCTCACCGCCATCGCGGTGGTGGTGATGGTGCTGATGCGCAAGCTGGGCTACCTCAGCCTGGCCCGCGCCGGCGAGGTGGGCGAGGCGCGGCGCCGCAACAACCAACTCCGCGCCGTGGTGCGCGACGTGAGCGACGCGGTGGGCCGCGCCGGCACCCTCGCCGCCGTCTGGGACGCGCTGCGGGGGCTCCTGGAGACGATGGACGCCGCCCGCATCTCCCTCCGCGTGGACCGCCCGCGCCAGGGCGGCGCGGAAGCCGTCACCTTCGAGGCCTCCCGCTCCGCCGGCGCCGCGCTCCCCTTCGAGCTGGTGCTGGAGCTCCGCCACGGCGAGGCCGCCTCGCTGGGCCGGCTCACGCTCACCTGGTGCGACGGGCGCGGCGAGGTGGACCGCGACGAGGAGCTGGCGCTGGAGGTGCTGGCGGACGCGGTGGCCAAGGTGGTGAGCGTCCTCCAGGCGCGCGACGCCGCGGACCCGGCGAAGGTCATCACCCTCCGCTAGGAGCCCGCGGGGCAGGCCAATGACCGGGCTCCGGAACGATCACCGCGACGATGCCGCCCATCCCGACGGGTGGGCCGCGCTCGGTCTCGGCGCCGCGGCCCGCGGGCTCGGAGCGGAGAGGAGCTCGCGACCGTGGCGGCCCTGATCGACCTGCTGAGGCGCTGGCCCGAGAACCCCGAGGGCCTCCCGGTGGCGGCCTCGCTGGACCCCTCCGGCCTGGTCGCCGAGGCCGGTCGCCACGGCCTCTCCGGCCTGGCGCTGCACGCCCTGGAGCGCTCCGGCGCGCGCCTCCCCGACCAGGACGCGGAGCAGCTCCGGCGCGACGCGCTGGGCTTCCGCGCCGGGGCGGTGAAGGTGAAGCGGCTCCTCGGCCGGTCGCTGGACGCGCTCGCCGCGGCCGGCATCACCCCGGTGGTGCTCAAGGGCGTCCCGCTCGCGGAGCGCCTCTACGGCGACGCCGGCCACCGCGCGTCGACCGACGTCGACCTCTGGGTCCTCCCCGCGGACGCCGAGCGCGCCCAGCGCGCGCTCGAAGGGCTGGGCCTCCGCCCCGCGCCGGCCCACGAGCCGCACCACGTGGAGCTCTACAGCCCCGAGGGACTGGTGGAGCTCCACCGCTACCCCATCGCCCCCTTCGGCGAGCTTTACGAAGGCGCGGCGCTGCGCGAGCGGGTGATGGAGGCGGAGACCGGCGGCCGCGCGTACCTCCGCCTCGCCCCGGACGACGAGCTGCTCTACCTCGCGGTCCACGCCACCAACCACCTCCTCCAGCGCCTGGCGTGGGTCTACGACCTCAAGCTCCTCGCCCGCGCCGAACCGTCGCTCGACTGGGACCGCCTCCTCCGCACCGCCGCCGGCAGCGGCACCGGGGGCCTGGCCTTCTACGCGCTGGACGCCGCGGCGCGGCTCCTGGAGGCGCCCATCCCCGCCGGGACGCTGGCCGCCCTCCGCCCCTCGCGCTGGCGGGCGGCGGCGGCGGAGCGGCTGTTCTCGGAGGGGCGGCTGGCCTCCGCGTACTTCGCCGGCCACCGCCCGGCGTGGATCGCCGCCAAGGTGCTCCTGGCCCCGCGCCCCTGGCCGCTCCTCGGGCTGGCATGGCGCCGGTTCGCGAGGGGCTGAAAACTGGGGGAAGATCCCCCCATGGCCCAGGAAAGCGCCGAGGAGAAGGTGGCGAAGCTGGAGGAGCGCCTCGCCGCGCTGGAGGCCCGCGGCAGCGACAAGGACCGCTGGGACAAGTTCCAGATCCTCGCCGCGCTGCTCATCCCCGCCGCGGTGGCCTTCGCCGGCTACTACTTCTCCAACGCGCTGGCGGACGCGCAGCGCGAGGCGGAGAACCACCGCGCCCAGGCGTCGCAGATGGTGGCGGAGGCCAGCACGCGCGTCAGCCAGGCGGAGCTGATCTCCACCTTCATGAAGTCGCTCCTGAGCGAGAACCGGGCGGAGAAGGCGCTGGCCATCAAGGCGGTCATCCTCGCGCTGCCCGAGGAGGGGCCGCAGCTGGTGATGGCCATCCAGATCTCCTCGCCGGACCAGGAGACGCGCGCCACCGCCCACGCCGCGCTGGTGGAGCGCCGCGACAAGCTGGTGGAGGACCTGCACGCGCCGGACGAGGGCGCGCGGCAGCACGCCCAGCAGGCGCTGGTGGCCGGCTTCCGCCAGGACCCGGAGCTGGCGCAGCAGATCGTCTCCTCCGCGGAGAAGCACCCGGAGGACGGCGCGGGGTTCGTGCGCTCGGCGGAGGTGCTGAAGGCGGTGCCGCCCCAGCAGGTCGCCAACCCGGAGGTGGTCAAGCGCCTGGGGAAGGTGGCGGCGCTGCACGACGAGAAGGCCCGCGCGCTCTTCCAGCAGATCAAGCTCCGCGCCCAGCCGCCGCCCGACCCTCTCGCCGCCGGGCACGACGAGTGAGCTTCCTCCGCCGGCTCGGCACGCGCATCACCACCGCCTTCCGCCGGCTCATCCGGCGGCGGACCAGCGGCGGCGGGCTGGCGCCGCTGGGGGCCGACTCGCCGACCACCTCGTACCCGCAGCCGGGGTGGCAGATCAGCCGAGCCGCCGCGGACGCCGCCGCGCAGGCCGCCACCGCGCCCGCGGACATCCCGTTCGACCTCCTGGGCCAGGCTGGGTCGCCGCTGGCCACCCGGCCCATGCCGCGCGTGGTGCAGGACACCGGCCCGGACGAGGTGAGCACGGACCCGCAGCGCGGCCGGAGCTCGCGGCCCACCGACAAGGTCCATCCGCCCCCGTACGACCCGCTGGCGGAGACCGACGTCCAGCTCCAGCACGGCGCGGCGGGCGGCCTGTGGTTCAACCCCGGCGCCACCGCGCTGGCCACCGCGCTCTCCATCTCCGACGTGGCGATGCAGCGGGCGATCGACCTGCTGGTGCGCGAGCGGATGGTGGTGTTCGACGTGGGCGCCGGCTACGGGCTGCTCTCCCTGGTGGCGGCGCGGCGGTGCCCCGAGGGCCGGGTGATCGCCTTCGAGCCCATCCCCGACTACGCCGCGCTCCTCGAGCGGTCCGCGGCGAAGAACGAGATGCACCACCTGCAGATGGAGCGGGTGGCGCTCGCCGACCGCGACGGGACGGCGCGGCTGCAGCTCTCCCGGAGGCCCGGCCACAGCCGGCTGGAGACGGCCGGCCTGCCGCCCGAGCCGGCCGGCTTCCTCCAGGTGCCCGTCCAGACCGTCGACCAGGTGGTGGCCAGGAACACCGCGCCGCCGCCGGACCTGATGGTGGTGGACGTGGAGGGCGCGGAGGCGGCGGTGCTGCGCGGCGCCGCCCACGTGCTCCGCGCCGCCCGGCCCGTCGTGGTGCTCTCGCTCCACGGCACCGGCGCGGCGATCGCCAAGCTGCTCGACTCGTTCGGGCTGGACGCGTTCGCGCTGGGCGCCGGCGACCCGCGGCCGCCGGTCGCCTCCACCCGCTGGGCGGTGGGCTTCCCGCGCGAGCGCGTCCACCTCCAGACCTACGTCGGCCCCCTGAGCCACCGCGCCATCGTCGAGCCGGACCGGATGCGGTGAGCCGCCGGGGCGTCAGGACCCCTGGATGATGCGGAAGCCCCAGTAGAGCATCCCGTTGAGGTCGATCAGCCCGAAGCCGAACGTGACGACGCCGTTCTGGAAGTCGTCCATCGCGAGCGACAGCCGCACCTTCCCGCCCAGCACGCGCAGGCCCAGCTCCGCGCCGACGTGGAAGACGGCGTCGTAGTCCTGCACCCCGAAGAGGCCCTTGCTGAGCTTCACGCCGACGTCCGCGCCGGCGAACCACGGCTGGTGGGTGCGCCAGAGGACGCCCGGCGTGCCGAAGAGGCCGATGGAGGCGGGGTTGAGCTGCCAGTACCCGCCGATGGGGAGGATGAGCGCGAGGTCGGGGATGAGACCCAGCGCCGGCTCGTAGCCCAGCTCCAGGCGGTCCCAGCGGCTGGAGAAGAGGTTGAACCCCACCAGGGGCGCGAAGGCCGGGCGCCGGTAGTTGAAGCGGTAGGGGATCAGCCGGCCGGCCACCTTGCCCACCGTGAGCAGGTTGTCGTCGGGGATGGAGGACGGGTCCAGCTCCAGCCCGAGCATCTTGCTCGACTGCTGGCTGAGCACCGCCACCTGGGCGGCGATCAGCGCGCGGGTGGTGGTGCCGTTGTTCTGCTGGTGCTCGATCTGCCGCTCGCGGGAGAGGATGCTCAGCATCGCGCGGTTGGTGAACGCCTCCGGGTCCGCCAGCAGCTCGCGCTCCTCCTCGGAGTAGCCCACGAACGCCTCCTTCCCCAGCAGCTTGAGGAAGTACGCGAAGTCGTCGCGGTGCTCCTTCACCAGCTCCGCCTTCGCCTCGGAGTCCGGGCCGCCCGCGGTCGCGTCCACCTCCTCGTCGTGCAGCGTCCCCACCGCGCGCATCAACGCGCCCACCGCCGGGTTCGGAGGTTTGGCCGCGTCGTAGCCCTGGGACTGGCTCCACGCCGCCGCCTCGTTCGCCAGCCCGGCCAGCTCCTGCTGCTCGGCGCCGGCGGTGACGCGGCTCCAGGTCTTGAACTCGCGGTCCAGGAGGGAGTGGAAGACCCAGCGCGGCTCGGCGGCGTCTTCGCGGGGCATCCCCAGCTCCGAATACGTCGTCTTGAGCGCGTCGAACATGCAGCGCGGCCGGCTGCGGGCGGGCTTGCCCCGAGCGCCGTCCGCCTCCTGGTCGCAGATCCACCGCGTGTAGTCGTAGGCGCCGTCGTAGACGCCGACCTCGTAGTCGAAGGTCCGGAACGGCTGGGCGAGGAAGGCGCCGAAGGCGTAGAGGTACTCGCCGACGATGGGGGTGAGCCGGCCCGCGATGAGCAGCTTCGGCGGCTGCTGGGTCGGGTTCTCGCGCCAGACGTAGCGCGCCACCGTCTGCAGCTCGTACTTGCCGGCCACCGCGTAGAAGTTGCCCGCCAGGTTCGCCACCTCGCTCAGCGACGGGTAGACCGGCGTGGGGGTGGCGGCCTCCATGCCGGCCGGGTCGCCGTTGTCGGAGATGTACCGGCGGCGATCCGGGTCGATGTAGAAGAAGTGCCGGTCCTTGGTGGTGACCCCGCCGGCGCGGTCCACCATCGCCTCGGTGAGCGAATAGCCCAGCCCCAGCGGGACGTTGTCGAAGGCGCCGCCGTCGATGAACCAGTCGTGGGTGAGCAGCTCGTTCTCCACGCACTCCTGCCCGGCCGCCGTCGGCTTCTCGGTCACCCGGCAGAAGCGGAGCTTCCGGGGGCCGAAGGCGAGGGGGAACGCGCTGGAGGCCTCGGTGAGCGCCAGCACGTCGTCCACCGCCACCCGGTTGTCCGTGGTGGGCACCTTGGGCAGGTGCAAGTACGAGCCCAGGGTGTGGTCGTCCTGGAAGGAGTGCTCGTAGTAGCCGAACTGGCGGTCGCGGCTCTCGGCGCGCAGCGCGGTGACGTAGCGCTGCGTCTCGATGGTGAGCCCGTCCTGGTTCAGCGTGTACGGCTGGGGCACGTAGTGCGGCGGCTCGGAGCGGCGCTCGGTGTCCGCCGGCGGCGGGCCGGTGACGTCGAGGAGCGTGGGGTGGAACTTGGTGGTGGTGATGCCCACGGCCAGCTTGCACGACGGGTCGTACTTCGCCTTCTCGACGGCCTCGCGGAAGCTCTCCTCCACGCCGAGGAACGCGCGGCGGGTGAACACCGCGTCGTCCAGCCGGTAGGCCGGGCCGCCGTCCTCGCAGTCCTTCCCGCCGAAGTCCTTGCAGTCCTTCTGGCACGCGGCCAGGCACACGTCCGCGCCGCCGCCGCCCACGCGAGCCGCCCAGGACGACTCGAGGTGGCGGTCGTGGCAGTACTGGACGCAGGTGCGGTCGCCGGCGAAGAGGCCGTCCCAGCCGACGGGGATCCACGACTGGTAGAAGGCGTTGCCCAGCGGGGAGGCGCCGCCGTCGTCCGCGCGGCACCACTCGATGGCGGCGATGAGGGCGTTGATGTTGCCCGCGGAGGCGCCGGTCACCGCCACCATCTTCGGCGGCGGGAGGCCCTTGAGGAGGTTGGCGTCGTGCTCGTGGAGCTTGATCAGGCGGACCACCGCCCAGTTCAGCCCCGCTTCGTAGTTGCCCAGGCTGATGCCGCCGCTGATGGTGAACTCCACCGGGGTGAAGTCCTTGGGTTGGTCCTCGGCGGCGGCGGGGAGGGAGACGGAGAGGGCGAGCGCGGCGAGGGCGTGGCGCAGGGTCAAGGTCAAAGACGACCTCCGGAAGGGGCCTTCACGGTAGTCGGCCCATCGGGTGGGGACGAGGGGTTTTGCGGGGCGAGGGGTGGTAGAGCGTGGCGCGCCGTGGCCCCTTCACTGCTGGAGACATTCCGGTCGCTCGCGTCGTTCGACCCGCCGAGGCGGTCGCTCGCGGGCGCGCCGTGGGAGGAGTACGCGGACTGGGCGATCTCGCAGGGGCTGGCGCCGATGGCCGCCTACAACCTGGAGTACCGGATGGGGGGCGCCGGCGCGCCGGAGTGGGTGCGGGACCGGCTGCTGTCGATCTACCAGGGGTCGCTCAACGACAACGTGATGAAGCTGGTCAACTTCAAGCGCGCCACGGACGAGGTGGAGGGGCAAAGGTGGGCGCTGCTGGGAGGGGCGTCGTTCGCGGAGGCGCTCTATCCGCACGTGGCGTTCCGGCCGGTGCTGGAGATCCAGCTGCTGGTGGCGCAGGAGTCGCTGGCGCCGCTGTTCAAGGCGCTGGGGCAGGCGGACTTCCGGGCGGACCCGGCGGTGGAAGGCGTCCTGTCGGACGGGCGGACGGCGGTGATCTTCCGGACGCAGTCGCTGGGACCGGCGGTGTGGGAGCGACTGTTGCCGATGAAGGTGTATGGGCCGTCGGCGTTCCGGCTGGACCTGGAGGACGCCGTCCTCGCGCTCTGCCTGGAGCACGCGCGCGAGGGGTACCAGGTCCCGCTCATCACCTTCGTCGACCTGCGGGAGCTGCTGCTGGGCGCGCCGTCGCTGGGGGGGCCGTACTCGCGCCAGCCGGACTTCCTGGAGCTCCGCAAGCGCGCGAAGGAGTGGCGGCTGGAGCGGGCGCTTTGGGCCTCTGTCTCAGTGGCGGCTCGACTCTTCCCGGAGCTGGAAGCGGTCGCGGCGGAGGCGAGGCCTCCCGAGCTGCGCGGCGCCACCCGCCAGCTCCTGGAGCGGCTGGTGGTGGAGCCGGTGACCGCGCTGGGGAAGATGCGCGTGATGCGCGGCGCGGACCGGATGCGGCGCTGGCTGGTGGGCGGCGGGAGCTGAGCAGGAGACTACTCCGCCACCGGCCGCGGGCCGCCCGGACCTCGCAGCGGGACCTCCGGGGCAATGAGGGCGATCAGCAGTCCGAGCAACGCGATGAAGATCGACACCTGGTAGATGCGCTTGATGGCGTCGGTGAACGCCTCCTTTAACGCCATCGCCAGGTCGTCCACCATCCCCATCGCCTCCTGCTCCCTGACCTGCATCTGGGCGAGCCGCGCGCGGCGCGGGTCGTCCGGCGGGGCACTGGCCAGCGCCGCCTCCAGCGAGCGGCGATCCTTCTGGAAGCACTTCCGTACGCGGTCCTTGGCCTTCTCCACGTCGAAGGTGCCTATCTCATCCCCCATCTCTTCCGGTGCCGGTGCCTGCGCTTGTGCCTTGCCGTCCGGGGTCTCCTCGCAGCCCCCTTGCAGGGACTGGACGCGCTCCTGGAATTCCCGCGGAAGTCGTGCGATCGCCGCCGCCCGCTCCTCACCGATCCGCGACGCCAACGTGGTGGCGAAGATCGTCCCCACGATGGCCAGCCCCACCGTGCTTCCCATCTGCCGAGCGAACGTCGCCATCGATGTGGCCACGCCGATCTGCTCCGGCGGCCCCGCGCTCTGGATCGCCAGCGTGAACAGCGGGATGGACGGGCCTAGCCCTGCTCCGACGACGATCATCTTCAGCGTCACCTCGGCTTGCGTGCTGTGGGCGGTGAGCGTGAATCCCATCACCACGAACGAGATGCAGAGGATGACCAGCGACCCGATCAGCAATCCCTTGTACTTGCCGATCCTCGCTACGAGCTGTCCTACGGCGACGTTCCCGGCGATCAGCCCGAGCGTCAACGGCGTGATGGTGAGCCCGGACGCTGTGGCGGTCAGCCCCACCACGTTCACCATGTACAGCGGCAGGAAGACGATGGCCGCCAGGAACGATCCGCCCACCACGAACGCCGCCAGCGCGGTGAGCCGGAACGGGCGGATGCCGAACAGCGACAGGTTGACGATGGGGTTGGCGGATCGCCGCTCGATCAGGAGAAAGAGCGCGGTCCCCACCACCGCGGCAGCAAAGAGCACGACGATCTGCCACGAAAGCCACGGCCAGCCGCCGCCCCGCTGGTCCCCCTCCCCTCGCCCCAGGCTGAGCGCTACCAGCAGTGGCACCACGCCGACGCTCAGCGCCAGCGCGCCCATCCAGTCCACTGAACCGCCCTCGCGGCTGGCCAACCGGAGCGCCGGCATCTTCGCCAGAATGAACAGGATGGCGATCAGCCCGATGGGCAGGTTGACGAAGAACACCCAGTGCCAGCCCCAGTGTTGGGTGATGAAGCCACCCGCCAGCGGGCCGATCACGCTGGACAGCCCGAACACCCCCCCGAATACGCCCTGGTATCGGCCGCGCTCGCGCGGCGAGAAGATGTCCGCGACCACGGCGAACGCGGTGGTGAACAGACCCGCCGAACCGGCGCCCTGGATGGCCCGGAAGCCGATCAACTGCGCCGTGGTTTGCGACACCCCGCACAGGAACGACCCGGACAGGAAGATCAGAATCGCCGACAGGAGCACCCGCCGGCGCCCGAACATGTCGGAGAGCTTGCCGTAGATGGGGACCAGCACCGTGGATGCAACCAGATAGGAGGTCGTGATCCACACGTAGAGCGACGGCACGATGTGGAGCTTCGTCGCGATCGTGGGCCCGGCGGTGGCGACCACGGTCTGGTCCAGCGCGGCCAGCAGCAGGCCAAGCAGGGAGCCGGTGATGGTGAATACCTTCTCCGCCCTGGAGAGCCCGCTGAAGGGGGCCACCATGGCGTCCGTCGAGGTCACGCCCATGCCCAAGAGCTACACGCTATAACCGCCCCGAGCCATGAAGATTTGCATCCTGGGCACCGGCTACGTGGGCCTGGTGGCCGGCACCTGCTTCGCCGACAGCGGCAACGACGTCACCTGCGTGGACGTGGACGCGTCGAAGATCGACACCCTCCGCCGCGGCGAGCTCCCCCTCTACGAGCCCGGCCTGGAGGAGCTGGTCCGGCGGAACGCGCGCGAGGGCCGCCTGGTCTTCACCACCGAGGCCGCGGAGGCGATCGGCGCCGCGGAGGTGGTGTTCATCGCGGTGGGCACGCCGCCCGGCGAGTCGGGGGACGCGGACGTCCGGCACGTGCTCGCGGCCGCCCGGCAGATCGGCGCGGCGATGCGCCGCTACACCGTGGTGGTGGCCAAGAGCACCGTGCCGGTGG
>Ga0068860_100005486_pt1 | contig 12855 bp, 5 predicted proteins | sample KBSSwiS32_FD_66597 | JGI IMG/M metagenome (GOLD analysis project Ga0068860, IMG submission 66597) | Switchgrass rhizosphere microbial communities from Kellogg Biological Station, Michigan, USA - KBS Switchgrass S3-2 | ecosystem: Host-associated > Plants > Roots > Rhizosphere > Soil ... | reverse complement strand
CAAGGCAGACTCAACATTGATTGAGGCAGAAGGTGGATGGTCTTCGCAGATTGAAGAAGGAGATTACTTCCTGCTTTGTACAGACGGATTGCTGGAAAACTGGCGCGATGATGCACTTGCTGATCTACTGTCATCCCCCCACGAAGACAATGAAAACCTGGCAGACCTTTTTCAAAAAAGATCGTTTAACCGTACCCGGGATAATTATTCCATGTACCTGGTGCAGATCAAAAAAGATCCCGAACACCATAAAAGCCCAAAAAAGAATAAAGTTGCAACCGGGTTCTTTTTATTTGCATTGCTGGCACTGGTGGTGGCCAGTACTGTGTATTTTACCTCACAAAGAAAGAATGATCGCGGAATAAACACCAAAATAAAAGGCTTACCGGGCAGCATAGATACCCAGCCTTTGCAAAAACCGCCAATGGTAGTAATAGAAGATTCGGGAGCGGTGAAAGAACAACCATCAAAAGATACTGTTCTTACACCGGTACATGTTCAGATTATCAATCCTGCTGGTAAAGATAGTATACACAAGCATAAACAACCTATAACTGTTGAGAAGATTGTCAGGAAAAAGACAGCAAAGGATTCAATTGCCGGCCCGCCATTGATAGAACCGGTGCCTTTAAAACAAAAAGAGGATTCTACACAGGACAAATTTTAATTAAACCGCCATGCTGCTTTTTAACCGATATGAGTACAATCCGCAGTCTGATCTTCTGGGCAAAGGCGGTTTTTCAAGGGTGTATAAAGCATTGGATAAAAAACTGAACAGGCAGGTAGCGTTGAAAATTTATAAGACCGGGGATGTTTCAGAACGCTATAGCCTGGGCTCAGAAATACAGCGAGTAATCAATCTTGACCATCCAAATGTGAGCCGGTATCTTGATATCGATGATATTGAAAATGAAAATGCGTTTGGTGAAGTTGAAAAGATCCAGGTTTGCGTAATGGAATTGCTGGACGGCGGAAATATACTGAATTACTATAGAGCACACCCCGACGAAACGCTGTTAATAAGATTATTGGTGAACGTGTTAAACGGGCTTGCTTATTTGCACGAGAATGACATCATACACCGGGATATTAAACCGGGGAATATATTAATAAAAAACACAAAAGCCGGACCAGTAGCTAAGATTACTGATTTTGGCATCAGCAAGATTGCCGGAACCATTTCTGCTGCTGATTCATCTTCTGCGTTAATTGTTTCTATTCCATACATGGCACCGGAGCAACTGAATGCAAAGAAATTTGGGATTAATGGTAAGGTGTCTTTTAATATTGATCTATGGTCTTTGGGAGTAGCCGTTTATGAAATTGTGACCGGGGATGTTCTGTTTAAGAATAATCCCGAGGATTCAGCAGAACAGGTCATGTTGAATATTATGGCGCCGGGTATTCCTGCAAAAATAGAAACGCTGCCTGAACCCTTTCGTTCTTTTGTAGCTAAATGTGTTATAAAAGATGCACGGGAAAGGCCGGAAGATGTGGGCGGGTTGATTGCATTATTGGAAAGCAAACCTGCTATGAATGAGAAGAAAGTTTATCGGGATGGCAGAGATTTGCCCAATGCGCAGGGCGCAGCGGGAATACCTGCACCCGACTCAAAGGTTCTGAAAGATGAAGATCCGGCAGTTGGTATGCAGATGCTACGACCGGGGCCCACCTCAATAAATGAAGACGATGCAGGTGAGGATAGGCAGGCACTGCTGAATGATCAGGATGCTGCGGCAGAACCTGTTTTGGGTACCGAAGCTACAGCAGCGGATAGTGATGAGACCCGGATAAGGGAATTGTCGCAAGTGTCTGTAAAGGAAGATCAGGATGATACAGCAACACCAGTGTTTGGCACAAATGCCGCGGCAGAAGAAAATGATGCTGCTCAAATGCTGCAATCCCTCCCATCTTCTATAAAAGAAAACCAGGAAGACCATGATGCTACAAGAGTAACAGCTTTCGATGAACAGGCCCCGACAGAAGATAATGATGCTACGCAGATACTTCAATCGCTTCCACCCTCAATAAAAGAAAGCCTGGAGGAGCCGACTGATACAACAGCACCCGCCTTTGATTTTAAGGCTGTGGCAGAAGATACTGATGCCACGCAAATATTGCCATTGCTTCCCGGTTCTATAAAAGAAAATCAGGGGGATGAAGATGCAACAGGGGTATTTGCTTTTGATGCAAAGGCCGGGGCAGAAGATGATGATGCTACGCAAATACTGGAATCGCTTCCGGCATCAGTAAAAGAAAATCAGGAAGGCGATGACGCCACCACGGTCCCGGCTTTTGATTCAAAGGCTACGGCAGAAGATGATGATGCTACCCAAGTGCTGCAATCGCTGCCGTCCTCCATAAAAGAGAATCAGGAAGACCAGGCTGATCAGGACGCTACCGCGGTACTGGCTGTTGGCCCCAAACCTATTGAGGAAGATAATGAAGCTACGCAATTATTGAAACCAGGTGGCAGCGGCAAACCATTTGCAGCGGGAGACAATGAAGCCGGTAAAGCAAACAGTTTTCAAACTGGTACACATGGGCAGGAAGAACCCGAAAACAAGATACTATTGTTTAAACGGTATGAATACTACCCCAATAAAAACCTGATTGGCAAGGGCGGATTTTCCCGGGTGTACAAAGCATTCGACAAAAAATTGCAGCGTTGGGTGGCTTTGAAAATTTATAAAACAGGTAATTTTTCTGACAGGTATAGTCCTATTGCCGAAATTCAGCGGGTTGTCAATCTTGATCATTCAAATATATGCCGTTACCTGGATATTGAAGAAATTGAAAAAGTTAATCCGTTCGGCGAAAAAGAGACCATACAGATCTGCGTAATGGAATTGCTGGACAGCGGTAACCTTTTGCAATATTTCGAAGAAAATCCCGATCCAAAAATTTTTGCAAAACTGTTGCGCGATGTTTTTATGGGCCTCTCTTATTTGCATAAGAATGGCATCATACACCGGGATATCAAACCGGCCAACATTCTGATTAAACAAACCATAGACGGGCCGATCGCAAAAATTACAGATTTTGGCATTAGCAAAAAATCGGATGCTATAAATAATAATAGCTCTTCAGCGCTCGTGGTCTCCATTCCATATATGGCACCGGAGCAACTGAATGTAAAAAAGTACGGCATCGATGGAAGAATTTCATTTAACCTTGATTTGTGGTCATTGGGGGTGACAATTTATGAAGTACTGACCGGTAAGGTATTGTTTAAAAACAGTGAAGCAGACAATTCTGAACAGATCATGACCAATATCATGGCGGCAGAATTGCCGGATAAAATCCGGGACCTGGAAGCGCCTTTTGCCGAAATTGTTGCCAGGTGTATTGTAAAAAAAGCGTCGGACCGCGCGCAAAGAGTGGAAGAACTGCTGGCAATATTGCAGCGCAACGCAAATACTGGCATACTGCAGTCGGTTATCGCCACCCACCAGGCAACACCTGCTCCGAAAGCAGTTGTCAACACAGAAAAACCTGCCGAACAGCCGGTAGCACCAGAGCCCATTGCAGAAAAAACGAGCAGTAAAGGATCCAGAAGCGGGTTTTATGTGCTGGAAGATGATGTGAAAGCCATTAAGCCAACCTCAACTTTCCGCAAACGGTATCTGGTACCGGGTTTGATTCTTGTATTGCTATTAGCAGCAACAACAGCCGCTTTTTTTATTAAAAGAAACAGCAGTCAACCCGTGAACGTGCTGCCTGCCAAAGAAAATCATGATGTTCTTGCAGATACGGTGGCTACTGTGCCGCCACCCTTGGCAACCGATAGCCTGTCAAAAGGAGCCCCGGTAAATGATAGCATTAAAAAAGCCGTCCCCGCAACTGCAATTAATGGCAGTAAAGGAACTGACAATATTGTTGAAAAAAAGAAAAAGAAAGAAGAGCCTGTTCCTGTTAAAAATAGTGCAAAGCGCGAAAAAATTGGGGCGGATACTTATCTGCTCGAATTAAAAGCTTCGTTGGATTGTATCGTTAAGATTAATTCGTTTAACTATGGTGAGATTAAAGCGCATGGCAAGATGAAAGTCTGGCTTTCGATCGGCAGCTACCAGATAAAAGTCACGAGTATGGCAGACAATACAGAAATATATTCAAGAAGCATTGATGTTGGTGCAGGTCAACTCGGCAGCGTTGGGCATTTGCAGATTAAATAGCGGCTATTACAGTTATTATATCTAATCTTATTGTCCGAAGCAAGGCGTTTTTTTCAAGGTTCGAACTCATTGTGGCAGCCGACTCGTTTCTTCAAACACTGTTTCCCGGAGATTTCATCATTTACAAACCATTCTTCTAAAAGGTCAACCTTGATGGCCAGTTCTGCAATATTCTTCTTGTTAGTGGTTGACTGAATAAGCTGATCTCCCGGTCTTTCTTCAATCTGTTTCCTCAGCGCCGCCCTTATTTGTAATTCATGTTTTTTCTGGTATTCAAACCCTGTAATTCTTTTTAAAAGCACGGTTTAATGTGGTTGCTGAGATATTGACTTTAGAGCCGTTATCCTGGGATGTATACTTCCGGGCCAGGTGAGGTTTACGCTTAAGTCTTAAAAATCAGTTTCTTTAATTCGATTTCAAAAACTTTTCAACTATCATTGAATTATTATCGGACAGAAGCAGCATGTAAATGCCTGCTTGCAGTTTTTCAAGACCATTGAACAATACATGATTGCTGCCAATCTCAAGTATTACAATTTTTTGTTGCAGGAGCCTGCCACTTAAATCAACCAGTTGAATGGTGGACGGGGTACGGACTTTGCTTTTGATGTTCAGAACCGTGTAGTTAATTGCCGGGTTCGGTGCAGTGCTGATGTCATTGATAGTTATTGCATCATTAAACAAAACAACAATGGTTTTAGAATACTGCACATTGCTATTGGTATTTATTTTCTTCAGTTTATAATATACGTATTTGCCTGGCCTGTCATTCACTATATCCGTATAGTTTTGTTTTGAGCCTGCAGTCATAGTTGTGAACTGGCCAACAACGGTAAAGTCTATTCCATTATAGCTTCGCATCAATTGCAGCTGGCCAGGTGTATTATTCGCTACATTCCATTTAAGCAGTACTTCTTGGTTATCTTTTTTTACTGCTGAAAATGCTGAAAATTCCGAAGACAATAAATTGCTATAGGTTACCTGTGTCTGCGCTGTATCTGAACAACCATTACGTTGCTCTGTCAGCACCAGGGTATAAGTACCAGTGTCCTTAATTGACGGGCTTTGTATGTTGGCAGTATACCCGTTAGGGCCAGTCCAATTCCAGCCGAGCCCAATAGAACCTCCATAAGGAGTATTATAATTACTCTGGGCCACATCTCCGCCTACCAGGTTGGCTGTAGTGCTGGTATCTCCGGCGATAAGTATTCCGGTTGTGAAAGCAGAGGCTATCGGCTTGTAGTAATCAGCATTTACAATGACACTATCTGTTTGGGCAGAGCAACCAACCACTATAGAAGATGTCAAATAATAGGTTCCTGCCTTATTCACCGTAATATCGGCAGCATTGGGATCGGAGACAATGTTTCCTGTGTTGGTAGACCATTGATAATACGCACCGCTTATTGTTGTAGCCGGTGATAAAATAGTTGATGTAAGATTACACTTCAAAGCAGTAGGTGTCGCAATTTGTGATGAAATCTGCGGGGCATCCAGGAAAACCTGGGGCTCTGTGAAATCCTGCAAGGCTGAAGTAAACGCTGCAGAAGATCGGCTCTTTGTCATCACACGGGTAAAAGGCGGAGAACAGGCGTCCATACCTACCGATAATGCTGGGTCAATTCCAAGACTTGTTAAATCTACAGCTGTCTCGCCAAAATTATAGGCGTCGTAGTTGGCAGAATAGTAATTGTTGGGTGAATTACCGATACTTTTGGAATTTGTACCCCATGGCGTTGAAATTGTAATAGCGGTTGAAGCACTGCCCCATGCCAGGATAGGACTGGCAGCTAAAGGCGAAATTTTTGCATATCCATAAGCAGCACCATAAAACTCACCTGCAACAAATTTAAATGTTGACGGACTGATGCTGCTATATGTAATGATTGAAGTCCATATATATACGGAGATATCTGAAACACCCGAAGTACTGTATGAAAAGGCGACTGCCAAATCTCCCATTGCGCTTATGGTACCATTAGCATTAAATCTCCATTCACTATGCCCGCCCGTGGCCGATGGTCCTGAATTACTGAATAAGCCTGTGGTCTTATCATAGGCTATCCTGGAGCGGAATAGTTCAAAGTCAACATAACGATTACCTGTGTTACCGAGGGTACTTACACCCATAGCAAGGATAAGATGACTTGGATTGGTGTTGTTAATCACTGTGCCGTCCCTGCGCATGTGTATATACGTGTCAATGATATCAACTTTATCTGCAACAGTGCTTCCACTTGGTGTGGTAGACCAACCTGAAGGGTTATCTGTGTTTTTAGACCCATTTGTATATGTTGTAAGGTCGTTATTACCGCCTGAATTGGATAATGCAAAATTATCCCTGTTGTACCGGGAGTCCAGCAATAGATATCCGTTTTGCGTGGAATACCTGGGAAAAGACATGCCACGGCTGAATGTCACATTATTGCCCGCAGCAATCTGGGCACGGTACAAAGCGGCTCCGCTGGTGTCAATGACTCCGATACCGATATTTGTGCCTGAACCAGCACTTCGAAACCAGTCGAAGCTGCCCAGCGGAAGGCTACCGGAAATATTTAAAGACTGACCGGAAACTACGTCGCCATCAATACCAAAAGCCGCAGGTAAACCCGGATTGTATTGTGAAAAACTCATAAACGGTGCAAACGAAATAGATAAAGTGCAGATTAAATTTATAGGATTAGGTTTCATGGTGCAGGTTTTTTGATACGCTTTATATGTAGCGATATACCGGCCAGGTTCTAATCTTATAGTAATTACCACATTATGATCATCGGTATTTTCAAATCCTTCCATTTTGGGAGATTATTCCAATTAATAGAGAAGAAAAGAAGAAGTTATTATAAAAGAATGCCTGGATCTAAGAGTAAATAAGCTGAAGAGTGCTTTACCGGAAACTTCATTGGGGCGGATTATGGCATTAAACAGGATATAGCTAATGCATATTAATATTCAATTTCTGCTAACGGGTCTTCAGTAAAATACTTGTGAAGGGCTTATTGTGCTATCCATCCATTTACAGGGTAGTCAAATGAATACAAGCGAAATGAATCAACGGGAAGCACAATCATCGTCAAATGATTATTGGATGCCAGTTGTGCGACCGTTTATTAATTCTTTTCAGGAAGGATCGCCCCATGTTGCATTCCGCTCGTCATTTTACGACGGTGATATACGTATGATGTATTAAATTCGGTATTATGAGAAAACTTACTATTACATCCATATTACTGTCACTTACTTTATCTGGCTCCTTTGCGCAGGGGCGTCGTGAAGCAGGGCCTGATCAGGCACCGAAAGATTCCATCGTAGAAAACATCATTCGCGAAGAGAAAAACAATTCGCAGTTACAGCAGCTGGCTCACCAGTTGTTCGATAGTATCGGGCCAAGGCTGGTAGGCACGCCGCAGATGGAAGCCGCACGCGATTGGGCATTGGCGAAGTATAAAAATTGGGGGATTGCTGCAGAATCGCAGAATTGGGGCGTCTGGAGAGGGTGGGAAAGAGGTATCTCGCATATCGATATGGTAGCTCCCCGTGTGCGCACACTGGAAGCCACCCAGCTTGCCTGGTGCCCGTCGATGGGAAATAAAACTATTACCGCTGGCCTCGTGATACTGCCGGACCTGGTAGATTCGGTAGCCTATGCCGCATGGATGCCATCTGTTAAAGGCAGGTTTGTCATGATATCCATGCTGCAGCCTACTGGTCGCCCGGACGATAACCTGGAACAGTTTGGTACAACAGAATCGGTTCAAAAAATAAAAGACCAGCGTACAAAAGCAACGGATAACTGGAACACGCGGATCAAAAAATCAGGGTATACAACACGCACGCTGCCCGTAGCACTTGAAAAAGCCGGCGCGGCAGGCATCGTCAGCTCTTATTGGTCCGCCGGCTTTGGAGTAGACAAGATTTTTGGTGCGTATACAAAGAAGATACCTTCTGTAGATATTATGCAGGAAGATTATGGTTTGCTGTATCGACTGGTGGAATCTGGGGCCGACCCGAAAATCAGCGTCCACACCGAATCTAAAGAGCGGGGCCCGGTTCCCACTTTCAACGTCGTCGCGGGTATCAGGGGTAGTGAAAAACCGAATGAGTACGTGATGCTATCCGCTCACTTCGATTCCTGGGATGGTGGTTCAGGTGCTACAGATAACGGGACTGGAACCCTGATGATGATGGAAGCGATGCGCATTCTGCAGAAAGTCTATCCGCACCCGAAACGTACACTATTAGTGGGACACTGGGGAAGCGAAGAACAGGGCCTCAATGGCTCAAGGGCATTCGTGGAAGATCATCCGGATACTGTAGGCCACCTGCAGGCGCTATTTAACCAGGACAATGGTACGGGACGGGTCATCAATATGTCGGGCCAGGGTTATCTACATGCATATGAATATCTTACCCGTTGGTTAAATAAAGTTCCATCGGATATCCGCGATTCTGTGAAGACAACTTTCCCGGGATCACCGGGTGGCGGCGGTTCCGACTTTGCGTCCTTCGATGCAGTGGGCGCTCCTGGCTTCTCCCTTGGCGCTTTGAATTGGTCCTATTTCAATTATACCTGGCATACCAACCGGGATACTTATGATAAAGTGGTGTTTGACGATCTCAGCAAAAATGTAATGTTGGTCGCTATACTGGCCTATATGGCGAGTGAAGATCCAAACAGAACTTCGACAGAGAAGGCGGTGCTGCCCATCAATCCAAGAACGGGCGAGCAGACCAAATGGCCGGCGCAGGTAAAGGCCATCAGGAAGGGCGGGCTGGATTGATCCGTCGCCGGAACAAGTCCATTTGGATGGCTCGTTTAGTTACCGGAAACTACAATATCCCCGCAATTTTTCAATGAATGTTATGCAGGTGCTTTTTATTAAGACAGCGCCAATCAGTCAACTGTTTGATTTTTCTTCAGTCGCCAAAGAAGATGGGAACATTATAACCAAATACAGTTACCAATGGAACAGCAGCATAATTGCCAATCACTAAAATATCCACGCGAATGGTATATTTGGTAAACTTTGTTGAATAGAACTACCAGTAAAAAATAAAGCAATGTTGTCTGAAACAGTACAGGGGGAACAAATCAATAATATAAAGATAGGCGACAGGTTACGGGTTTTGCGTTCCAACCAAAAGAGAACATTACAGGAGATTGCAGATGCAAGCGACCTCTCCAGGAGCATGATCTCCAAAATTGAAAATAACAAAGCAGTACCATCTGTGGCCGCGCTGGTAAAAATTGCAAAGGCGTTGGGCACAACTATTTCAAGTTTACTGGAGCATGATGCATTTCTGAATGCCATTCTTACCACCAGGAAAAAGGCCGAAGACAATCTTACTGTCACCGACAAAGGCTACTATATATATCCTTATGGGTCAGAATACCATGAGAAGAAAATGCAGCCCTTTTTGTTTGTTGCAAGGAAAGGGGAGGTAAAACCTCATGAAGTTTCGCACGAGGGTGAAGAATTTATCTATATTATCAGTGGCCAGATGAAAATGCAGGTAGGAGAAGTGGAGTATCTTCTAAAACCGGGAGACAGTATGTATTTTAATTCTCTGCAGAAACATGGAGTTATGCCCGTTTCAAACGAAGTTACCTACCTCGATATTTTTGTTTAAGCCGGCCACCGGTCAGTAATTTACCTAACCGGTTCGGGAGCGTATCCATTTATTCTTCTATTGCTGCTATGCTTCTCTTTTCAGGGACAATTCTGGAAAAAAAATTGGGCGGCGAAAAATTGTTTATATATTTGATTCAACAATGTTGAATATAAGTAAACATTGTTTTTATTTGCTTCATTACATTTTAACGAGAATGCCATTATGAAAAATACCATTAACTGCCTTCCTGCTTGCATGAGGTTGATCCTTGTCACCTTAAAATCATCTTTTATCGTATTGCTGGTTTTCGCATTTTCCTTAACATACATAAGCGCAACTGGCCAATTGGCAAAAGATACTGCTTACATACAGGTCCAGCTCGACAAAAAACTGAATGGCCCGCTAAAGCCTTTCTGGGCATTCTGGGGCTATGACGAACCTAACTATACCTATATGAAAGACGGCAGAAAGCTGTTGTCCGAATTTGCGGAACTAAGCCCGGTGCCCGTGTATGTGCGCGTACACAATTTGCTAACTACCGGTCATGGCGAACCGTCATTAAAATGGGGTTCTACAAACGCCTATACCGAAGATGCCAATGGCAAGCCAGTTTATAGCTGGACGATCATAGATAGCATATTTGATACTTTTATCAAAAGGGGCATGCATCCGATTGCGCAGATAGGGTTTATGCCCGAAGCGCTCTCCATAAAACCAGAGTCAGACAAATTTCAGGAGACGCCCGATCACAAAAAGGTATATCATTATACAGGTTGGTCCTATCCACCTTCCAGCTATGAAAAATTTGCGGGCCTTGTTTTTGAATGGGTGAAACACAGCGTTGCCCGTTATGGTATAAAGGAGGTAGAGCAGTGGTACTGGGAGGTATGGAATGAACCGGACATCAGCTACTGGAAAGGCAGCACAGAGGAATATATTAAGTTGTACGATTATTCAGCCGATGCGGTGAAACGCGCATTACCCACAGCAAAAATTGGCGGACCGGAAACCACCAATCCCGGTAGCGCATCGGCAGCGCTGTTTCTGAAAACATTCCTTACGCATATTGTCAGCGGAAAGAATTACCTATCCGGCAAAATAGGAACGCCGCTTGATTTTATTACATTTCATGCTAAAGGGGATCCTAAACTGGTGAATGGAGTTGTTCGTATGGATATCGGCAAACAACTCAGGCATATTGACAAGGGATTTGAAATCGTTGCATCTTACCCTGCGCTTAAAAAATTACCAATCATCATCGGAGAATCAGATCCTGAAGGCTGCGCGGCCTGTTCGGAAGATGTGTATCCGCAAAATGCTTATAGAAACGGAACCATGTATTCCAGTTATACGGCTGCTTCCTTTGCACGTAAATATGATTTGGCGCAAAAGCATGGTGTCAATTTGCGCGGCGCGGTTACCTGGGCATTTGAATTTGAAGATCAACCCTGGTTCCGCGGTTTCAGGGATATGGCCACCAATGGCGTTGACAAACCTGTGTTGAATGTTTTTAGAATGTTTGGTATGATGGAGGGTGACCGGGTGTATGTAAATGAAAACCTGGCCTACAATTATAAACAAGTGTGTGATTCAGGGGTGAGAGGCAATCAGCCGGATGTAAATGCGCTGGCGGCAAAAAGCGATCATGCGGCAACGGTTATGATTTGGAATTATCACGACGACAATAAACTGGATATGCCATCATCTCCCGTATCTTTAAAATTGAAGGGGTTGGTTGCAAAGAAGCTCCTGCTCACGCATTACAGGATTGACCAGGAACACAGTAACGCCTATACGGCATGGAAAAAAATGGGTTCACCCAAAAACCCCGATGAGCAACAATTTGCCATCCTGGAAAAAGCCGGGCAACTGGAAATGCTTCAATCGCCGGTATGGATACCAAGTATTAACGGGGAAGTACATTTAAATATTGATTTGCCCAGGCAAGGCGTTTCGTTACTACGTTTTACATGGTAAACAAATCTTATAAAAACAAATGATAAAAACCGATGAAAATACAATCCGTTAAAACGAAATTATATCAATGGAAGGGTCCGGTAAAAACAACGGACACTATTTTTGCAACACCATTGAGTGCTTTACCGTTCCAGGACGATGCACAGGCGCCTTTTCGTTTTTTTAGTTGGCTGGTAGTAGAGGTTACAACAGATGAAGGCCATACGGGATACGGCAACGCGGGTTTATGCCCCGATATTACCAAGCATATCATTGATTCAAAATTAACGGCTCTTTTATTGAATGAGAACCCGCTGAATACGGAATATTTGTATGAGAAAATGTACCGTTCTACCATAGCCTATGGCCGCAAAGGCGCAGTGATAGCCGCTATCAGCGCTATTGATATTGCCCTGTGGGATATTAAAGGACTGGTAATGCAGCAACCGGTTTTTATGTTGCTGGGAGGAAGAACCAAGGTGTCGATACCTACTTATTATAGTCGTTTATATACACGCAACCTGGATAACCTGCAGGCAGAAGCAGCACACTACAAGGCGGAAGGATTTCCCGGTATGAAATTGCGTTGTGGGTATCCGCTTACGGAGGGTATTGCCGGCATGAAAAAAAATGTTGAAATGGTAAAAGTGGTAAGGGAAACGGTAGGCGATGATGTGGATATTATGCTGGAGGCCTATATGGGTTTCAATTATCCGTATGCCAGGCAATTGCTAAGAGAACTGGAACCTTATAACCTGCGTTGGGCAGAAGAATTATTATTGCCCGATGAAATACACAATTTCGCCAAATTGAAAGCAGAAACAACGATACCTATTTCGGGAGGCGAGCATGAATACACAAGGTATGGGTTTCATGATCTTATCCAGTCGAAAGCACTTGATATTTTTCAGTTTGATACCAACCGCGTGGGTGGATTTACGGAAGCACAGAAAATATGCACCATGGCATTGATGCACGGCGTGGAAGTGATACCGCACGGCGGGCAAATGCACAACCTGCACGTAGTGATGAGTTCCATGGCCTCACCGATGGCGGAGTATTTTCCACAAACTGAAATTGAAGTAGGCAACGAAATGTTCTGGTATATTTT
>Ga0068860_100005484_pt1 | contig 12855 bp, 13 predicted proteins | sample KBSSwiS32_FD_66597 | JGI IMG/M metagenome (GOLD analysis project Ga0068860, IMG submission 66597) | Switchgrass rhizosphere microbial communities from Kellogg Biological Station, Michigan, USA - KBS Switchgrass S3-2 | ecosystem: Host-associated > Plants > Roots > Rhizosphere > Soil ... | reverse complement strand
ACCGAGATCGACGCTGAAGGGACGGCGAATGACGCCGAGCGCGTATCGGAAAGCCGCCGCGATTTTAAGCAACCGGCGGAGTTGAGGAGACTCGTCAAATACCGGCAGGGGATTGCCATCATCGATACCGCGGATCCGATCCTGTTTCGTTTTCTGCCTCGGGCTGATAACGGGGATGTAGTCGTTCCCACGCGACGGGTATTGGATCCACCCCAAACGCTCGCCGCGGCAGTACAGGCTATGAGGGATATCAAACTGGCACAGAAGCTATCGGCGGCTACTCCAATCCAAAGCAATAATAAGGACGGAACTGTGATCGATAGGTTAAGTGAGAATGATGCTACTAAACCAGATCAAACGGAGACCAGGCCCACTACGAGAGACTCAATCACCATTCGGCCACAACTGCGGGCCAGCGCGTTCGAGGACCAGTTACTGCCGTTCGAGCCGCCGCTGGAAGAGGAGTAGATCATGGACGGAGTCACGGGAAAAACACACAAGCGCAGGTTTGGGATTTCCTATGTTCTGCTGGTTGTAGCTGTGATCACTTACCTTGGAGTCTGGGGATATTCGGCCTTAGCCGCTGAATGGAAAGCGAAAGCCAGTATCCCGAAGATTGATCCGGTCCTGGCTATTATTAAAGGACTGCGCCAGTATCAAAAAATCAATGCCACTTTCCCGCAGACTTTCGATCAGGTCGAGACGCAGGTCTGGAAGCACGCCGTGCCGCCGGATTTTGGGGCGAACGGGCATTCGCTCGTGCTGAAGAACTATTACTATCTTTATACCTTTATCAATCCCACTCGCTGTACTCTCTGGGCCATTCCCGTTGGTCCTCAAGCCGGCCAGGCAAGTACGTACTTTCTGATACTCACACCCACGGATCGCGAGAAGTATAAAGGACCGCCACTTAGTCTCGAGGAGGCCAGCACCGTCACCGGTGTGCCGACGTATGCGCAGCTCGCCATCCTGGGGATGATCAGACAGGACCCATTACCACAGAAAAGAAATAGGTAGTGAGAGTCGTCTTTCGCATTATCTCCACCGGCGGCGTCGGAGCCGGTAGGGTTACCCGTTACATTGCTGAGCGCGATAAGGACCTCGAGCGTGAAGGTCCGGGGCTGCGGCCTTTGTTCAGCGAGGATGGCGAGGGGCTGTCTTATCGCACTGCTGACCGCGTGCTCGATCCCGATGGCCAGCCACAAAAAGACGATCTGCTTCATATCTCGGTTAGCTTTGAAGAAGCAGACTTCGAGAAACTCGGCGCCGATGAGAGGGAGAGACAAGCACGACTCCGTGAAGTGATCCGGGAAGGCATGACAGGCATGGCTGAGGAGATGAACGTTGAGCGTCTTACCTGGGTAGCAGGCATTCATCGCAACACGGAGAATCCGCACGCTCACATCGTGGTTCACAAACAAGTGATCGAGCGCGAGACCGGCAAAGAGAAAAGAATTGGCCGTATTCCGAAACAACTGCTTCCGCACAAGGAAATGCAGGGCGACAGAGAAGTTCTTGTTCCTGGTCCTATCGGCGACAGGTTTCTCGGAGCGCTTCAGAAACAGCAGGAACTCTATTTGACTCCTGAGCACCCGCAGACGAAGGCGCGTGTGGCGATGGACCATCTGATCGATCGAATTCGAGGGGGAGGAAAGACACAGAGTGAACGCGGTACGAATGAAAGAGGGGGCGGACAAGTTACTGAAGAGCGAGGCCGACATTCTCCTCGTTTGGCAAGCACCAGTTCTTTTGACCGTGCTGCGATTGCCAGAAGCTGGGCTGATGATGCCCAAGCGGCAGGTGCTTACAATGACCTCCGCCTCGCACTTGGTCGACGGTTCGAGCTGAGCATGCGTTTAAGTTTTGCGCAGGCCTGGCATGACCGTGCCGTTGAGCACGGCGACACTTATCGTTTCGAAGTTGCCGATCAATCTACGAGCGAAGAGCGCAAGATTTCTGACTTGGACGTTCACCGGCGAGCAGCCGCGCGTGCTCAGCATTTCCCTGATCGTGCCGATCGCGAGCGAGCTTATGAGGCGGATCTCAGCCGGCATCGAGAAACCCTGGATGAATTGAGAAAGGCCCGGGAAGGGAAGATTGATGCGCTCGGCAAAGACATAAGCGCCCTGAGCGGCAAGTTGGCTCTCGTTGAAGCCCGTCTCTCACCTGTCTATGACCCTCACGCTACGAATCATAAGCCGATCATTTCGCGACCCACCCTATCCGAGTTACAGGAGCAGGCCGTCAAGCTCAATCTGCCGGAGATATTTCGGGAGTTGGAAGATCTACGCCGCGACTTGGCCCAGGAGCACAAGGCTCCGGTGCGTACTGATGAGGAGGCAGCTACGCTCGGAGCGCAGTTTAATGTGGCGCGTGCTGCCTATCTGGCCAGAGAGAAGCGGTTGGACAACTTTGAAGCTTCAGTTCATTTGGTTAACTACGAAGTAGCAGATGAGCGATGGTCGCTGGCTGCGCTCGACAAGCAAATAGCGCGGCGTCGCGAGGATACCAAGATTATTCCTGAGCGTGCGGCTCGGATCGATTTACGTGCGCTCGCGCGGATCAACTATTCGCCTGCCGCGAGAGAAAAAGCAGTACGAGACGTGGAACATCTCATCTATGTGCGTGGCGAAGTGGTTCGACAGATCGAGCAACGTCGAGAATCATTGGTTGCCGACCGTGATGTCGCTCGCGAAATGGTTGGTGTTTTGGAGGGGGCGTATTCATGGGAAGAACGGTCGCGTAAACAACATGGTCGTAATATGCCTGATCCGAATTATCAACCGGACCAAATCAGATCACTTGAAGTCAGTGCCGAAACGTTGCGCGATATTAAGCTTCTGAGTGAAGTGCACGAATGGGAGAAAGTTGCCTCGAAGCATGACAAAGAGATTGATTGGCAAGGCCGGGCCGTAGCGCGAGAGATTATGGCGAGTGTTATGGCTCAGGAAACCAGACAGCGGCTTGAGCAGTTCCTGGAGAGCAAGAGAGTGGCTTCACTTCATCTCGGAAATCATCGCACGGGCTCATTGCGCGAGGTGGAAGCTCGCAAGCTTACGGACTACCTGGCGCGCGCGATTGAAACCAGTGCGCAACGTGATCATCGGCACATTGTGAACCTTGCCGCCAAAGAACACCATGGCCGGTTAGTAACTGAGTTTGAGAAGGCGAGGGAGTATCATGATGTCACACGCGAACTCGCGTCGGTTGTGACAGACCGCACTCCGAATTTTACGGATAAGGAGAAGATCAATTTGGAGATTTATGGTGAGCGACAAGCTGATCCACAGGAGCGCGAAAGGTTTTTGGGTTTAGCTCGCGAGGGGGGTGGGAGCGCTCACGATCGCGAAGCTATGGTTTCCCGAAGTCGTTAGGCGTCGTCTGCAAAATAATTATTGAATCATCCCTTTATTACTCTGTTAACAGCCCTCAATGGAACCGATATATCTCTCGGTTTCGACACTCCGCCAGCAGAATGCCTTTCTAAGCTTTTCCGTCATCTGATTCCAGCATTGCAGAAGGCGGTGTTCGGCGCTTCTTTCAGTCCATTTCATGGACTTAAGGCAACGCGAGGTGTCGATCATGGCGGCAGAATCGATAGTAATAAAACCCTACGAGCTGTCCCACTCGTCAAAGTTAGACAGCCCGTTTAGAGTTACCTGACCTTCATTCGAATGCGGTCGAGTGTAAAAGAGCAACTCAAGGTCGCTCTGATTTCTAACAATCCTCGGACTCCTCAATTCATAACCTTATGAAATCTTCAAGAGCCCACTCTTCTTTCCTCGGCGTCGTTTAAAAACGCGCGTTTTCTTTCCTTTTTTCCGTTCAGAACCATTCGAAGTGCTTGCGCTATATGCTGTTGTTGGAGGTTGCACAGCGGGATTGGGGCCTAGCACAGATATAGAAGATCCCTCTTCATCCTTAGTCGGAGCCAAAGACGCGTGGGAGTTAGAACTGCTTCGCAACTTATGCCATTCGTCCAGGACCATCCTTATCTTCGGCACCACTAGGGTGCAACAGCCAAGGACTAATAAGATTATTAGTGTTAACTCCACGATAAGGAAGTGTACCAGTGCGAAGCCGCGAATCGTCGCTCCTACTGTTGCCGTTTCTGTCTGTAGCACTTCCGCACCTGAAGCAACGACAACTGTCTCGTTAATGTTGCCGGGCTCAAGCTGCGCGTTAACGGTGGCCGGGGTAGCGACGTCAACCTTGACGTTCTGTATCACTGCCGTTTTGAAACTCGGCGCAGTGATCGTCACAGTGTATGTCGGAGTACCTGCAGGAACACCGGGAATTGTGAATACGCCGTCGTCCTTGATGACAGCAGTGTATTGCTGTCCAGACTCACCCTTAATGATGACATTCGCGCCGGGCACAACTGCCCCGGTTTGATCAGTCACAGTACCGGAGATGGAGCCGGTCGTACTCTGGGCTTGAATAACGAGCTGGCAGGTCACTAAGACCAGCATCGCCATCAAGATCGTTGTGAACTTTCTCATTTCTCCTCCTCAGGATGAACCATCGAGTATGGTTTTACCGCCTGCTTTAAGAGCGTTTCCCTTGAACACGCCGCACCTGCGCTAAAGGGAAAATCCCAATTTCGCTTCAGATCGATCGAGGACTTCGATCAAGTATTGGTCTGTCTAAATTGTTTTAAACCTACTTAGAGCGAGGAGGCTCTAAGATTCCTCCGAACCGGAGGGTGTATGCGAGCAGAGTCAATGCGGCAAAAACTATACCCTTTTTTACCGCATTCAATTTGAAGGTGATTGTACGAATATTTGGCTCTGAGGCAACCAAAGTTTCGGAGAAACTTGGAGGTTCTGAATACGATAACTGGAACTTCAGGCCCAGTGCTTCGTCTAGAGACGTGCTTCTCCTGAGGTTTTTGGGGCCACTTCCGGACTCTGTCGAGACACGCGACTTCACGACCTCAAATTCGAAGTGAAGCGCCTTCGCACGAAAAATCGTTGATAGGTAAAACTCCCAATACTTCCGAGTGAAGCGCATTGACGGCCAGCGTTGATCGAGATTATCCATGAGCTCGAGCCCTAACGCGCGCCAGAGATTCGCAAGACTCACATGCGTTGCGAGCGGCTTCAACTCTGCTGTCGTGTAAAACGGAAACGGCGTACGGGATGGAATGAAGCAAGTGAATGAATAACTATTGAAGTTATTGCGATGCGTAGGATCTGTGGCCCAGTCGGGATTCGAATAGTGAGGAGTAACGATCTTTAATTTGCCGCCAGGCTTGGTGATGTGATGCAGCTCATTGACGAAGCCGAGCACATCAGGAACATGTTCGATCACATGACGACAAATGATCTCTTCAAACTCATTGTCAGCGAACGGATAGGGAAAGGTTCCGAGATCGTGAATCACATCAGCGTAGCTGGTGACGTCTTCATCAGATACCAGTCAGGACATTTCTTACTGCTTTGTTGAGTCTCACAATAATGAATACATATTCGCATAATGCTCTTGTCAGGATTTGGCTGTGGTTTGAACCACCGTCGCTACTAGGTCGGTGTTTGTATGAAGACGTACTATTGACAGTACTGATCTTTAGACGGGAACTCTTTTTAGGTTTAAGTAATTAAAAATGAGAAGCAGTTTGAAACGCCGTTTAGAGCGGTACTCTTTAGTCTCCACGCCAGCTTCCCTTATCAGCACATCCGCTTTCGAGGAACCATTATCTATGGTGTAGAGTTCCAATTCATAAACGTTACCCGGATTAATAAAATCAATTGTGAAGACGTGGCGGGTATTCTTACTTTCAGCATTCTCGACACCAAAACCACGATGTTCAATCAGCTTAGCCCCACTATCTAATGAGACCCTCACATGTGGGTTCTGCACCTCTTCGCGCCCGACGTTGAGAATCCTTATCTTGAACTTGAAAATTGTTCTGATCGGGTGTCCTTTATAGAGGAAGCCCACGGGCAAATCGATTTGGGTTCTTTCCACCAGGTACACCAGCTTCTTCTTCGCCTTGATGCCGAGCAGGAATTTGGCGACGACAATGGCACTACCGATTAGAACTAAGGTTGTTACCCAAAGGTCCATTTCCCACCAGATCTTCTAATGAGACTCACAGAGAGTTAAAATCGCTCTCCTCAGACGGATACGCTCGTACCCGTAAAGCGTAGATCGCTATTCGACCCTAACTCGCTTGACCCAGAACATGCCCGGACACCATGTCCACGCCATCGATCTGAATGGTGAGTGCGCTCTTCGGAAGACCATTAATGGATGACGTTCGGACCACGCCCGTGGTCGTTGTACCAGGCAACGTAGTAACGAGGTCCAGAGCGTCACGAGATTGAATAGGCGTTTCGAGGATCTGTCGACCGGTGATCGTTGTTCCTACTGTTGCCGTTTCCGTTTGCAGGACTTCGGCGCCGGAAGCAACGACAACTGTCTCGTTAATGTTGCCTGGCTCGAGCTGCGCGTTAACGGTGGCCGGGGTAGCGACGTCAACCTTGACGTTCTGAATCACAGCCGTCTTAAAACTCGGCGCGGTGATCGTCACAGTATAAGTACCTGCGGGAACACCGCGGATTGTAAAGACACCAGTACCGTTGGTGGCCGCCGTGCATTTCTGTCCGGCTTCACCCTTGACGGTGACGTTCGCGCCAGGCACAACTGCGCCGGTTTGATCAGTCACAGTACCGGGGATGGAGCCGGTCGTACCCTGGGCTTGAATAACGAGCTGGCAGGTCACCAAGACCAGAACAAGGCTTCGGCTGGCTGGCGCGGTTTCAGGATGAAGCTGTTGGGATTTCAGCGAATTGTTTCCGAAAGACTCAAATGCGTTGCCGTGAAAGTCATTGCTGCCGCCCTTCGTGATCAGGTTGGCCACCGCGCCCTGCAGCCGGCCAAACTCTCCACTGAAGCTGTTACGCTCGACACGAAACTCTTGAATCGAGTCTCCTGCCGGAAATACAAACAACCTGCGAGTTGCTTCGACGGTGACCGTAACCGTTTCCGTTACCTGGCCCACCTCGAGATCGAGGTTCACCGTCTTGTTTTCATTGACGCGATGCTCGACTCCCGTCGAGACCCTTTTCTTGAATCCCGACGGCGCAACAGCGATCGTGTAGGTACCGGCAGGTAAGCTCGGGAAGTTGTACAAGCCGTCCTCGGTGGAGGTGATTGTGCCTATAGCGCGAGTCTTCTTATCGGTTATCGTGACTTCGGCTTCAGGCACAGCAGCGCCTTGCGGGTCTCTCACCGTACCGGTGATGTTACTGGTAGAATCAAAGGAAAACTGGTCTATGACACGCACTGGTGCGACAGGGTTCTGCGTTGACATCACACTACTCCTTCCAACTTAATGGCGCCTAAAAGTTTCGGTTTTCGAGGAGGTCAGGTTAGAAAGGATTTTGAAATCTCTAACCTATCGGAGCCTAGGGGTACACGTTTCCTGTTCGGATAACCGCGAAACAGCAATAAATATGCCCTGATAAGCTGATATCAAATAGGCCGTATTTCCTGCACTTTTGTTCTGCTTTGTAAGATCACTCGGCAAAAACCCTATACAAAAATTTGGATTTAATCGGAAATTCAGCAGAACCGTGGGGCTCGATTGAACTGAAGGTATATATTTTTTTCAGAAAACACAGTTGCAGCTCTCGCGATTACAACCGGTACTTGAACGTGTCGTTGAGTACATTGTCGATGCGCTCCGGCCATTCGTAATTGAAGAAGAAGAACGCCTTATCTTTTATGATTGGGCCACTGAAGCTGCCGCCGAATTGGTTCAAGCGAAGCTTGCTCTTTGGAACCCTAAGGTAGTTGTTGTGCAAGTTGGCCGTATTCAAGCCTTTATCGCGGTGCTGCCAGAAGGGGCTGCCGTGGTATTCGTCAGTTCCGCCACGCGTTTGGAGCTTAATCGCCACAGCACCGTCACTCGGCTCTCAGCACCTGTAGTAGCTGTTGAAACTGTCACCTCGTTGATAGCATCGATGCGAGGACGAATGAAGGTGAAGAATCCGTCGGACGACTTAAGGAAGTTGTCCTGCACGTCCACGCCATCGATCTGAATGGTGAGTGCGCTCTTCGGCAAACCATTAATAGATGATGTTCGGACCACGCCCGTGGTTGTAGGGTGAACCCGTCTGCCAACGAAGAGGCGGCGTGCCAACAACACCGGTAAAATGAGTACTCCAAACAACACCCACATTCGGGACGAAGTTGTTCATGTCGTGCTCAAACGCTTTTTGCCAATGTCGTCAACGCGGACTCCTGGGGCCTGACCCGTAAGGGTTTCCGGACTAAACAGATTACCCGGACCCGACACATCAAATACCATGTTTGGATCGGTCAGGAGCGCGAAGTTGCCGAATTCATCTTCGCACGGTTTGCGGCTGCCATCTAACGCCATAAGTTAACGTCAGATTTGATTTGGCGCGCCATGAATCCTGCACAAACAGACCACTGGTGTTTTCCTGAATCTCGAAGTGACGTGAACGTTGAAATGGTATTTGCCATCGGCTTTGAGAATCGCGTTTGAATTGAACCCGCTCACACGCCCGGTCAGGACGGCGTACAGATTCTGCGCATTGGCAAGCTCTGTAGCAGTGCGCCCGGAACTGTTGCCGGCCAAGAGTGGCATCGTTAACGTTCGTGAAAGCATTAAGCACGGCGGTATGAGTCAACACCAACTCGAAATTGAGGGTCGGCGCCACTAAGCCCACTGAATCCGAAATCGTCTGGATTTTCTTGACTGTCCGCCAAAACTAAAGGTGTGGGTTCCCTTCACCGAGGTTACCGTGTCGGTCAAGTCTTGCGTCGGTGAAGAACATGCGCTGAACCCATTCCTGATCGCCGGGTTCGTTAGACCAGCCGCCGCCATTTTGATGGAGTATCCCTGCATCAGGTTGGTGAAAAACTCTGGTCCACCAATGAGCTCGAATCTCGAGTCACCACCGAGCCAGCCAGCCAACTGTGAGTAGCGGCTGCGAGACATTTGTGTGCATCACTAGGACAAATTTATCCCGCTGCGCAAATTGCAACTTGAACAAGCATTCCTGGAGCTGCCGGAAAAAACCAGCCGCTTATTAATAAATACGGCTTGATTGCCGTATCGGTCCACAAGGCATCAACGCTCGCCGTTGTAAGGCGTGGGCCACATGGAATAAGTGTGAGTCTTCGTCTTATAGCTGACCGTGAACTGACCGGCGCCAGGACTCACCTGCACTTTAATGGCTCCATTCGCAACCACATCTCGGCCAGGTTTTGGCGTCGCTCCAGTGCCTCGTTCGGTCCAATAGACCTTGACGATTCCTGTATCATGCAATCGCTGAACAGTGGTTGGTGTCGGATGTCCAAAAGTGTTGCCGTTGCCGGCCGAAATCATTGCCACCCGGGGTTTGAGCTTTGCCAACCATCTTGAATTGGAGCTATGGTCGCTGCCGTGATGATTGATCTTCAGGACCTCAACTTGTCCGACTATTTTTGAAACCGGTGTCTCAATATCCTTGTAGCGTGTCGTATTGAATCCGCTTAGATCACCGGCCATCATTACATCGAATTCTCCGAAGTGAACCACAGCGACAACGCTCTGATCGTTTTCATTAGTTGTTTCGACGCCGGCGCCTCCAAACGCCGCGATGTTAATCGTTACCGGATTGCTACTATCCGCGTCCAGGGTGATGACGGTGTCGTTGTTGACGTGTTTACGCTTACTTCCAACAGCGGCGACGTAAGCGTTATAAGCATCAGTCACACTTTCAGGATCTCCTGGCCGATCATACGAGGCCTTCGTAAGCGGGAACTTATCCAGAACGGCCTTGGTACAGCCGAAGTGGTCCTTATGGTAGTGGCTGATAATCATGTAATCGATGTGGGTGATTCCCAGACTCGTAAGGTATTTGACTGATCGTTGCCCGCATTGGGTGAAACCATTATCAAACAACAGAATTTCACCCTGGGGCGAGATCAATACGGCGCCGTCGCCCTGACCCACATCCATATAGTGAATTTGAAGTTTGCCGTTTGCCTGGCCGTAAGCTGAGATGGCGAAAAGGAATAGACAAACAAACGAGAGTAGACGCTTCATTGGACACCACCGGGGGTTGAGGGTTAAGAAATCCATTAGCAACTAGCAGGAACCTGGTTGCTTTACCAGAACGAGACCAGCGCAGCACAGCAAGTTGTTATGTCTCGTTCATTTAATAGACGCTATGACCTTCGGGCCACGACCTCGAACATATTCCAGCGAGGCCAATCGTTTCCATAGTCGCGTTCCAGAGAAGATTCGTTAGATCCGAGTTCAAGTTTAATTTCGTCCCTCGCGAACTTAAAGCACAACTTCATTTGCCGCTCGACTACTGACAGCCTCTTTACGGAGTTTTCACCTTGTTTGTAGTGGCGTCGAGAAACTCCGTGATCACGTTCATCATTTTGTGAATGGCGTCGCTGCCGCCACCAATGATCCCGCCGCTCACTAATACATCCAGCACATGGAACGTTCCTAGCTGGAGCTGGTTGAACCATTGTGCTGGTTGAGGCAGGGTGGGTTCTTCAACGAATATGTTGAAGGACCTGACACCAACAGCTGCGATCAGGATTCCCAGTACTAATGCGGACCGTAGAGCAATTGCCTGGGTTTCGCACTTGTAAGCAGCCAGCCAGTTCGCTTTGTCTTTTATTAAGTCAGGGTCGGAGGGATCTCGTGGGCTCAGAAGTACGGATTCTTTCGCGGCTTTGAGCTCGTTCTCTCGCTGCACCGTTTCTTTGCCGCGCCACGCGGTGATAAATACTTCAAGAGTTCGTTCTACAAACAGGGCCAGTACAAAAAATCTTCCTAGAAGCTTTGTAATATCTCCTGCTCCGAAAGCTTTTGGAGTGAGAAAACCTACCTTCGCTCCCAGGATCAGACCGCCAATCAATAGCACTGCTAATACCACCCAGAGGATCGTGAGTTTCCGCTTTTGGTCCATGATTTACCTCCGGCTGTGAAAGTTTAGGAAGCCAGATTGTGAATAGCTTGAAGGTGGAAGGCTAGATTTCAGCGAGTATCCGGGAATACGATGATTAAACTCTCCGGTTTGGGCGAACGTGAACGCGCCGATTAGCAGTACAAAAAGCAACAGCAGGAAGCGGCTCGAGTTATTCATCTTATTCTCAATACCCACGCCTTATTGAAGCGAAGCCTTATTTGATTTGGCCCACGCAACCATCATCTCATTGCGGTTGTGCCCCCATGCGGCTTTGTATAGATCGCGGCTGACTTCATTCCATGCATTGCCGGTTACGGAACTTGTTCCACCATTCGCAAGATATTGTTCGCGCGTTGTGCTCTGAACACGGGCGAATTTCAAAGTAGAGGTCACCACGCCGCTTAGAGCACTTTCGATTTCGGCCGCGGACGGTTGTGCCGTGCCGCGGTGAGTGACACCGTTAACGAGCACCGTAACTCCATTACGAAACACAAACACTTCATACTTTCCGTCTGCCGGCAGCAGATCTTCGAAGACAATGCCCGCGACGGGAAACTGAGCGCCTGACTGCCCGATAATCTGAGCGCCTATGGCCTTGGTGCACTTGTTTCTCGCGTTGCCGACAACTTCAATACAGGTCGAGACCACCCAGCGCGCCAACTGATCCGGTTCGGCATTCAACATGATCACCTTCGCAGTTTTCTTCACGGCATCGTTCCTGCCTTTCACGCTGTAGGTGCACTCCTTCAACGGTAAAGTCTCCCAACCTGGGTAGGTCGCAGGCACACAGTTCTGTTCCATGTACCGGCTGCCTCGGCGCGCCTCGAAGTACGCAGTCATGCGGTTGATCGCCTGTGCAGGTAATTGGGGCTCCTGCGTGACAGCGGCAGCCAGGCCCCGGATGGAGGGGCGTTGGTTCCTGGCTGCCGATTCAAAAGGTGAATTCGTCGCTATTAAGCGTCCACCGAGTAACAGTGTAAATAGAAAAATGTAGCGGCAAGTCGGGTTTAGTATTGTCATCTGAGCTCCTCATGTCGGCAAAGATGGCGGTTGAAAGCTCATGGGCTACGTTATCAATATCTATGTGACTAGCGATAAAAACGTTTCGTGTAGTGGGCGGAAATCGCAGCTTCTCTGAACTGTTTGCTGTTGACGAAAAGCGTTGACCTGACTGATAAAGGAGCTAAGTTGGTTGCAGGCCCCGCTGTTTGATCGTTATCGAGCTTGAGAACGATCTGGTTGAGCTTGTCGAGCAACCCATCAGCTTGGTTTTGCGTAAGCGCACTACGTGCGATTAGTGCTCGATCTGAGCGATGCGATCTGGTCTCGGGGAGATTGTGTTTTCGAAAACGCTATAAATAGGGGGCTCTCTGCGACCCGGTATAGTCGCGGTCACCGGATTCTTGGCCGTGTCGATCACTGAGACGGTGTTGCTCTGAGAATTCACCGCGTAAGCGGAGGTCCCGTTTGGCTGGAAGAGATCAACGCATCTTTAGCCTTAAGCAATTAGCCATTCACGTCAAGGGAAACCAGGTATTATTCCGGGTCCTGATTGGGGACTTTCAATACAATGGCAAACCAGGAACATTCTGAAATGCTTGGCAAGGGCGTTCGTGCTTGGAATCAATGGCGAGATGACTGTCCCACTGTGCAACCAGACCTTCGGGCACTCAAACTGAAAGATCAAAACTTGAGCTACATTGACTTTAGCCAGACTGATCTTAGTGAAGCAAGCCTCCATTATTGTTTTTTTCAGTATGCCTCCTTTGCCAACGCCATATGTCACGAAACAAGCTTTGTTGGCTCGATGTTGCATGCTGCAAATTTCCGCAATGCCGATTTATCGGGAGCTGACTTTACTAATGTGCATTTAGCTGATTGGGCCGGTCAGAGTCGAGCGGATGTG
>Ga0068860_100005479_pt1 | contig 12860 bp, 10 predicted proteins | sample KBSSwiS32_FD_66597 | JGI IMG/M metagenome (GOLD analysis project Ga0068860, IMG submission 66597) | Switchgrass rhizosphere microbial communities from Kellogg Biological Station, Michigan, USA - KBS Switchgrass S3-2 | ecosystem: Host-associated > Plants > Roots > Rhizosphere > Soil ... | reverse complement strand
CCGATCATCGAGATCGAATTTTTCGGGTCGAACGAGATCAACTCGAAACCAGGTCCCAGGTACTTGGCGGCGTTGCGAATTGCCGCCTCTCCGCCCCACGCGACCAGCTTGTCGAAGAACTGTGGACGGAACAGGACGCTCTCGATCGAGGCGTCTCCGCCCGCCCAATAGACCGCCGAGAACGACTTCGTCACCGGGTGATCGGGCGACACCGCGGCCAGCGTCCGTAGCACCGCCGTGGCCGTGAGCAGATCGTTCGAGGGCATCTTGAGCAGATGAACGCCCTTCATCATCGCCCCCCGGGCGATCGACAAGACGGCGACGCCCGGCGAGTTGCCCGCCAGCACATGGACCAGACGGGTGGGGTAGGCCCGCACCCAGCCGCCCCGGCCGTTCGGCCCTTCCACCCGACGCCAGCGGTCGACCACGTCGGCCCCGCCCAGCTCGTTGTGAAGCTGGGCCCACAGGGTGTCGCCGTTGAGGATCCGGCTGAGGTCGGCATAAGCGTGCTCGAGGATCCGTCGTTGGTAGGGGCTGGTGAGGGTCAAGGTCTCAAGGGCCTCGGCCAGCAGACCATCAGGGTCGGTCTGCAACCGCTCGCCGGTGGCGACCAGCAAATCGATGATCTCCGCCACCGGAACGTCGGCGGCGGGCAGCGGCTCCGTGCGAGACCAGATCAGCCCGTCGAGGTCGATGGCCGGAGTGGCGAACCCTGCGCCCCCGGCACCCGCGTACTCCTTCGACGTTTCGGTGAACACCTGCCCCTTGATGACATGGGGAATTGAAATTGGCGTGACGACCTGGCTCACCGCGCGTCCTCCACCTTCGATCTCCGACAGAGCTCGTGCCCGACCCACGGCGACAGGCAACGCCGACCACTATGCACCGCATAGTGGTCGGCGCGCAAGCCCAGGATCGGGGCTACGCCGTTAGCGCTCCTCGGCCATCGGCGGTGGTCGCGAATCGTCAACCCCCTGCGTAAGGAGGGCGCGCAGCCCGGCCACGATGGTGTCGATGGCGAACGACGGGTAATCCTCGAGGGCCACCTTGGCGCTGGCCGCGGCCACGCGCTCCAGCGCCGGATACTCCCCCACGGTCGTATGGCGGGGCGCCGAGTCCCGACCCTTGCGGTCGAAGCGAGATCGGAGCTGAAGAAAGCCCATCCAGTACGACACGGTCGTGGCCTGGGCCAGCACGACCGTGACCTCGTCGAAGCCAGCGTCGAGCAAGATGCCCATGGTGGTATCGGTGAGTCGCAGCACCGACGGGATACCTCGCTGGCTCACCAGGTACCGATTGATGCCGGGAAAGTCGGCCAGCACCTCGCTCACGTTCTGGTGAACGGCCCGGAGGCGCTCGTCCCACGAACCGAAGGTCGGAGCCGGGGCCACGGTTGACAACACACGGTCGGCCATCAGCTCCATCAGCCGGGTCTTGGTGGGTACGTGGTAGTGGATCGCCATGGTGGTAACTCCGAAATGGCGGGCCAGGCCTCGCATGCTGACGGCGTCGAACCCGTCGCGACGTCCGATCTGCACCGCGGTGTCGACGATCACGTCCACGCCGAGCGGAGCGGGACGGGCATCTTCCTGAGTCTCGAGGTTCTTCGGAGGCACCGTCACGGCCCCCAGTTGTAGCGGCGAGGCCCGTTGCTGTCGAGCCCGCCGACCCCATGACTCGGGGATTCGGGTCGGATTCAGGTCTCGACCGAACACTTCGAGCCTGGTGATGGCATCATCGCGAAGACTTGCGTGACCCACAGGAGGGCCCAATGGACGCCGAAGACATGATCCTGATCAGCGTGGACGACCACATCGTGGAGCCACCGACCATGTTCGACGCTCACTGGCCCGAGAAGTACAAGGACCGCAAGCCCCGAGTTATCCGCACCGACGAGGGCGGCGATATCTGGGAGTTCGAGGGGGTGAGAGCGCCCAACGTGGGACTCAACGCAGTCGCCGGCTGCCCGCCGGAGGAGTACAACCTCGACCCCACCGAGTACACGCAGATGCGGCCCGGTTGCTTCCAAGCCGAGGAGCGAGTGCGCGACATGAGCGCCGCCGGCGTCTTAGCGGGGCTGAACTTCCCCACCTTCCCGCACTTCTGCGGTCAATACTTCGGCCGCATCGAAGACAAAGAGGTGGCGCTCGCCGGAGTGCAGGCCTACAACGACTGGCACATCGACGAGTGGGCTGGAGGAAACCCCGACCGGCTGATCCCGCTGTCGATCCCGCCGTTATGGGACGTGAACCTCATGGCCGCCGAGATCCGCCGCATCGCCGCCAAGGGGTGCCACGCCGTGACCTTCTCCGAGAACCCGTCGAAGCTCGGCTTGCCCAGCTACCACACCGAGTATTGGGACCCGTTCTTCAAGGCCTGCCTCGACAACGCCGTCACCATCTGCCTCCACATCGGATCCTCGTCATCGATGACCATCACCGCCCCCGACGCTCCGCCGGAAGTGATGATCGCGCTGACACCGGTGAACAGTCTGCAAGCCATCACCGACATCTTGTTCTCAGGCACCTTCACCCGCTTCCCGGGCCTACAGATGGCGGTCTCCGAAGGCGGCATCGGTTGGATCCCCTACGCCTTGGAGCGGGCCGACTACACCCACATCCACCATCGGGCGTGGACTCACACCGATCTGGGCGGGAAGCTGCCGAGCGAGATCTTCCACGAGCATTTCTGGACCTGCTTCATCGACGACAAGGCCGGCATCGAGATGCGTCACCTGGTCGGCGCCGACCGCATCATGTGGGAGATGGATTACCCCCACTCCGACTCCACTTGGCCCAGCGCTCCGGAGCAGCTGTGGGAGAACATCGGCAAGCTGTCGGACGACGAGATCAACCGGATCACTCACCAAAATGCCATGCGGGCGTTCTCGTTCGATCCGTTCCAGCATCGGGCCCGGGAGAACTGCACCGTGCGCGCCCTGCGCGCCGAGGCAGCCGACGTGGACATCAGCGTGAAGTCAATGGGTCGGCGCAAGACCGAAGCCGGTGGTGGTGCGCTCAGCGCCGTGTTGGCGTCGATTGCCTCCAAGGGCGCGGCTGAGGCGAGCTGAGCCGGTCGGCTACCGCGTGGTCGGCTACCGCGTGGTCGGCTACCGCGTGGTCGGCACGCCGGCCACGCGGTTCACCAAACGGCACAGATGGGCCCTCGCGTCGCGCATAGTCGGCGTATAGGCGTGTTGAAGCCGGGCGTTGAGCAAGGCGATCACGGAGGCGTGAATCGCCCGGGCATCGGGAAACGGTTCCGCCCGCGGGAAATCGCCTTCGGCGAGCCCTCGCTCGAGCACCTCGGCCAGAGCCCCGATCGCCACGTCGTAGGACTCCTGCTGCACCGCCCGCAAGCCGGCGATCTTGTGAGCCTCGGGGGACGAGAGCACCCGCACGTGCCGCACGCGGCCGGGGTCGTAGATGATGGTCATCCAGTGGTCGATCCACGCCTCGAGGGCCTCCGGTGGGGTGGACGCGGCGGCGATGGCCGACTTCAGCGCGACCGCCACCCGCTCGTTCTCGACGCGGTACATCGAAATAATGAGGTCGTCTTTGGACGCGAAGTGGCGGTAGAACGCGCGGCGGGCCAAGCCGGTCTCGTCGAGGATCGCCTGTATGGCGCTCGTGCCGCCATCGCCTTGGCCGAGAAGCTTGTAGGCCGCACTCATGATCGCCCGAATCTCGGCGTCGTCCCGAGCGCGTTGGCGCGCCGACAAAGTTGACAACGCGCCAACTGATGTCTGGTCCGGCGACACGATCACGCAGGCTAGCGACATCGAAATCCGATCGACGAGACAGGCGCGCCGGTGCGGGAATCGAACCACCTCGGAAGCTGGATTAGGGTCGTCGTCATGTCGTCGAAACCCATGACGATGGTCTCCGAGCCGGGCCCTGCGATGCCCAAGCCGAGAGCCAAAGGCCAGCCGCTGCGAGACCTCGACAAGCACCAGGCCGAGGAGCACGCCATCGTGCGTGCGGCCTACCGGCTCATCTCCCAGCGCGACACCGAGCCGTTGGCCGTGCAGGACATCCTCACGGAAACCGGGCTTTCAACCCGAGCGTTTTACCGTCATTTCACCTCGAAGGACGATCTCATCACCACCATGTACCGGACCGACAGCCAGCGAGAGATGTCGCGGCTGTCCAACCGGCTGGCCGAGGCCGGCTCGCCGATGGAGGCCGTGGTGGCCTGGATCGATCATTGGATCGCCATCATCTACGACCGCAAAGTGGCGCAGCATCTGCGGGTGCTCTGGGCCACCGAGGCTCGGGCGCTGGCCGGCTTTCGCACCGTGGAGTCAGAGACCAACCTGATGTCGATCACGCTCCTGAGCCAGATCCTGGCGGCGGGGCACCATCAGGGAGTCTTCCCAACGGCCGAACCGGACGATGACGCCCGGGTGTTCCAGGCGGCCGTGGTGGCGTTACTCGAGGTTCGGCTGCTCGGAGAGCGCCCGTCCACGATGGCGGCCGCCCGGACGCACCTCGCCAGTTTCATCGGCCGATCCGTGGGCTGCGAACTCAACGGCGCCTGACCAAACCGGCGAAAATCGAGTTTTCCATCTTCGAGCGGCGGAACGGTTCGCCGCCCTACACTCGGCGGATGGCCGTCGATCGCTATCTCGACCCCCGCCACGGACCACACGAGCCCACGACGGGAACTCCGCCGCGCCGGCCCGGTTCGGTGCGGCGCACCACCACCGTGGACGCATTGCGACCCCGTAACCTCCATGAGGGTCTCCACCTGAGCGGCCGAGGACGAGACCTCGTCACGCATCACGATGGAACGACCACCGTTGTGGGTCGAGCCGAGATGGAGGTGGAGTTGGCCTACACGGGCGGGGCGGTGGTGCAGGAGATCCACACGACGCCCGACGTGCCCGGTCTCGAAGCCCTCGTCGGGCGCATCGCCACCACTGGTTTTCGCGCCGTGATCGACTCCGACACCGCCGCCCAGCGAGGCGAGCTGGTGTACCTGTTGCTCGACGAGATTCCGGTGTCGACTCTGGTGTCGGGGTATTCCGTGCTCCATGCCACCTCTCGCGGCGACCTCGAGGCCAAGCTGCTCGAGAACCTCCGACCGCCCGGTCCGCCCATCCACGGTCCCGACATGTGTGCCGGCTTCCAGACCGGAGGCACCATCATGATCAGCCTCGGGCGCGGCGGGCACGCAGTGGTGACCGGGCCCGATGCCACCGAGGTCGTGGACCCCGCCGATCCGGAGGGATGGCACGACCGTCCCGGACCGCTCCGAGAGGACGCGATGCGCCGCTGGCGCCGCCACGATCTCTGGCGCGACGACTCCGTGCTCCGACTCGAGACGTTCTTTCGCGACAGCCACATGGCGCCGGACGGAACCGAGACCATCATCCACGAATACACCGTTTCCGCCACGGTGGATCCGGCCACCGGCAAGGTGGTGGAGTGCGAGGCAACACCACGAGTGCTTCCCTTCCTCGAATGTCCCCAGGCCGCCGCCAGCGCGGCGCGTCTGGCGGGCATGAACGTGTTCGGGCTGCGGCCCCAGGCGCGCGCCGAGCTGCTTGGCCCCACCACGTGCACCCATCTCACCGACACCCTGCGCGAGATCGAAGACGTCGTAGCGCTCGAGCACTTCTTGCCGGCACCGGGAAGGTGACCGTGGATCAGGCGACGAAGCTCTGGGCCCATTCGGGCGATTCGCACTTCATCGAGCCACCTGACCTCTGGCGCCAGATCCTGCCCGAGTCGTTGGCCGCACGCATGCCGTGGAGCGAGATCACCGGCGACAACGAAGAGACCGTGCACATCGACGGGAAGCACTACGTGCGAGCCCTGCCGCGCATCAGCACCAAGACGGCAGGCGGGATGACCATGGCCGAGCTCAGCAGCCGCCCGGCCGGCACCAGAGATCTCAGCGCCCGGCTGGGCGATCTTGACCAGGAAGGGATCTGGGGCGAGGTCGTGTACTCCTCGCTCGGCCTCTGGGAGAACTCCATCGAGGACCGCGAGCTGATCCGGATCGCCGCGGCGGCGGAGAACGAGTGGAAGGCCAGCGAGGCCCAAGCGATCGCTCCCGATCGCCTCGTGCTCGTGGCGTCCCTCCCCCTGCGCAACCTCGATGATGCGATTGCCGAAGCGCGCCACGCCGCCGACCTCGGCCTGCACGCGGTGGGCCTGCCGGCACCGGGCATGCCCAACTCCCCCACCTACGATCACTCGGTGCCGACGCTCAACGACGACCACTGGGAGCCCCTGTGGGCCACCCTGGAAGATCTGGGACTGATCGGCGCCTTCCACATCGGTGGCGACCCGGGCGAGTACACCCTCTACCGCGGCCCCGGCGGCGCGGTGCTGAACCACACCAACTCGACCTACAGCGGCCAGCGAGCGGCCATGCTGATGGTGGCCAGCGGTGCGCTCGATCGCCATCGCGGGCTTCGGATCCTCGTCTCCGAAGGAGGAGCGAGCTGGGTGCCCTTCCTCGGCGATCGCATGGAGGAGGCGTACCGGCAACACAACATGTTCGTTCGGCCCGCGCTGAGCCGGTCACCGCGCGACATCTTGTTCGAGCAGGTCTACACGTCGTTCCAGCACGACCGCTCCGCCATCCCGGCGATGACGTCCATGGGGTACGACAAGATCCTGTGGGGCAGCGATTATCCGCACCTCGAGGGCACGTACGGGCACACCCAGGAGACCCTTCACGAACTCTTCGACGATCAACCCCCGGACGTGACCCATCGCATCACCCAAGGCGCGTTCAAGGAACTGTTCCCCCACGTCTCCAACCCACCGTCCACCAGAGCCGGGAGCTGACATGGCTGCAGAGCAACGGCGTGGCCGAAAGATCGCCATGTCGACCGAGGAGCTGAACGCGTTTCTCGGCGAGGAGCGAATGTGTCACGTCGCCACGATCGGGGCCAATGGTCGACCGCACAACACCCCACTGTGGTTCGTGTGGGACACCGAGGCGCTGTGGCTGAACTCGATCGTCAAGAGCCAGCGATGGACCGACATCATGCGCAATCCCGACGTGAGTGTGGTGGTTGACGGTGGCCAGGACTACGGGGAGCTGCGAGGAGCCGAGCTCCTTGGTCGCCTGGAACAGGTGGGCGAAGTACCGCGCACGGCCACACCCGACCCGCAGTTGGAGACGCCGGAGCTGCTCTTCGCCCGAAAGTACGGTGGCACCTCCACGTTCCAACCCGACGGTCGGCACGCCTGGTTGCGGCTGGCGCCCGAAAAGATCGTGTCGTGGGACTTTCGCAAGATGGGCCTGTAATGGCGGCGACCAGCGGCGAGTTCCGCGTGGGCTTCGTCGGGGTCGGCAACCAAGGCGGACCGATGGCCCTTCGCATCGGACGCGGCGGGTACCCGCTATGGGTGTGGGCCCGTCGGCCGGAGGTCCTGGAGGAGTACGTCGCCGAGGGAGCGCGGGCCGCTCCATCGTTGAGTGAACTCGGAGCGTCATGCGATCTGGTGGCGGTGTGCGTCACCACCGACGACGACGTCCGGGCGGTGGTGCTCGGGCCCGACGGGTTGCTGGCGGCCATGGCCCCGGGATCCAGCCTGGCCGTCCACAGCACCATCCATCCCGATCTGGTGCGCGAGGTGGCGGCCGCCGGCGAGGCTCGCGGCGTCGCGGTGGTGGATGCTCCGGTCAGCGGGGGCAACCTCGCAGCCAAAGCCGGAACGCTGGCCGTGCTGATCGGTGGTAACGAGGCCGACGTGCAACGGTGGCGTCCGGTCATGGAGACCTACGCCTCATCCATCGAGGTGCTGGGCCCGGTGGGCGCCGGACAGCTGGCCAAGTTGGTGAACAATGCGTTGTCGGTCGCCAACTTCGGGTCCAGCCTGCGCGCCGTGGCCGCCGCCGAAGCGCTCGGCCTCGACCGGGCGGCGATCATTCGCGCCATGCAGGCCTCCAGCGGTGACAGCTTCATGCTGCGGGTGATCCCCGCCATTCCTCCGGTCAACGTGGAGCTGGCGGCCAGCCGGTACCGCAAGGACCTGAACTTGTTCTACGACGTTCTTTCGCCAAGCACCGACGACGGCCAGGCCCTCGCGGCGGCGGCCGAAATCGCAGTGCAGCACCTGGAGTCGCTGCTAGCGAACGCTAAGTAGCGCTTCACCGTTGGGGGGCACGGTCGCACGCTCCCGGCTCCAGCGACTATGAATTGCGAGATGGATAACGGGGGTCAGTCACTCGATCAGGTCGCGCCCGAAACGGGCGGTGCGCCGTTCGAAGGCACACTGCGAATCGTGGACCTCAGCGACGGCATCGCCGGCGCATACTGCACCAAGGCGCTGGCAGACGCCGGGGCCGAGGTCATCAAAGTCGAACCGCCGCAGGGCGCCTCGCTACGACGGCGATCAGCCAGCGGGCACGAAGTAGATCCCGACTACGGCGGCGTGCTGTTCCAGTTCCTCTCCTGCTCCAAGGCGAGCGTGGTGGCCGACCCCGACGAGCCGGCGGATCTGGCGATGGTGCAATCGCTCATCGCCGCGGCCGATGCCGTGGTGTGGTCGCGCGAGTCAACCCTGTGCGCTCATCCGGCCTTCTCGGTGGACGAGCTGCGGGCCCTTGCGCCGCACGCGTTGGTGCTGGCTCTCACCCCGTACGGTCTCACCGGTCCGTGGGTCGATCGACCGGCCAACGAATTCACACTGCAGGCCGCATCCGGCAGCGCCTGGAACCACGGCTCGGCACCCGACGGCGCCCCGCTCATGATCGGAGCTTCCCAAGGCGACTATGCGCTCGGCACCGCCGGCGCGGTGGCGCTGCTCATGGCCAGAACCCGAGCGCTGCAGACGGGCGAGGGCGAGCTCATCGACGTGGCCGGGATGGAGGTGATGCACCTCACCCACATCATGTTCCCGATCACGTTCCTCGACCTCGCCAAGCGGCCCTGGCGCCTCCGCCGCTCCGACAGCATCCCCGGCATCCATCCGACCAAGGACGGATGGGTTGGCCTGTGGGTGACCACAGGGCAGCAATGGCTGGACTTCTGCACGATGACAGAGCGGTTCGATTGGCTGGAGGACCCGTCCCTTGGGCTGATGGACAATCGCTCGATTCGCCACGACGAACTCGTCGACGCCATCGACGGATGGGCGTCCACCCGCACCACCGCCGAGATCGTGGAGCTGGCGTCGCTGCTGCGCGTTCCGGTGGCGCCCATCGGCAACGGCGCCACCCTGCCGACCTTCGACCATTACATCGAGCGCCACTCCTATACCCGCCATCCCTGCTCGGGCGTGACCCAACCCGACGTCTGGTATTCGCTGTCCGGGGGTGCGCAGCGCCGGGCGGCGGAACCGTCGCCGGCGCTCGGCGAGCACACCGAGCGCTATCGCAACGCAGTGTTGCCGCCGCCGCTCACGGCGCAAGTCTCTGCTGCTGCGGCCGGGCCCTCCACCCGGCTCCCCTTCGAGGGCGTGCGAGTGGCCGATATGACCGCCTTCTGGGCTGGGCCCATCATCACCCACGGCATGGCCATGCTCGGCGCCGATGTCATCCACATCGAGTCGACCCAGCGGCCCGACGGAATCCGGATGGCGGCCACCATCCCGATGTCGGAGGAGGGATGGTGGGAAACCAGCCCCTTCTTCAACGGCACCAACACCTGCAAGAGAGATCTTGCCATCAATCTTCAGACAGAGCGTGGCCACCAGCTGATGCTGAAGCTGGTGGCCGAGTGCGACGTGCTGGTCGAGAACTTCAGCGTCCGGGTCATGGACCAACTCGGGTTGGGCTACGAGGAGCTGCGCAAGGTTCGCCCCGACCTCATCATGTTGCGGGCTCAGGCGTTTGGCACGTCCGGGCCCTGGAAAGACCGGGTGGGCTACGCCCCGACGATCGATCAGGCCGGTGGTCTGAGCTGGACCACCGGAGTACCCGAAGGGCCGCCCCTGATGATCGGTGCCGCGTCGGATGCGGTGGGCGGTCTCCACGGAACCCTGGCCGTGCTCTACGCGCTCGAGTACCGGCGGCGCACCGGACGCGGCATGTTGATCGAGAGCCCGCAGATCGGGCCGGCGTTGAACGTGACCGCCGAGCTGGTGGCCGAATACTCGGCCCACGGCGCACTGCTCGGCCGGATCGGCAACCGTTCATACGTCAACGCGCCCCAGGGGGTGTACCGGGTCGCCGATCGGGTCGCCGTCTACGCCGGTGAATCCAACGAAGACTGGGTGGCCATCAGCATCGAGACGACCGACCAGTGGCTGGCGCTGTGCGGCGCTATCGGAAACGAAGCGCTGGGTCGCCGGCCAGACATGCAGACCCTCGCCGGTCGCCAGGCGTCCCACGACGAGATCGACGACGCAATCTCTGCATGGTGCCGTCCCCAGTCAGCCGACGAGGTGACCCGGGTGCTCACGAGCGCCGGCGTTCCGGCCGCCACGGTCGTCACACCCCACGAGATGGCGGACATGGAGTCCGCAGTGGCTCGAGACCTGTACGAGATGGTTCACCACCCGGTGGCGGGAGATATGCGAATCATTCGCTTTCCGGTGCGCTTCTCGAAGGGTCCGGACCGCTGGCACCGGTCGCCCTCTCCTTGCCTCGGCGAGCACAACCGTCCGATCCTCGAGGAGTTACTCGGGCTCTCGCCCGCCGAGGTGGATGCTCTGGAGGCCGAAGACGTGATCGGGAACCGCACGAGCATCAACCTCGGCTGGTAGCGGAGGTTTCGTGCTTGGCTACTCGGTCGGGGCCGGGGGCACGTGCGGAAAGAGTTCCTCGAACGCGCCGACGGTAATGCGACGCACGGCCACGGGGTCGACATCGTCGAACAGCTCGTGCAACGTCTTTTGGGTGTGCCCGTACGTCCCCTCGATGTGGGGATAGTCGCTCCCCCACAACACGTTCTGCCAACCCATCGCCGTTACCGCCGGTACGGCGCTGCGGTCATGCTGGAACGACGCATACACGTTGCTGTACAAGTACTCGCTCGGGAGCTTCTTCAACATCGGTCGCACCGCCGAGGCATGCTGGCGATATCCCTCATCGAGCCGGTCGGCCAAGAACGGCCCCCAGGTAGCACCGCCCTCGGACACGATCACCTTGAGATCCGGGTAACGATCGAACACTCCCGCCGCGATCAACTTGGTGGCCGCCCGTTGCCCGCCATAGGTGGTTTCCACATAGTTCAGCAGCGCCCCGCCGGGACCCCGGTAGTAGGCGCCGTGTGACGTGGTGGCGTCGTGGGGCTCGGTTCCGATGTGGAAGCTCAATACGGTGCCGGTGGCCTCCAGGGCCGCGTACACCGGTTCCCACACGGGGGTGTGCCAGTCGCCCAGGCTCGAGGGCGGAGCCACCGGGAAGAAGGCCGCCTTGAATCCCAGACCGGCCGCCCGTTCGATCTCGGCCACCGCGTCTTGCGGCTCCAGCAACGGGATCGACGCCGTGCACACGTAACGAGGCGAAACCGCCTGATACTCGATGGCCCAGTCGTTGATCGCCTTCATGCCCTCGCGCAACAACACCGGGTCGCCGATCGACGACGTCCAGATTCCGATCGACGGATAGACCAGCTCGGCCCAGATCCCCTCGCCGTCGAGGTCCTTCAGCCGTAGATGCGGATCGTTGGCTCCCGGTGCACGCTCATCCACCGTCTTCCCGGTCTCGGGATCCACCAACATCCGGGGTCGGGGCATCTGCCGACGAAACGTCGCGCCGTCAACGAACACCGTCTCCCAGCGGCCGTCCTCGTCCTTTTCGCTGCGGGGCATCCGCTCCGCCAGGTCCTCCGGCAGTCGCTGGGTGAACAGATCCTCCGGCTCGACCAGGTGCGAGTCACCAGAATTGGCCCAGATCTTCGACATAACGGTCCTCCTTGCGGCCCGTGAAAATGGCCTTTTCAGTACCGTACCGGCCCGAGCGCCGGTCTTCAACCCCTCCCGGGACGGTACTGACGCGGGTTACGCCGGGTTTTCTCGGCGTAACCCGCGTCAGTACGGCCGGCTAGAAGACGATTCCGGCAATCTTCAGCTCGAGGATCCGACTCTCGTCGAGGCCGAGTTCGGCCAGCACCTCGTCGTTGTCGGCGCCGAGAGCAGGGGCCGGCTTGGCCTCGAGCACCTCGCGATCGAATTGGACCGGAGTGCTGACCATCGTGATGACCCGGCCATCGCCATAGTCGACGTCTTGTACGTAGTGATTGGCCAGTGCCTGCGGATCTTTCGACAGTTCCCCCGCCTGCTGGACCACGTCCCACTGCCCGGGCTGGCTGAGCAGAATGGGCCTCCATTCGTCCAGCGTCTTGGTGGCGAAGGTCTCGCCGATGGCCTCGAGACAGGCGTGGAGGTTGGCCATCCGGGCCTCGTCCGTGACAAAGCGGGGATCCTCGATCAGGTCGGGGCGTCCGATGGCCTCACAGAACCCGGGCCAGTAGCGCTGCCCCTGCAACATGCACAGGGCCACATGGCGATTGTCGGCCGTGCGGTAGGTGCACACCAGGGGATTGGGCGTGGACTCGCGAGCCATCTTGGGCAGCTCATTCACCCCGGCCAGCGTCGCCCCCACGATGCCGGGCTGCATGGCCCACATCGAGCTCGCCAGCAACGAGCCGTCGACCACGGAGGCCTTGCCCGTCATGGCCCGCTGGGCGATCGCCGCTGCGATGCCGCCGGCGAAGATGGCCCCGCTGAGGCCGTCGCCGAAGGCTCCCCCCGGCATCGGCAGGGGGTGCTCCAACTCGGCCGGCGTCACCGCGGAAGCCAGACCGCTGCGGGCCCAGAACGAGATCGAGTCGTACCCGCCCTTGTCGGCGTCGGGACCGAAGGCTCCCTGCCCGCTGCCCACGGCGTAGATCACGTTGGGATGGCGACTGGTGATGTCGTCCACGTCGATCTTCAGCTTGCGCCGGG
>Ga0068860_100005476_pt1 | contig 12863 bp, 10 predicted proteins | sample KBSSwiS32_FD_66597 | JGI IMG/M metagenome (GOLD analysis project Ga0068860, IMG submission 66597) | Switchgrass rhizosphere microbial communities from Kellogg Biological Station, Michigan, USA - KBS Switchgrass S3-2 | ecosystem: Host-associated > Plants > Roots > Rhizosphere > Soil ... | reverse complement strand
GATCGCGGGGCGGGGGACAGGATCTGCATCATCGCGACAGCGCGAGATCGTCGAGCATGGCTTTGAGAAACCGCGCCGCTTCGCCGCCGGTCGCCGCGCGGTGATCGAAGGTCAGCGACAGCGGAATCACGCGATGGGTCTGGACCGCACCCATCACGGCGACGACGTCGTGGCGCAGCTTGCCGGCGGCAACGATCGCGACGCACGGCGGAACCACAATCGGCGTTGCGTAGCGCCCGGCGAACACACCGAAGTTCGACAGCGAAATCGTGTAGCCCTTGAGTTCTTCGGGCGGAATGCTGCGGTTCTGCACCTGCTCGCGGATACGGTTGACTGCGGTGCGCACGCCGGCTGCGTCGAGCACGTCGGCGTTGCGCAACGCCGGCACGAACAATCCGTCGTCGGTATCGACCGCGATGCCGACGTCGACGTGCGGGTGCAGCGTGCGGGTCAGGTTCTCGCCGTCGAACCAGGCGTTCAGCGCCGGCACGGTCTTGCAGGCGGACACCAGCGCACGGATCAGGCGCACGGTGATGTCGTTGCCGGGTACCCAGGCGTGGATGTCGGCGTCGTCGCAGATCGTCGTCGGCACGACCTTCGCGTGCGCGTCGGCCATGACCCGCGCCATGTTCCGGCGCACGCCCTTGACCTGGTCAGGTTGACCGAAGGTCACTGGGGTAGTCGGCGGCGACGTGCGCATCGGCAGGCCGGATGCGGAGAGGGCAGTGCGCTCGCTTTCCGTTCTCGCCCCGCCTGCACGCGGCGCAAAGACAGTGGTACTGCCCGGCGCGCCCGGAGCGCGTGCAGGTGGGGCGCCGACCTCTCCCGGCGGGAGAGGTGAAGATCCGAGCTTCGCTGCGCCGCTCGCCGCGCCGTTCTTCACATCCTGCAACGTCACGACGCCGCCGGCGCCGCTCGCTGCGACGCGCAGCAGGTCCACGCCGAGCTTGCGCGCCAGCGCGCGCACGGCCGGCACGGCCTTGACCCCGCCGACCGCAACGGCCTGTTCGCTGACTATGCGGTCGCTCGATTCCATCGCGCCGACCACGGTACCGGCATCGGACCGGGGCTTGCTTTCCCCGGTCCCGATCTCGCCACCTTCGTCCGAGGCGACGACGCGGCCCTCGTCGTCGGGTGCTTCCGTGCCGGCACCCTTGCTCGGCGCAGCCTTCGCGGGCGCAGCTTTCGCCGGCGCATGGTGATGACCGGTCGCTTCGGCTTCGGCACGCTGCGGCAGCTTCGGGTCGAGTTCGATCTCGACCAGCGCCGCGCCGGTATCGATCACGTCGCCGGCTTTGCCGTGCAGCCGCACGACCTTGCCGGAAAACGGCGACGGCACTTCGACGACCGCCTTCGCCGTTTCCATGGACACCAGCGGCGCGTCGAGTTTCACGACGTCGCCTTCCTTGACGAACCACTCGACCACGGTCGCGTCGGGCAGGCCTTCGCCCAGGTCGGGGAGGTGGAACGATTTGATCGTGCTCATTGCCAGTTCCAAAGATTCTTCGAAGCACCGAAAGACGGCAGCCGGTAGCCGGAAACCGGTAGCCGAAAAGCCGGACCCTCATGCGCCACGTTGCGCCCGAGCAAATGCGGGTGGCCGACGCGAGCCACACGATTGGGAAGGCGCCCGGCTGCTCTCCGGCTCACGGCTACCGGTTCCCGGCTCACGGGAAGGCTGCGCATGGTGCACATCGTCGCCGCGCTCACGAGGATGCCAACGTCTTCTTCGCGGCGGCAACGACCTTGGCGACGCTCGGCATGTACTTCATCTCGAGCCGATACAGCGGAATGTGCGTGTCGTAGCCGGTGACGCGTTCGACCGGCGCGACCAGATCGTACATTGCGTGCTCGGCCAGGCGCGCCGCGATCTCGGCGCCGAAGCCGGCGGTGCGCGGCGCTTCATGGACGATCACGCAACGACCGGTCTTGCGTACCGACTCGTGAATCGTGTCGAAGTCGAGCGGCTTCAGCGTGGCGACGTCGATGACTTCGGCGCTGATGCCTTCTTTCGCCAGGGCGTCGGCGGCCTCGAGCGTCTCCTTCACCTGGGCGCCCCAGGTTACGAGCGTCACGTCGCTGCCGTCGCGCAATACGAAGCAGACGTCGAGCGGCAGCGCCTCGCCGTCGTCGGCGACTTCTTCCTTGTACTGGCGGTAGATGCGTTTGGGTTCGTAGAAGATGACCGGATCCGGGTCGCGGATTGCCGCCAGCAGCAGCCCGTAGGCACGCCCCGGCGAGGACGGCAGCACGACGCGCAGCCCCGGTATATTTGTGAACAGATGCTCGTTGGCCTCGGAATGATGCTCGGGCGCGCGGATACCGCCGCCCCACGGCGCGCGGAACACAGCCGGGCACGACAGCCGGCCGCGCGTGCGGTGGCGCATGCGTGCGGCGTGGCAGGCGATCTGCTCCATCATCGGGTAGATGAAGCCTTCGAACTGCGCCTCGGCGATCGGCTTCATGCCCTGTGCGGCGAGGCCGACGGTGAGCCCGGCGATCGAGGTTTCGTCGAGCGGCGTATCGATCACGCGCTCCGGCCCGAACAGTTGCTGCAGGCCGGCAGTCGCACGGAACACGCCGCCGTTGACGCCGACGTCTTCGCCGAGCACGACCACCGACGGGTCGCGCTTCATCTCGTACGCCAACGCCTGGGTGACGCCTTCGATCAGGGTGATTTGCGGCATTATCTCGAGCCCCTCTCCCCTCGGCAGAGGGGTTGGGGTGAGGGTCGGGGACGTCGATACAGGATGCTCTTCACACAACGTCCAGCGGTCTGCTCCGGTCGCACCGTCATCCGCCGGGCAGGAGCCAGGTCAGCCATTGCGCTTCTCCCAGGCCAGCGCATCGGCTCGCTGGCGCTCCAGGTCGAGCGGCAGTTCGGCGTAGGTGTAGTCGAATATCGCGGCCGTCGGCTGCGATTTGGTTTCGAGATAGGCGTTCACTTCAGCGTCGACTCGTTCGGCGCATTCGGCCTTCCACGTTTCCTCGTCCTTCTCGCTCCAGAGTTTGTTCGCCAGCAGGTAGGCCTTGAGGCGCTTCAGCGGTTCGCGCGTCCAGGCGTCCTTGACCTCGGCGTCCGGGCGGTAGCGGCGCGCGTCGTCGGCAGTGGTGTGATCGGACAGGCGGTAGGTCACCGCCTCGATCAGCGTCGCGCCGTGGCCATGGCGCGCCCGCTTGAGGGCATGGTCGAGCGCGGCGCGCATCGCCAGCAGGTCGTTGCCGTCCACTTGTATACTCTCGATGCCGGCGGCGATGCCTTTCTGGGCCAGCGTCTTGGCGCCGGTCTGCGCTGCGCGCGGCACCGAAATCGCGTACTGGTTGTTGACGATGACGACGACCAGCGGCAGGGTCATCGCGCCGGCGACATTGATCGCACCGTAGAAGTCGGATTTCGACGTGCCGCCGTCGCCGACCACGCTGACCGCGACGCGCGGCTCCTTGCGGATCTTGAACGCCAGCGCGGCGCCGGCCGCGTGCAGGGCCTGGGTCGCGATCGGCACGCTCCAGGCGAAATCGTGCGCCGGACCGGAAAAATCGTTGCCGCGCTCGTCGCCGCCCCAGTACAGCAGCACCTCGCGCGGCTTGACGCCGCGGTAGAACTGCGCGCCGTACTCGCGATACATCGGCGCGAGCACGTCGTCCTCGGCCATTGCCGATCCGATCGCGACGTGGGCTGCCTCCATGCCGAGGCAGGAAGCGTAGGTGCCGAGCTTGCCGGTGCGCTGCAACGCGATGGCCTTGCCGTCGAACACGCGCAGAAAGGTCATCTGCTTGTACAGCTCGACCAGTTCCTTGGTGTCCTTCGACCACTCCGGAAGATCATCGCGCACAGGCTTGCCGTCGGCGTCGAGATACTGCAGGTATTCGATTTCGAAGGTGGCGACGACGGGCACGATGTTCTCCGGCGGGGTGCGTTTGATAGCAGGCGAGGCGGCTGGTGGCAAGTCGGGGTGCAGTAAAGCGCGGGACTCGGGACTGGGGATTCGGGACTCGGGTCTGCGAAAACGCTAGCTCGACGGTATTGATTGCGCTGGCGGCCAATCCGCTTTCGCGCTTACCCTAGTCCCCAGTCCCCAGTCCCGAATCCCGAAAATGACCGACCCCAACCAGCGCGCACTCGAATCCGGCATCGAGATCGATCTGCGCGACCGCCTGACCTATGACGGCTATCTGCAACTAGGACTGTTGCTGGCCGCGCAGAAGCCGCTCAGTGTCCCGGCCCATCACGACGAGATGCTGTTCATCATCCAGCATCAGACCTCCGAGCTGTGGATGAAGCTGGTCGTGCATGAGTTGCGCGCGGCAATCGAGCATCTGCGCCGCGACGACCTCGGGCCATGCCTGAAGATCCTGGCGCGAGTCAAGCAGATCCAGCGCCAGCTGTTCGAGCAATGGGGCGTGCTCGAAACATTGACGCCGAGCGAGTACATGGAGTTCCGCCACGTGCTCGGACCGGCGTCAGGCTTCCAGTCGCTGCAGTACCGGTTGATCGAATTCCTGCTCGGCAACAAGAACGCCGACATGATCCCGGTGTTCGACTACGATCCGGCGCAGCGCGAGGTGCTGCGTGCCGCGCTCGAGGCGCCCAGCCTGTACGACGAATTCCTGCGCCATCTGGCCCGTGCCGGCCACGCCGTGCCGGCCGAGTGCATCGAACGCGACTGGTCGAAACCGCATGCGCAGAACGCCCCGCTGATTCCGGTCCTGCGCAACATCTACGAGCACCGCGAGCAGTACTGGGGCGACTACCACATGTGCGAGCAGCTCGTCGACGTCGAGGAAAGTTTCCAGCTGTGGCGCTTCCGCCATATGAAGACCGTGGAGCGCATCATCGGCCACAAGCGCGGCACCGGCGGCTCGTCCGGCGTGTCGTTCCTGCGCAAGGCGCTGGACCTGACGTTTTTTCCGGAGCTGCTCGAAGTGCGCACGGTGATCGGCCGCCCGCACGGCGCCTGATGACGATTCGCGGAGCTCCCCGTGCACCATGCGCGAACGTCGCGTTCAGGGACTCGTGGTGGGTGACTCACCCCTCACCCCGGCCCTCTCCCCGCAAGCGGGGCGAAGGGGAAGTGCCGAGGCTCGTCGCATTGCGCCGCGAGTGGGGCGAGGGAGAAATGCGATGCTCTTGCCCCCTCCCGGCCAGCGGGGAGAGGGCTGGGTGAGGGGTGAGTGACCAGTCGCGTCCCGGGCTCGGTTGAGCAACGCCTGTCCTGCGGATTGCGCGCTGCAACACCGGTAACGTTTGACGCCGCGCCGCGCAGCGGTTACATGTGACGCGCCCTGATGCTGCGCGGTGCTGGTTTCCGCGATGGCGCATTTCCAGCCGTGCGACAGGGGTACGGCCCCAGCGGAGTCGAAACACCATGGCAGCAGGCAGCGCGAACGTTGCGCCAGCGACGAATCCCCCGAATTTTCCCGAACTGATGGGCCACCCGCGTCCGCTGTGGATGCTGTTCATGACCGAGTTCTGGGAGCGCTTTTCGTTCTACGGCATGCGCTGGGCGCTGACCCTGTACATCGTCGCCCAGTTCTACAGCGGATCGGGCACCGGCGAGGCGCCGGCCAACCGGATCTACGGCGCGTATCTGGCCCTGGTCTACGCTTCCGGACTGCTCGGCGGCTACGCGGCCGACCGGCTGATCGGCTACCAGCGCTCGATCCTGCTGGGCGCGGTGATCATGGGCTCGGGCCTGTTCGTGATGATGATCCCGAGCATGGACGTGTTCGAGCTCGGCCTGTCGCTGGTCATCGTCGGCAACGGCCTGTTCAAGCCGAACATCTCGACCATGGTCGGTCAGCTGTACGCGCAGAACGACATGCGCCGCGACGCCGGTTTCACGATCTTCTACATGGGCATCAACGCCGGCAGCTTCGTTTCGCCGCTGCTGACCGGCTGGCTGGCCAGCGTGATCACCGACACGCCGCTGCAGCAGAACTACAAAGTCGTGTTCGCCTGCGCCGGGGTCGGCATGATCCTGAGCTTCCTGTGGTTCTGGTTCGGCCGCCGCCAGCTGCACGGCATCGGCCGGCCCCCGGCGGATGTTTCCGGCACGCGCAATCTCGGCATCGTGCTGGCCGGCGCGGCCATCGTCGTGCCGATCGTCTACGTGCTGCTGGCCAAGCTCGGCGCCGATGTGCTGGCCTGGGTGCTCGGCATCATGTTCATCGCCCTGGCCGTCATGCTGCTGATCGAGGGCATCCGCGAAGGCGCGGTGCCGCGCGACAAGGTCATCGCGATGCTGATCATCTTCGTGTTCAACATCCTGTTCTGGATGTTCTACGAACAGGCCGGCAGCTCGTTCAACTTCCTCGCCGAAAAGATCGTCGACCGCATGTTCGGCGGCTGGGAGTTCCCGGTCGCGTGGTTCCAGTCGGTCAATCCGATCGGCGTGATCACGCTGGCGCCGCTCGTCGCGATTGCCTGGGTGGCGCTGGCCAAGCGCAACCAGGAGCCGTCGATCCCGCGCAAGTTCGGACTCGGCCTGATCGGCAACGGACTGGCGTTCCTGCTGCTGATGCTGGCGCTGACCCACATGGTCGACGCGCAGAACAAGATTCCGTTCTGGACGCTGTTCATGGTCTACATCATCCAGGCGCTCGGCGAGCTGTGCCTGTCGCCGATCGGCCTGTCGATGGTGACCAAGCTCGCGCCATCGCGCCTGGTCGGCTTCGCGATGGGCGGCTGGTTCCTGTCGATCGCGACCGGCAACAACCTGTCCGGGATCTTCGCAAGTTCAGTCAGCGGCGAAACCGGCATGACCACGGCCTCGGCACTGTCCGGCTACACGTTCGGCTTCTGGGCGCTGGTCGGCTCCGGCGTATTGCTGTTTCTGATCGCGCCGCTGATCAACAAGCTGATGCACGGAGTACGCTAGGCGTTGCCGGGTCCGGATCACTCACCCCTCACCCCGACCCTCTCCCCGCCAGCGGGGCGAGGGGGAAGCGCGCTCACCGCCCGGCGCTCTACCGCAAGCGGCGAGGGGACGAGCGCTGCGCCTTACCTTGGCTCTTCCCCCGCCAGCGGAGAACGCAAGAGCGCTGCGCTTTACCTCAGGCCTTCCCCCAACCAGTGCAGAACGGAAGAGCGCTGCGTCAGCGCGCGAGCTCCTCGAGTTCGGCGCTCCACAGCTTGTCCAGGATGCGGCCGAGCCATTCGCGTTCCTCGCCGTCGAGATGCGCGAGCAGGCGGCGTTCGTGTTCGAGCGCGAGCGGCGCGATCTGTTCGTAGACTTTCCAACCCTTGTCGCTGAGACGCAGCACTGACTGGCGCTTGTCGTGCTCGGCGACCAGGCGGCGCACACGGCCGGCTTCGATCAGCCGCGACAGCGCACGGCTGACCGCGACCTTGTCCATCGCGGTGCGATCGGCCACTTCGCGCGCCGACAGGCCGTCGTAGCGGCCGAGGACGGCCATCACGCGCCATTCGGTGATGCTCAGCCCGAAACGCTGCTCGTACATGGCCGCGATCGCGCGGCTGACCGTGTTCGACAGCACCGACAGCCGGTATGGCAGGAAGTGTTCGAGGTCCAGCGGCCGATGCTCGTTCATCGCAGAGTGTCATCCAATTTGGCAGAAGTCCGTTCGACCTGAGCGTAGCGCCTATGGCGCGAAGCCGAAGGGTCGGCGTTTCCCTTTGCCGGCTACGCCCAACGCGAACGATGACTGCTGATGCTGCGCCGTCGCTTGCAATTAGTTTCAACTGAAACTATCTTAGTCGTTCGGCTTGCAAATGCAAGCGCCGACGGCTGCCCGCCCGGGCGCCGCGGCGGAATTCGCGGAACGTCGTACGTATACGCCGCCAGCGGCGTCGGAGAACCCCATGAACGCACAAGCGCAAGCGCAGACCAGCCAGCCCGGCGTGCCGCCGGTGCAGTTCGACAATCCGATGGGCATCGACGGCTTCGAGTTCGTCGAATTCGCTTCGCCGGAACCGGAGAAACTGCACGAACTGTTCCGCAACCTCGGCTTCGTCCAGGTCGCGCGCCACAAGACCCGGCCGATCTACAACTACCGGCAGAACGACTGCACGTTCCTGGTCAACGAGGATCCGGATTCGTTCGCCGCCGATTTCGCCCGCGTCCACGGTCCGAGCGCGTGCGGCTTCGCGATCCGCGTCAACAAGCTGGCCGAGTGGGTGCGCGTGCAGGCGCTGAAGAACGGCGCGCAGTCGATCATGAACAAGGAAACGACCAAGGCCGTCGCGGCGCCGGTCATCGAAGGCATCGGCGGCTGCATGCTGTACATCGTCGACCGCTACGACGACAAGGGCACGATCCACGATCCGGACTGGGAGTGGCTGCCGGGCGCGCAGATGATGCCGAAGGGCTTCGGCCTGACCTTCATCGATCACCTGACCCACAACGTCTACTTCGGCAACATGTCGAAGTGGGCCGACTACTACGAGCGCCTGTTCCAGTTCCGCGAGATCCGCTACTTCGACATCAAGGGCGCGAAAACCGGCCTGCTGTCGAAGGCGATGACCGCGCCGGACGGCATGGTCCGCATTCCCCTGAACGAGTCGCCGGATCCGAAGAGCCAGATCAACGAATACATCCTGCAATACAAGGGCGAGGGCATCCAGCACATCGCCTGCTTCACCGACGACATCTACGCGACCGTCGAGGCGATGCGCGCGCGCGGCATCGAATTCCTCGACACGCCGAATGCGTACTACGACGTGGTCGACCAGCGCATCCCGAACCACGGCGAGAACGTCGCGCGGATGAAGGAAAGCCGCATCCTGATCGATGCCGATCCGGAGACGAAGAAGAAGCTGCTGCTGCAGATCTTCACCAAGAACTGCGTCGGCCCGATCTTCTTCGAGATCATCCAGCGCAAAGGCAACACCGGCTTCGGCGAAGGCAATTTCCAGGCGCTGTTCGAATCGATCGAACGCGAGCAGATGGCGCGCGGGGTTTTGTGAGTTTGATGTGCTCATGGCGCACCGCGCCGCTCTTCTGAGCCCCTCTCCCATCGGGAGAGGGGAAGGGGTGAGGGTGCGATCGAAGCGATGAAACAAAACCCGCCGCTGCCGTCACGTACCATCGTTCGCGCTCGCGCCTTGCGGGTGAAAGGTACGGACGCCGAGTCGGTACTCTGGTTCCACTTGCGAGCGGGACGCCGGAATGGTCTGAAGTTTCGCCGTCAACATCCATTTCCGCCGTATGTCGTGGATTTTTACTGCGCGTCGGCGAGGTTGGTTGTGGAACTGGATGGATCACAGCATTCCGATCTCATCGATGCGGAGCGCACGCGAGTATTGGCCAGGCAAGGAATCAGAGTCTTGCGTTTTTGGGACAACGAAGTATTGAGCAGAATCGAGACGGTGCTCGAGTCGATTCTGACCTTGATACAAGACCCAACCCTCACCCCAACCCCTCTCCCGGCGGGAGAGTGGCTCAAGAGAGCAGAGCAGTGACCGCGAGCGATTTGCACTACCAATCCGGCTTCGGCAACGAATTCGCGACCGAAGCGATTCCAGGCGCACTTCCGGTGGGACAAAACTCGCCGCAGCGCGTCGCCCATGGCCTGTATGCCGAGCAGATTTCCGGCACGGCGTTCACGGCACCGCGCCACGTCAACCGGCGCAGCTGGCTGTACCGGATCCGCCCGGCGGCGATGCACGAGCCGTTCGCGCCGGTGCTGGCTCGAAATTTCCACAATGACTTCGACCAGGCGCCGGTGGCGCCGAACCAGCTGCGCTGGGATCCGCTGCCGCTGCCGGCCGCGCCGGCCGATTTCGTCGACGCCCTGGTCACGATGGCCGGCAACGGCGGCGCCGCGGCGCAGGGCGGCATCGGCATCCATGTCTATGCGGCAAACCGCTCGATGCAGGGCCGCTGGTTCTACGATGCCGACGGGGAGCTGCTGATCGTGCCGCAGCTCGGGCGCTTGCGCATCGCGACCGAGCTCGGCGTGCTCGCGGTCGAGCCGCAGGAGATCGCGGTGATCCCGCGCGGCATCCGCTTTCGCGTCGAATTGCCGGAAGGCCCGGCGCGTGGCTACGTCGCCGAGAATTTCGGCGCGATCCTGCGCCTGCCCGAACTCGGACCGATCGGCTCGAACTGCCTGGCCAATGCGCGCGATTTCCTGACGCCGGTCGCAGCGTTCGAGGATGTCGAGGGCGATTTCGAGCTGGTCGCGAAATTCCAGGGCCGGCTGTGGTCGGCGCGCATCGGCCATTCGCCGCTCGACGTCGTCGGCTGGCACGGCAACTACGCGCCGTACAAGTACGACCTGCGCCGCTTCAACACGATCGGCTCGATCGGCTACGACCATCCCGATCCGTCGATCTTCACCGTGCTGACTTCCGCGAGCGATACGCCTGGCGTCGCGAACATGGACTTCGTGATCTTCCCGCCGCGCTGGCTCGTGGCCGAGCACACGTTCCGGCCGCCGTGGTTCCATCGCAACATCGCCAGCGAGTTCATGGGCCTCGTGCACGGCGCCTACGATGCGAAGGCCGGCGGCTTCGTGCCGGGCGGTGCGAGCCTGCACAACAGCATGAGCGGGCATGGTCCGGACGCGGCGAGCTTCGCGAAGGCCAGCGCAGCGGACACGACGACGCCGGACCACATCGTCGACACGATGGCGTTCATGTTCGAGACGCGCGCGGTGCTCCGGCCCTCGCGCCAGGCGCTCGAATCGCCGCAGCTGCAGCGCGACTACCACGAGTGTTGGCGCGGGCTGAGGAAGAATTTCCGCGCACCGACCCATTGACGACATCGGCGGATTCTTTTATGCGGAATGACGGTTCTCCAGCCATTCGTCCTGAGCGTAGCGCCGAAGGCGCGAAGTCGAAGGATTTCCGAGCGTTTCGACTTCGCTCGCTGCGCGAGCTACGCTCAACGCGAACGGATGGGAACACAGGCGACGGCAATCGTTTCCGGCCCGTGTCGACAGACGACGTGCGCCGGGTGCTCATGAAGACGAGGTGGGAATGAAGCTGGCAACTCTCAAGGAAGGTGGTCGTGACGGCACGCTCGTCGTCGTCGATCGCGGTTTGACCAGGGCCGTGCGCGTGACCGACATCGCGCGGACACTGCAGACCGCGCTCGAGGACTGGGCCAATGCGGCGCCGCGTCTGCATCGCGTATACGAATTGCTGCACGGCGCGGCGAACGCGCAAACGATCAACGGCGAAGCGGTATTCGCGCTGAATCCCGCCGATCTTGCCGCGCCGCTGCCGCGCGCCTACGAGTTCGTCGACGGCAGCGCCTATCTGCCGCACGTCGAGCGCGTGCGCCGCGCGCGCGGCGCCGAGGTACCGGCGAGCTTCTACACCGATCCGCTGATGTACCAGGCGGTCAGCGCCGGCTTCTACGGGCCACGCGATCCGGTGCGCGTGGTCAGCGAGGACTACGGCATCGATCTGGAAGCCGAGATCGTCGTCGTCACCGACGACGTGCCGATGGCCGTGACGCCGGCCCAGGCCGGCGCGCACATCCAGCTGATCGGCCTCGTGAACGATGTCTCGCTGCGCAACCTGATTCCGGGCGAACTGGCCAAGGGCTTCGGCTTCCTGCAGTCCAAGCCGCGCTCGGCATTGTCGCCGGTATTCGTCACGCCGGACGAACTCGGCAGCGCGTGGCGCGACGCGAAGGTGCACCTGCCGCTGGTCTCGCACATCAACGACCGATGGCTCGGCGCGCCGGAAGCGGGTGACGACATGCAGTTCAGCTTCGCCGACCTGGTCGCCCATGCAGCAAGAACGCGGCCGCTGACGGCCGGCACGATCGTCGGCTCCGGCACGATCGCCAACCAGGACGAATCGCGCGGCGCGTCGTGCCTGGCCGAGCGGCGAACGCTCGAAACGATCGCCGGCGGCAAGCCGGTCACGCCGTTCCTGAAATTCGGCGACAGCGTGCGCGTGCAGATGTTCGGCCGCGACGGCAAGGACATCTTCGGCGCCATCGAGCAGGTGATCGAGGCCGCGCCCCTTCCCGACGCCTGACCGATCGTTCGCGCCCCGCCCTCTTTGCTTTGCCGGCCGATGGCGCTAGGCTGCACCTGATACAGGGGAGTGCAGCCATGGCAAGCGATGGGCTGAAGTTGTACAGCTATTGGCGTTCGAGTGCGGCGTACCGGGTGCGCATCGCGCTGAACCTGAAGGGTCTTGCGTACGACCTCGTGCCGGTGAATCTGGTCAACGGCGGCGGCGAACAGCATTCCGATGCGTACCGTGCGCTGAATCCGCAGGAACTGGTGCCGGTATTGATCGATGGCGTGCGCGTCGTTCGCCAGTCGCAGGCGATCATCGAGTACCTGGACGAAACCTACGAAGGCGACGCCAAGCTGCTGCCGGCGATCGCGCGCGACCGGGCACGCGTCCGCGCCCTCGCGCAGATGATCGCCTGCGATATCCATCCGCTCAACAACACGCGCGTGATGCAGTATCTCGAGCGCGAGTTCAACGTGCCGCCGATCGAGCGCGAGCACTGGACGCAACACTGGATCAGCGAAGGCTTCCGCGCCATTGAAGCGCTGCTCGCGGACAACCCGTCGACCGGCGTCTATTGCGAGGGCGACGAGCCGACGCTCGCCGACATCTTCCTTGTTCCACAAGTATACAATGCCAAGCGCTGGTCGGTCGACCTGGCGCCGTTCCCGATCATTTCGCGGATCAACTCGAGCTGCATGGCCCTGGAAGAGTTCGAACGCGCGCGGCCCGAGAACCAGCCGGACGCACCGAGAGGCTAGGGACTGGGGACTGGGGAAGAGGGGCGCACTTTGGCGCCCTGCTCACACTTTGCGGGGATCCAGCCAGAAGTTTCCGAGCGGCGACGCTTGACCCAGGGATTGGGTTCGATAGCCTGGTCCCGAGTCCCGAGTCCCGAGTCCCGAGTCCCGAGTCCCGAGTC
>Ga0068860_100005472_pt1 | contig 12870 bp, 11 predicted proteins | sample KBSSwiS32_FD_66597 | JGI IMG/M metagenome (GOLD analysis project Ga0068860, IMG submission 66597) | Switchgrass rhizosphere microbial communities from Kellogg Biological Station, Michigan, USA - KBS Switchgrass S3-2 | ecosystem: Host-associated > Plants > Roots > Rhizosphere > Soil ... | reverse complement strand
AGTTTGGCTTTCAATTATTTTGGTTCTTTATCCATTATGCAAGTGGTATGATAAATACATACAAGTGCCATAAAGAAAAATGGTGGTTTAGTTATTTATAGACACGGAAGGGCTAGTGCCGACAAAAAGTATAGCTGGCAGGGCTTGATAATATAACAGGAACATTCTGCAAGCATCAGCCCGATATTCAATTTTCATGTTTAGTTCTTAACTTCACTTTATATTTTTAAAATGGGCATTTGTACAAGGCTGGATGTTCGATGAATTCTCTGCCTTCGCAAATATTTACGTTATCTGCAAGTAACGGATATCCTACACACGATACAACGAGAATAGAATTGCAAGCAAATTACAAATGACATTTAGACCAATTTTTCCAACTAAACTACATCAGGACGCAGCCGAATTACTAAGAGACTACTTTCTAACCATCCCTGGCGTAGATACTGTTTTGGTTGTGAATTCCTGCGCCAGGGGACAGGCGGTACCTGAAAGTGACCTTGACTTCGCAATATTGATAAAACCCGGCATAACGCCAACCGAAATTAAAAACATTGAAAACTCCTGGCGAACCTATTCCGAAAGACAGCCTGCATTTTTAAAATACAAACAATCAAACCAATTCGCACACCTGCATCTGGACTTCATTGACGGACACTACACTCCGGCAATTTTAGGAAAGGGCGAACCGGTTGACTATTTCGAAATTGAAATTGGAAATCAAATTTGTTATTCTGCGCCTATGGATAATCCAGGTTATTACTTTAAAGAACTACAAAACAAATGGCTGCCATACTACACTGATGAATTACGCATTCAACGGTTTAAAATGACAAAAGAAGCCTGTAATTATGACTTAGACCATATCCCATTTTTGATAAAAAGGGAATTGTATTTTCAGGCGTTCGATATTTTATGCAAGGCATTTCAGGAATTTTTGCAAGCTCTTTTTATTTCCCACAAGACTTATCCAATTGCCTATAACAAATGGATTAAGGAGCAAATTTTGAAATGGCTCAACAAGCCTGACTTATATCCAAGGCTCTCTCCGATTCTATCAGTAAGAAATATTGAAAGCAACGAGATTAATGCCAAAGCAAAAATGCTTCGCGAATTGTTAAACAACCTGACCACCGAATATTGAAAATATAACACCAGCCTAACGTGAGGTGCTGCTTTGATGGCCGAAGAATACACCCTCATCTTCTGTCATCAGGTCAACGTCTCCCCTGGTAATTGTCGCAAATAACCCGCTAAAATGTCGCATTAAATTCATATCCGAATAATTTAATGGAATTAGTTTTGGGATAAAAAATAGAATATGAGAAAGCTAATATTAGAAGAATGGGTGTCTCTGGACGGTTATGTCACCGATAAAAATGGTCAGTTAGATTTTTTTACAAACCTGACTCCGGAACAAAATAAATATTCAGATTCTGATCAATTAAAGTTTTTGGAAACGATTGATACCATATTATTAGGGCGTAAAACTTATGAATTGTTTGTCGATTTTTGGCCCGGTGCCACCACTGATAAAGAAGCAATAGCAGATAAATTGAACGAGACGAAGAAAATTGTTTTCTCCAATACAATTACAAATGCTCCATGGGGTCAATGGGCGGAAGCTGCCATCATTACTGGTGAAGCTACCTCCGAAATCAAAAATCTTAAGTTACTACCTGGTAAAAACATGGTCCTGTGGGGAAGTATTTCATTAGCTCAATCTTTGATGAAAGAAAATCTCATAGATGAATATCATATTCAACTGTGCCCGGTATTAACAGGTGGTGGTAGAAATCTTTTTCCTCAAAAAATGAATCTCGATCGATTAAATCTTTTAGAAGTCAGAGAATATAATACCGGGACTGTCTTCTTAAATTATGAACCGATTAAATAGTTTATAGCCTGCTGCCCCTATCCGCCTTACGAATATCCGCAACAACAAGGTTTTAATGAAGGCCTCGTCGACGAATTAAAATTCATACAGGAAGTTTGTATATTTAAGATTGGCCCCAACTAGCTTCAAAACCGTAGAAAAATTATAAAATGAGCATTTCAAAAACCGACAGACCAGCATTAATATTAATTGACATTCAAAAGGGATTTGACAATTTAGAATATTGGGGCGGACAAAGAAATAACCAAAATGCAGAAAATAATGCGGGTGAACTACTGAAACTTTGGAGAGAAAATAATCTTCCTATTTTTCACATTAAACATTGTTCATTAAAACCAACATCGATGCTTAACGAAGCAAACGACGGGAATGAATTTAAAGACATCGTTAAGCCAACAGACGAGGAAACAATAATTAAAAAGAATGTAAACAGCGCTTTTATTGGAACAGACTTAAAGGAACAGCTTGACAATGCTAAAATTTCCAAACTTGTTATAGTTGGGTTGACAACCGATCATTGTGTTTCAACAACTACAAGAATGGCGGGTAACTTTGGTTATGATACATTTCTTGTTTCAGACGCAACGGCAACGTTTAACAAAAAAGGACTTGAAGGACAAAATTTTTCAGCTGAGCTAATTCATGAAACTGCACTTGCAAGTTTGAATAAAGAATTTGCAACAGTTGTAACGACAGACTTCATAAAACAAGTATTTATTCTTTGAGAAAGTAATATGACAGATCGTATTTATTGATTTCTTTTTAAAGACAAAGCCTGTGAGCATATGGAATACGGCAATAAGCATAAAACTTCTGAAAGTAGAAATAAAGTAGTATACTCTTATAATAAAGCTTTTGCGGCAAGCCGTCAAGTATATCCTTATTCACAAATCCCTGATCAGCGTCAGTTCCAACTCCGGAATTCTCTTCAGCTTTTTCTATATTTTCGGTTTCTGTGCCTGGCCGCGGACCAGGGAACACAGATACCGTAGCAACCCTGCTGGTTAAGCTAGCAATGACAAACATATAAAATGACAGAATACTTATCATATAAATTTGAGGATAGCCAGGAATTCATTGACACTTATGACGAACTTCCATTATGGAGTGCTCCGTTTGGGCTTCTACTCCTCAAACACCTGGAATTAAAAGCCAATTTGACAGTTCTTGACATTGGTTCAGGCTCGGGATTTCCTTTAATGGAACTTGCCGCACGACTTGGAAAATCATGTAAGCTTTATGGAATTGACCCCTGGGCAAACGGTAACAAGCGGGCAAGACAAAAAATAATAAACTACGGCCTTTCAAACGTTGAGATGATTGAAGGTCCGGCAGAACAAATTCCATTTACCGATGTTTCGATTGATCTCATAGTTTCAAATCTGGGTATAAATAACTTTGATAATCCACATGCCGTTTTTAGAGAATGTAATCGTGTTTTGAAACCCAATGGCAAACTTGTTCTGACAACAAACCTGGATGGGCATTGGAAAGAATTTTACAACATCTTTGAGGCTACCCTTAAACAACTTGGTAAAGATAAAATAGCAGACAAATTAATTGCACACCAGGAGCATCGTGGCACATTAAATAGTATTTCAAAGCTATTTAGAGAAAACGGGCTAAAAATTTGCCGGCACTTTGAAGAGAATTTTGAGATGAAATTTTTAGACGGCAGTGCTTTCTTAAATCATCACTTTATTAAACTTGGCTGGCTGACATCCTGGAGGGACCTTTTACCGCTGGAAGAATTGAAAGAAATATTCCTGGCACTTGAACAAAACTTAAATTCATATTCCATTGAATTTAGCGGGCTATCATTAACAGTTCCAATGGCATTTATTGAAGGCAATAAGCAACAGGTGGCTGGCAGTTAGCAAGGTGGGAGGTAAATCAAGTACAGGTATCCATCCTCACATCATCGAAGCTATTCCCATCCACTTGCAAGCACATCTGCAATATGCATGGTTTTTATTGGCAGCTCTTTTTTCCTGATATAACCATCAAGATGCATGAGGCAACTAAGGTCAGTGGAGATAATATATTCTGAGCCGGTATCTAATGCATGACGAACTTTCTGGTCGGCCATGGCAATAGAGATCGATTCAAACTTAACAGCAAATGAGCCTCCAAACCCACAGCAGGTTTCGTTATCAATCATTTCAACCAGTTCCAATCCTTTGACTTTTTTGAGAAGCTTCCTGGGGCCCGCTTTGATTTTACATTCACGCAATGCGGCACAGCTATCATGATAAGTTGCTTTTGCATTCAACACGGCGCCATAGTTTTCAATTTTTATGACATCTGTAAGGAATTCAGTAAATTCAAGTATTCTCTTAGAAAGATCTTTTACGTTATTGTGCAGCGAAGAATTTTCAAAAAGCCTGGCATAATAATTCCTGACAAATCCTACACAGGAAGCCGAAGGTGCAACAACATAGTCGGTGCCCTCAAAATCTTTCATAAATTTGGTACCCACTTCCTTGGCATCTTCCCAAAAACCTGCGTTAAAAGCGGGCTGGCCACAACAAGTTTGGTTGGTGTTATATTGTACATCACAAGTTGCCTTCTCCAGAACTTTCACCATATTGAAACCAGTTTGGGGATACAACTGGTCAACGAAACAAGGTATAAATAACTGAACTTTCATTTAAAATTTCCCTGGTTTGTAATTTAAAAGGATTGTAAACCTCACCCTCAGTAAACCTCGCTCTTAACAAACCTCAGCCCCTCCGACGGAGTCTCCAAAGGAGTCCTTTGGGACCTTTGGACAAGCCCTTCGACAGGCTCAGGACAGGCTTATGACAAAGAAAAACAGGTTTGCTTAATTGGAGCCAATTCAAGTGGTACAATAATCATATTGAATATTTAAGAGCCATCATTTTCAAAGCAGATATTGCAGCCTCTTCACCTTTATTGCCATGTACACCTCCCGTACGTTCATCGGCCTGTTGCTGGTTATCAACAGTAAGCACTCCAAAAATAGTGGGAACCGGCAATATTAAATTAAGGTGCAAAACACCATCAGTAACTGCTTTGCACACATAATCAAAATGAGGGGTATCACCACGCAATACACAACCCAGTGCAATAAATGCCTGTGGTTTTTCAAATTTATTCTGATACGTTTCCCAGAAATTTTTAATAGCAAAAGGTATTTCAAAAGCACCCGGCACACTTACTATTTTATAATTATTCATATCAAAATGTTTCAGCTTCGCGATACAACCCTCCAGCAGCTTATTAACTATTTCTGAATTCCATTCAGTATGAACAATAACAATACAGGCATTCTTTGGAAGAATGCCCGTATTGAAATTATATAGATTTTCGTTTGCTGCTGCCATGAGTTACCCCTGAATATTTATTCTGAAAATTCACCCAACTTTGCAAGATACCTGTCCACGTCTGCAGCTTTTTCAGAAAGAGGATACTCTTCTTTTATTTTTTTAAAAAGCTCAACCGCTTCTTTTGTTTTGCCCATTGTTTCAGCAAAAAGCGCTGCCTTAAAAAGAAACTCAGAAGAAGTAAATTCATCTTCATCATTTACATTGGCTGCCTTTTTATAATACTCAAGTGCCTGGTCATTTTTATTAAGTTCGGCACTTGCATCGGCTATCATTCCATAAGCGCGGCTTTTAATTTGGGTGGACTTTCCGGCATCAAAATCTTTCAGGAATTTTATTGCTTTATCAAATTGCTGCAGATGCAGGTAACACGCACCGGCATAATATTCACACAAATTGGCGGCGCTGGTTCCGGAAAATTTATTGATAACCTTCAGGGCTCCTGCGTTAGGACCATCCCCATTAAGACACTTTGCAGCAAGGTTTATTTTTACTGAATCAGTTGGTGCATTACTGAAATCTGAAAAATATTTTTGGGTTACAAAAACTGCATCATTCGCTTTCTGTTCTTTTGGCAATTTGAACATGTATTTGTAAACTAACCATCCGCCCAGTAGAATTATTATCGCGGAACCTATATACATCACCGGCTTATTATAATTTTCCCAAAAGCCACGTGCCTTCTGTACCACATCCACATTTTTTTGCACTGTTAATTTATCAGCCATTATTTATTTTTATTAGATTACCAGTTTGTTGTTTAATTGGTTACTCAGTTAATCGGTAATAAATGGATAGTCCTGTTGCACATATACATCTTTATACAATTCATTGTCATCGGGGAACGGGCTTTCATCGGCAAAATTTACCGATTCTTCTACTTCTGTTTTTACCCTCTCGCTGATTGTTTCAATTTCTTTATCACTTATCCCAAAGTCAGCTTTCAATTTAACTAAAGTTGTTTCCAGCGGATCCTGCAGCTTGTATTCTTCCATTTCTTCTTTGGTACGATACTTTGCGGGATCACTCATACTATGTCCTTTGTAACGGTAGGTTTTTACTTCAACCAGGGTAGGTCCCCCATTTTCCCTTGCTCTTTTTACTGCTCTTTCCACAGCTTCATGTACTGTCTCAGGGTTCATGCCATCCACACGGTCGGCCGGCATATCATACGCATCCGCAAGTTTATAAATATCCAATACATTGGAGGTACGTTCAACAGAAGTTCCCATTGCGTAATTATTATTTTCGCAAACAAAAACCACCGGAAGCTTCCACAACATTGCCATGTTAAATGTTTCATGAAGTATACCCTGCCTGGCGGCACCATCGCCAAAGAAACATAACACCGTATTTTGAGTGCCCTTGTATTTTTCCGCAAATGCAAGTCCAGCACCAGTCCCTATCTGGGCACCTACGATCCCGTGCCCGCCAAAAAATCTTTCCTTTACACCAAAGAGGTGCATGCTGCCCCCCTTTCCTTTGCTGCAACCGGTAATTTTCATATACAATTCAGCCATACATGATTTTGCTGAAACCCCCTTTGCTATTGCAAGTGCATGATCCCGGTAAGAGGTAATAAAAATATCGTCAGGTGTTGTGGCAGTCATGCAGCCGGCAGCAATAGCTTCCTGGCCTATATATAAATGACAAAACCCACGAATTTTTTGCATACCATACATCTGCCCCGCTTTTTCTTCAAACCTGCGTAGTAAAAGCATCAGTTCGTACCAATACAGATAAGTTTCTTTTGAAAACTTTGTTGCCAAGATTATAATTTTTAGGCCGCAAAGATAGGGTAAAAAGAAAAATAATATTAAGTAGTTTATCTTAAGGAAAAATGCCTGGTGAAAAAACCTGAATAAAGAAACTCATTGCAGGATTTCCCGTCATTCATATTTAATAAAAAACCGGCAAAGGCCGGTCTTGTATTAACTAAAAAGTGAGAACTATTTGCGCTGCGCAAGTTGCGCTTCTCCTATCATTTTTTCAACAACTTTCACTGTTTCATCAATATAAATATCGTCGCCTATACGCTTCAGGAATGCTGTGTTTTTTGCAGTCTTGTCCTTGTCATTGATTAACGCAAGCGAATCGGTCGTAACATTTTTAACTGCAAGGTCAACAGAGAGTTTGGTTAAATCCTCCAGTTTCTTTGAAATAGCTTTTACCTCAGTCAACTTTTCACGATACTTCTGGATGTTGAGAGGTGTTTCTTTATCATTGTATTTATCGAGTGTATTCACATCGTCTCTTATGCCTTTAAAAGTAGTGCTTTGATTCAGGTCTGCATTGGACTGGCTTATAACCGAATTAAAGCTATACCCGGGATTCCAGGTAGTGTAATTTGCTTTTGGAATTTCATCCCAACTCAAAGCATCCGGATTATCTTTCTCACGGAATTTAACATTTTCAAGCCTGTCAGGAATTACTATATCAGGCACCACACCACGCAATTGTGTTGCTCCGCCGTTAATTCTGTAAAATTTTCTGAAGGTAAGTTTGATGTCTCCCAATCCTTCCGAGGGCTTGTTAAATAATGCATTTTCTGCCTGTGGATCCAATGATATACTGCGTTGAACCGTGCCTTTACCATAAGTGGAACTGCTCCCGATAATAATTCCACGATGATAATCCTGGATAGCTGCGGCAAAAATTTCAGATGCTGATGCACTTAGCTCATCTACCATTACAGCAAGGGGCCCTGTGTACAAAACTTCTTTATCGCGGTCGTTTAAAATATTAGCTTTCTCATCACGGCCTTTTACCTGGCAGATAGGCCCATCCTTAATAAACAGGCCAGCCATATCAACAACATCATTTAGTGAACCACCGCCATTTCCACGAAGATCGATCACAATTCCGTCAACATTTTCAGCTTTTAGTTTTTCAACTTCTTTGGCTACATCTGTTGCTGAGCGGCGGGCAGAAGGATCATCAAAATCAGCATAAAACTCAGGCAAATAAATATAACCGATTTTATGTGCTCCCTGGTTCACGACGGCACTTTTTGCAAAAGTGTCATCCAAAGAAATTTTATCCCTGATGATAGGTACGATTTTAGTGCTGCCATCTGCTTTTTTGAGGGTAAGCCTCACTTCAGATCCCTTTTGCTCTCCTCTTATGAGTTTAACAGCATCTGTAACTCCAAAACCGGTCACATCAACAGGGGCCCCTGCTCCCTGCGCAATTTTTACGATTTCATCCTCAGGTTGAATGTCACCGGATTTCCACGCGGGCCCACCGGTAATCAAACTGGCAATTTTTATTTTACCATCATCTTCTTTTAGTTGAGCGCCAATACCAAAAAAGGTTCCGCTAAGCAACTCATCAAAACTTCTTTTATCAACAGGTGCAAAATAAGTAGTATGTGGATCCATGCTGCCTGTAATGGCATTCACAAAATCACTGAACATATCGTCGGCCGAATTATGATTTTTTAACGTAAGAAAATAGCGGTCCATTTGCCTGGAAACTATTCCCCGCGCCTCACGCTCCAATGTTGAATCGGCCTTATATACTGAATCTTTCGCCCCTTTGTGCTTTTCACGTTCATCCTGCAAATCTATAAAACGGCCCATTACAAGATATTTTAGCCGTTTCCTGCTATAATCATCTCTTTCCGCATCGGATTTTGGAAAAGTTCTCTTATCACCATCAAGCTGGAGTGTTTCATCCTTTGAAAAATCAAAAGGTTTACTAAGTATTTCTTTATACAACCTGGCAACTTCGTCCAGGCGCACCAGGTATGTTTTGCTTATTGTATAAAATGATTCCAATGCAGTGCCATGGATTTCATCATCTATTTTGTTCTCATATTTTTTAAAATCATCGATATCTTTCTGGTAGAAAATATATTTATCCGGGTCAAGAGCATCTTCATATTTAGACAGTATTTCTTTGGAAAATTTATCATCAATTTTTTTAGGGCTGTAGTGACCTTGTTCCAAAACAATTCCCACGTTCCTAAGTATCTTTTCGTACTTGGTTCTGGGGTTATCATTCCTGTCACCCCTTCCCATAACACCATAAGTCAAAAACAAACCACCACAAATAAGTACGAACAGTACTGGTAAAAATTTTTTACTCATAATAAATTTCATTAAAAGATTCATACGTAAAAATAACCGAAAATAAATTTCGTACTTAAATGTAGTACGTTTAATTAACAAAGGTTTTGTATTATGTATGGACGGTTAATTTGAAGAAATATTGCATCGTTTTCAATAAAATCGGCTTTCGTCCAAAAAAAAATCCCGCATTTCTACAGGAATACATTATTTGGGGTGGATGATGGGGCTCGAACCCACGACCCTCAGAATCACAATCTGATGCTCTAACCAACTGAGCTACAACCACCATTTACGAGGCAAAAATAATTAAAAATTTAAACTAAAGAAATTGTTTCAAAGCTCATGGTTCAAAGTTCAAAGTTCACGGTTTAAAGTTCCTAACCTTCAACCTTCAACTTTCAACCTGAAACCCGCAGGTTAAATGGTTTTATTTTTGTGGTATAATTCCAGCCTGACTCCCAAAATACCATTCATATAGATTTAAAAAATACTTTTCCATTTTATTCTGAAATTTGCGGCTATTTTATAAAACTAAGTATCCCCCACAAATATTCATAATGAAAAATATCTACGTAATCTTCGTTGCCATATGTCTTTCCGGAAGCCTGTTTGCACAGTATCCCGGTGGTGGAAGCCGCGGCGGACAAAGCATGAATGTTGGGCATTTTTATGGAAAAGTTTTGGACCAGAGTACCGGCAAACCTCTTGAAGCCGCTTCTGTCCAGCTTACCCAGAATAAAATGGATACAGCAACAAAAAAACGTAGGGATTTTGTTGTTGCTGCAATGCTTACTAATAAAAAAGGAGAATTCAGCATTGAGAATCTTGCTGTGATCACCACTTACCAGCTTGAAATTACAGCCATAGGTTACAAGGCTTACAATGAAAAAGTAAATTTCAATCTTAAGATGAATGGCGGCGATATGAGCCAGATGATGAATGCTGTGGACAGGGATCTGGGCAATATTAAAATGGCACGTGATGCTGAACAACTTGAGGGGGTCGTTGTAACTGCAAATCAAAATCTCCTGAAAATGAATATCGATAGAAAAGTTTTCAATGTCGATAAGAGCTTAACAAGCGCCGGTGGTACCGCCGTAGACGTAATGAAAAATGTTCCTTCAGTAAATGTAGATATTGACGGCAATGTTACGTTACGCAATGCAACGCCGCAAATATTCATAGATGGCAGGCCTACTACATTAACCCTTGATCAAATACCCGCCGATGAAATTGAAAGTGTTGAAATCATTACCAACCCTTCAGCAAAATTTGATGCTTCAGGTGGCGGGTCGGGAATACTAAATATTGTTTTGAAGAAAAACAGGAAGGCAGGTTATAATGGTAACCTGAGAGTCAACCTTGACGCACGTTTAAAGTTTGGGTTGGGAGCAGATATAAATGTAAAACAGGGGAAAATAAATTTCTTTGCCAACACAATGTATAACCAGCGTAAATCCTTAAGCACACAAAGTACCCGGCGCATTGATCACCTCGACGGTGTAACGGCGACTCTGTCTCAGCATAGTAAACCTACTAATAAAGGCCACTTTGCATTTGCCAGGGCAGGCTTTGACTATTTTCCTGACAATCGAAATACATTTACGCTGGCCGGCGTAATCGTCCAGGGAAAATTCAACAATATTGATCTTCTGCATATTAACAGGGACAGCAATTTTGTCTCTGATGCCACCAGTGAAACAGGATTGACCAATACAGATGGGAATTTCACCTTTAATAATTATGGAAGTACTTTTAGTTTTAAACATAATTTTGCAAAACCGAATAAAGATCTTACAGCAGATGTAAACTATAATTATAGCAAAAACACCAATAACAACGAGTTTTCAACCCAATATTTTAATGAAGATAATTCTCCTAAAACCCCTCTCTTTCAGCAAAAAATTGCAGGCGGGGGAACTACAAAATATTTTACCGCGCAAACGGATTATTCAAACCCTATCTCCGATAAAATAAAACTTGAAACAGGGCTGAGAGGTTCTGTAAGAAATTACAGTAGCTTTAATGAAAATTTCTTTTTTAATCCCGTAGCGAGCAAATATCAATCGATTCCGGGGCTTGACAGCAGGTACCAATTTAAAGACCAGGTATACGCAGCATACGCAACGTTTTCCCATAAGCTCAAAAATTTTACTTACCAGCTGGGAGGTCGGGTGGAAAGCTCAAAATATTCAGGAAAGCTTATTGATTCCAACCGGGTGTTCAAAAATTCTTATCCTTTTAGTTTTTTCCCCAGTGTATTCCTAACACAAAAAATTAATGACAAGCAGGATATGCAGCTAAATTATTCAAGAAAAATAAACAGGCCCAATTTCTTCCAGCTTATTCCTTATTTCGATTTCAGCGATTCACTCAACATCAGCCGTGGTAATCCGAACCTGGTTCCCGAATTCACAAACCTGCTTGAATTGTCTTACGATATAAATCTAAAAAATGGTAACAATATTATCGCGACTGCTTATTACAGGCAAACCGATAACCTGATCACGCGTTACCAGTACAGGGATAGAAATCCTAACCCCAACAAAACTGATTCCATTTTTATTTCATCATTTGCCAATGCTAACCGTTCAAATGCTTATGGGTTTGAAGTAACAGCATCTAACAAAATTGCAAAATGGTGGAGTTTAACTTCTAATATAAATATTTATAATTCAAAAATTAATGGTAACAATCTTGAAAGTGACCTGAGTAATCAAAAAGTAAGCTGGTTCGGAAAGCTCAACAATACATTTACTATTCCCAAAAATATTTCTATCCAGCTAACCGGTGATTATACAAGTAAAACCATCTTACCTCCAAACCGGGGCGGTGGCGGTGGTGGCGGAAGGTTTTTTGGTGGTGATAATTTATCCAATGCCAATGGATTTACAGATCCGGTTTATGGAGTTGATATAGCAGTAAAAAAAGAGTTCCTTAAAGATAAAACTGCATCCCTTTCAATCAGCATGAATGATATATTCAGAACAAAAGTTTACCATACGCATTCACAATCGGCTTTTTCAAAAACGGTTTATTCCACACAGGAAAATGAGCGTCGCAGGGATCCGCAAATAGTAAGGTTAAATTTCAATTGGCGGTTTGGTAAATTTGATGTCTCATTATTCAAACGCAAAAATCTTAAAGGAGAGCAGGAAGGAGTTCAAAACGGTATGCAGGGTGTAGGACAGTAGAATTAATTTCACAAGTTTGCACCCGGTAATCCATCATATTAAATGAAACATATTAATGGTATCATAATTGCAGGTTTATTTTTTTAACCAAAAAAATAAACCATGAAAAAAATCTTTAGCCTACGGAGTTACCTTTTTTTATTCTCTTTAATTATGTTATGCTTTAGCCGGGTATTGGTTTTTGCCCAGGATAGCGCTGCTTCTGCCAGCAGCAGTACAAGCACAACAACAACCACTACAGAACATGCAACGACGGTTCAGCCATGGGTATGGGTTGTAGGTGGGATTGTTTTATTATTAATAATCATTGCCCTGGTTAGAGGAAAAGGTAGCCCTGCATCACATACCGATAAAGTTAC
>Ga0068860_100005468_pt1 | contig 12876 bp, 8 predicted proteins | sample KBSSwiS32_FD_66597 | JGI IMG/M metagenome (GOLD analysis project Ga0068860, IMG submission 66597) | Switchgrass rhizosphere microbial communities from Kellogg Biological Station, Michigan, USA - KBS Switchgrass S3-2 | ecosystem: Host-associated > Plants > Roots > Rhizosphere > Soil ... | reverse complement strand
GTTCACCCTGGTCGATTGGGAATTGACCATGCGTCACGGGATCGCGTTCGAGCGCGTCGCGCACTGGCTCGACGCCGGCGACGCGCGAGCGCGCTTCTATGCGGCGATTTCGCGCAAGACGCGCGACTGGACGGTCCGCCGCGGCCGCGAGCGACTGCTCGTCGCCGATGCGCTGGCCATGGCCGTTGCGTTGCAGCCCGACATCGTCGTTCGTTCGGCCGATCACCACGTCGCAATCGAATTGACCGGCACGCTGACGCGGGGCGCGACCGTCGTCGACTGGGACGAACGCAGCGGGGCCGCCGCGAATGCGCGGATCGTGCTCGACGTCGACCAGACGCGCTTCGAGGCGCTGATCGCGGCCGCGCTCGGCGCGAAAACCTGACCCGCATGCGGGGGCCGCGCCTCGCTGTTTCCTGCTTCAGTCCGGATTCGATTCGGGTGGCGGTGCGGAGGCAGGCGCGGTGGCGGCGACGCGTACCTCGTTGCGCATCCAAACGTCCATTTGCGGAAACGCCAGCTCGATGTCGTTCGCCCGAAACACCTCGGCGATCTGCATCTGCAATTCGGTGCGGACCGGATTGCGCTGGGCAATCTCGGCGACGTAGACGCGCAGTTCGAGGTCCTGCGTGCTGTCGCCGAAGCCGGTCATCCAGCAGGTCGGCGCAGGCTCGGCGAGCACCTGCGAATGCGTCGACGCGGCATCGAGCAGCAGCCGCTGTGCATTGCGCGCATCGCTGCCGTAGCCGATGCCGACCTTGATGACGACGCGCGTGACCGAGTCGCTCAGCGTCCAGTTGACCAGGCGGTCCGTGATGAAGCTCTTGTTCGGCACGATGACTTCCTTGTTGTCCCAGTCGACGATCGTCGTCGCGCGCGTGCGGATGCGCGTCACCGTGCCCTCGACCGTGCCGATCGTGACCACGTCGCCGACCCGGATCGGCCGTTCGAACAGGACCATCAGGCCGGAAATGAAATTGGCGAAGATTTCCTGCATGCCGAAGCCGAGGCCGACCGAGAAACCGGCCGCCAGCCACTGCAGGTTGCTCCAGTGCAGGCCGAGCAGCGACAGGCCGATGATCGTGCCGGCGAACACGAGCAGGTAACGGGTGATGCTGGTCACCGCGTAGCGCGTGGCCGCGTCCATGTGCAGGCGGCGCAGGAATCCGACTTCGAGCAGGCCGGGCAGGTTGCGTGTCGCGACCCAGGTCAGTGCGAACACGACCACGGCCTCGAGCACGCCGAGCAGCGACACGTTCTGGCTCTTCCATACCGGGATCGTGTCGAGCAGCGTGACGGCCGGGGTCACGTCCGACCAGACCCAGAGCAGCAGCGACAACAGCGCGAGGATCGTCAACGTGCGCAGGAAATTGCGGGTCTGCTCGCTGACGCTGGCCAGCGTGATCTCCTCGGGCTCCGGATCGGGAAGCGTCTCGCCGTCGCTGCGTTCGCGTTGCTCGTCGGCCGCTTCCTGCTTGTGCTCCATGCGCTTCAAGGCAAGCCGCCGCTCGCCGAGCACAAGCCAGCGCACGGCCATGCCGTGCAGCGTCGCGATCGCCAGCAGCACGCCCAGCGAGATCATCAGGCGCGTGCCGAGCGTGGCGCCGGTGACGAAGTATCCGCGCAGCACGAGCAGCGCGAGGATTACGCCGTTGCCGGCGGCGACGACACGGACTGCCTGGCGCAGGCGCAACGGTTCCTGCAGCGTCGATCCGCGCGCCGTCCACACGCGCCCCGGCGCGAGCAGCCAGGCGACGATGGCGGCGCCGCCGAGCAGCGCCAGCGTGAGCACGAGACGGCCGAGCGTGTCGATCGGCGCGGTGTCGGCGCGCAGCAGGATCAGCTGCAGGATGAACTGCGCAGGCAGCACGCACAGCGCAAGCCAGGGCACGGCGTCGCGCAACGCTTCGCGGCGTGGCCGTGGCCAGCGGAAATGGAATTGCGCCAGGCCATTGTCGAGCATCAGCGCGCGCAGGAACGCGAGGACGGCGGTGGTCGGAACGAGGCCGGTCAACGCGTCGCCGACTTCTTCGGTCAGATTGCCGTTGCCGGCCTGCTGCTGACTGCAGAACCAGCCGAGCAACGCGAGCAGCAGCGGAAACGGCAGCGCGGCGACGATCGTCCACCACAATGCCTCGCCGCTGAGGCGATAACGGTCGGTGCGGATGCGGCGCATCGGCTTGGTGATGCGCTCGAGCTGGGCCGGTACGCGGCGCCGGGCAAGGAACAGCGCGCCGACGATGACCACCGCGGCCGCGGCGAACAGCGGACGCTCGGCGAGCTGGCCGACGCCGTTGCCGGCAACGCGCATCCAGCGGCGCGGATTGAAGAACCTGGCGGCGTCGGCAGCGATTCGTCCGAACCAGGCACCGTCGATCGGCACGTGGCTCGGTGTCCACAGCAGGCGCGAATCGAGGATGTCCTGCAGTTTCGCGGTCGTTGCGACGAGCTCGTTCAACACCTGTTCGGCGTCGCCGTCGGCAGCGGCCAGACGCGTCTGCTGCAGCAGCAGCGACGGCAGCATCTCGGCGCGCGTGCTGAGCAGGCGGAACATGCGCGTGCGCAGATCGTTGAGACGTTCCGGCGGCGGCTCGGGCAGGCGCGCCAGCGCCTGCGCCACGGCGTCGCCGATGTCGCCGAGGCTTTCGGCCTGCTCGCGCACGTCGATCAGCGCGATGCGGGTCTGGGCAAGTTCGGTCTGCACGCGGGCGAGCGTGCGGCGCAGCAGCGGCAGTGGCTGGAGCCGCGCCTTTTCGGCAAGCAGGATCAGGCCGACCGCCTCGCTGACGCCGCCGATGCGGATGCGTTCCTCGGTATTTTTCAGCGCCTGCGTCGTGTCGCGCAGCCACTTGTCCCACTCCGTGCGCTGCCGGCGCAAATCGTTGAAGCGGCGCATGCTGTCGCCGAGCTTGCCGACCAACGCGACATTGGCGCCCGCCGTATCGCCGAGCGAGCGGAATTGTGCGACCGCTTCGTCGCGCTCATGTTCGACGCGCGTCTGCAGCTCGGCGACCGCGGCGCCCGCGCGATCGAGCACGAGATTTTCGAGAATGCCTGCGCGCTGGTTCAATTCGCCGACCGCTCGCTGGCGATCGCGCAGCTGTGCGGCGAGCAGGCGCATGCGCGGCTCGTAGCTGCGGTTTTCGAGTTGCAGCACTGCGGTGCGCGTCGCCGCGAGGCGCGCCGCGGAGCGATTGCGCAGATCCTGCGCACGCGCCCCGGCGTTGCCATTGTCGGCGCTGGACGGCGCCGAGCGGTTTTCGTCGAGAGCGCTTCGTGCCGCCGCCAGCTCTTCGCGCAGTTGCGCAGGCCGCAGTGTCTGGCGGTCGATCTCGGCCTGCAGCGACGCGGTGGTCGAACGCGCCGCGGCGAGGTTGTCGCGTGCCGTGGCGAGCAGTGCTTCGAGTTGCTCGACGTTCGCGCGGTCGGGCAACGTGGCTCGCCAAGCGAGCAACGACCCCGTGTCGGTCTGGGCCAGCGATTCTTCGAGCTTCTGCGCGGCCGCGTCGGCACCCGCTGCGGTCTGGTTCAGGGCCTGCCACTGCGCGGCGAGCTGGTCGGCAGCGGTTTCGTCGCTGCGCGCCTGATCGAGCAGTGCTTCGATGCGCTTGCGCTCGTCGTCGCCGAGGTCGCGCGCCTTGGCCACGGCCTGCTGCGCGGCGTCGATCGCGGCGGCGTTCGACGCCGGCAGAGCCGGCGTCTCGACGTGCCCGGCCGGCGCCGTGGCGCCCGGGTTCTTCAACCAGCGCTCGCGGACGGCCTTGTCCTCGTCGACGCCGATCGATTTGAGCGCCGCATCGATGATCTCGCGCAGCGGCGCCCAGTCGCTGCGCACGGCGAATGCGAAGGCCGCATCGATGCCGGTCTGCCCGGTCAGAACGACGTCGTCGGCGACCTTCAGGCGTGCGAGCGCGGCTGCCGTCGTGAACGGATCGCCGACAAACGCATCGACACGCTTGTCGCGCAGCAGGCCCAACGCGGCGCCGATATCGGCAGCGTTCTGCCATTTTGGCTGGCCGGTTCGCGCCGCCGCCAGCGCCGGCCACGGCGACGTATCGACGACCGCGACGGCATGGCCGCCGAGCTGGGCAAGGGTCGCGAAACCCGGTTCGCCGGCCCGGGTATAGATCGCCGCGGAAAGCTGCAGGTACGGCATCGTGCGCAACACGCCGGCGTCGTCGCCGGTCACTGCCGCCGCGGTGACCAGATCGACGCGACGCTCGCGCAGCGCGCGCCACGCGTCGGCCCGATCGCGCGTGCGCACGATGCGGAATTCGAGGCCGCTGCGGGCGGCGATCAGTTTGAGATAGTCCGCGGTCAGGCCGTGCTGGCGACCGTCGGCGTCGATGCCGTCGATCGGCTCGAGGGCGGGATCGGCAGCGACGCGCACGACCTTGTGCGCTGCCGCCCATTGGCGCTCGACCGCGCCGGGAGCGGCGGTCTGTGCGCGGCCCGCCGTGGCGGCGAGCAGCAGGAGCAGGAAAAGGTGCAGGACCGGACGCATCACGGGTCAGTTTGGCTCATAGCGCTGAACCGGAACTGCCGGTTCGGCAGCCGGGATGGCTGTTTCGCTTGCGGATAGGGGTCGGAAACCGCTAATATTAGCCTCTTTTCCCGACGATTTGCGGAGCAGTGCCATGAGAGCCGACATCCATCCCAAGTACCATAACGTGGTATTCCAGGATGTCTCCACCAACTTTTCGTTCCTGACCCGGTCGACGATGACCAGCAAGGAAACGATCAAGTGGGAAGACGGCAAGGAATATCCCGTCATCAAGGTTGAAATTTCCAGCCAGTCCCACCCGTTCTATACCGGCAAGCACAAGATCCTCGATGCCGGTGGCCGTGTCGACAAGTTCCGTCGCCGCTACGCTGGATCGACTGCCGCCGCGAAATAAGCGCAGGATGCGCGTCTCCCGTGCGGGCCACGGATGGCCGACGACACGGGACCCGCATCGACCGAGATCCGAGGCTATGCCGATCCGTCGGTGACGGGCGGGCAGCAGCTTCATTCCACCAATGAGACTGCGCCGAAGGGCGGCCAGAACTTGGCCGGCCTCGCGATTGAACGTCGTCTCACGGTCGCGCAGCCACACCGCGAATCGATAGATCGCTTCGGCAGGAGCGTCATTTCGCATGCACGTGACAGCCGCGTGAGTCCGAGCGGTGCTTCCGGTCGCCACGGATACCGGAGTTCGAAAAGCCTGTGCGATAATTCTCTCTCCTATCCGCGCTGCCGGCATGTTCGTCGCCGGCGCCTGTCGCCGCATCCAGCAGAAGGAGATCGCCCGTGTCCGACCCCAATGTTGTGCTGACCGACGCTTCGACCAACACGACGGTGACGCTGCCGGTAGTAAAAGGCAGTCTCGGCGATCCGGCCGTCGACATCAGCAAGTTGAACAAGGACACCGGTTTCTTCACCTACGATCCCGGCTTCATGTCGACCGCTTCGTGTCGCAGCGCGGTCACCTTCATCGACGGCGACAAAGGCGTGCTGCTGTACCGCGGCTACCCGATCGAGCAGCTGGCGAAGAACTCGAGCTTCCTCGAGGTGGCGTATCTGCTGATCAACGGCAATCTGCCGAGCGCAGCGGAGTTCTCCAAGTTCGAGGACGAAATCACGCATCACACGATGATGCGCGAGACGATGAAGAACTTCCTCAACGGCTTCCACTACGACGCGCATCCCATGGCGATGCTGTGCGCGGCGGTCGGTTCGCTCGCGGCGTTCTACCACGATTCGCTCGACATGAACGATCCGGAGCAGCGCCGGCTGGCGGCTTTCCGCCTGATCGCCAAGATGCCGACGATCGCCGCGGCTGCCTACCGCTATTCGATCGGCTGGCCGATCCGCTACCCGCGCAACAACCTCGAGTACGTCACGCGCTTCCTGCACATGATGTTCGAGGTGCCGAGCGAACCGCTCGCATTGAGCCCCGTCGCTGCCAAGGCGCTCGACCTGCTGTTCATTCTGCACGCCGACCACGAACAGAACGCGAGCACGTCGACGGTGCGCCTGGTCGGCTCGACCGGCGCGAATCCTTACGCGTGTGTCGCCGCGGGGATCGCCGCGCTGTGGGGTCCGGCGCACGGCGGCGCGAACGAAGCGGTGTTGAAGATGCTCGCCGAGATCGGCGACACGAAGAACGTCGGCAAGGCGGTCGAGCGCGCCAAGGACAAGAATTCGGGTTTCCGCCTGATGGGCTTCGGCCATCGCGTCTACAAGAACTTCGATCCGCGCGCGACGATCATCCGCGAGATGTGCCACAAGGTGCTGGCCGACCTCAACGTCAACGATCCCCTGCTCGACATCGCGATGGAGCTCGAGCAAGCCGCGCTGAAGGATTCCTACTTCGTCGAGCGCAAGCTGTATCCGAACGTCGACTTCTACTCCGGCATCATCTACAAGGCGCTGAAGATCCCGACCGAGATGTTCACGGTGATGTTCGCGATCGGCCGCACCGCCGGCTGGGTCGCGCACTGGCTCGAGCAGCACGAGGACAAGGAAACGAAGATCGGCCGGCCGCGGCAGATCTATACCGGCGCCGTGCCGCGCGACTACGTGGCGCTCGACAGGCGCTGATTCTCCGCATCCGCCGGCGCGACCGCCAGCAGCGCATCGAGGGCGGCGAGCCCCGCGCGCTGCATCGGCTTCTCGCCGCTGCGGTCGAGCGGCGCCTGGCGCAGCCAGGCGCCGGGCAGCACGGTCACGTCGACCGGGATTCCATCGGCGGCGAACGTGTAGACCGGGCAGGCGCGATCGGCGTTGCGTGACAGGCGCAGCGTGCGCTCGCCGGTCTCGTAGGGGATTGCGAATTCGTCGAGGAATTGTCCGACCGTCTCCGGTTCGTCGCAGAACACGTGCAGACACAGCGCCGAATGGCGATCGGCGCTCCCATCGAGCACTGCGCCGACCAGGCGCGGTTCGAATCGCGCGAAGAAGATCAACGCTTCGCGGGCCGCCTCGCGATAGCGGCGCAGACGCAACGGCTGGTCGTCGGCGTCGAACAAGCGCTGATGTTCGCGTAGCGCCTCGTCGATTTCGGCGTTCTTCGGCAGCGCGCTGTCGGCGACGATGCCGAGCCGCTCGGCCGCCTTGCGCTTGGCCAGGGCGTAATCGCGAATACCCTGTTCGCTGATCAACCGCGCCGCCTCGACCGCAACGCGGCGGCGCTGTTCGGCGTCATGGTTTCCGCCACCGCCCGCATCGCGCCTGCGCTGCATCAGAAAATTCCGTACGCGTCCTGCTGCACGCGCTTTTCCTGCTCGCTTGGATTGTTCGGTCCGGCCGCTAGCCGGGCGATGTCCTCGGCCTTGAAGACCTCGAGCATGCTGTGGCCATCGCCGCCCGGCGCGAGCTGGCCGGTTTCCGGATCGATGCGCGCGGTGGCGATGCCGGACGGCATGTCGAACGGTTTCTCCGGCGCACCCTTCAACGTCTCGCGCATGAAGCCGATCCACATCGGCAGCGCGGCCTGAGCTCCGAATTCACCGATCCCGTTGGCCCGGCCGAGTGAGCTGAAATCGTCGAAGCCGACCCAGGTGCTGGCGACAACCGTATCGTTGTAGCCGGTGAACCAGGCGTCGCGATGGTCGTTCGTCGATCCGGTCTTCCCGGCCAGGTCGTTGCGCTTGAGCACCATCGCGTCATGGCCGGTGCCGCGGCGTACGACATCGTGCAGCAGCGAACCGATCAGGTAGGCAGTGCGCGCGTCGAGCACGCGCGGGGCGAGATTCGGCCGGCTCGGATCGGTCGCGACGGCCGGCGCGGCCTGGGCGGCGGCGATCGGCGACAGCGCCGACGGCTTGGCCCCGTCGGGCTTTTCCGCGGCCGGCTGTTGCGCGCTGCGCGCTTCCTCGGCGAGACGTTCCGGGCAACGCCGGCAGGCGACGACCGGATGCGCCTTGAAGATTTCCTTGCCGTCGCGATCGCTGATCACATCGACGTAGTACGGATCGACGAGGAAGCCGCCGTTGGCGAACACGGCGAAACCGCGCGCCATCATCAGCGGCGAGACCGCGGCCGTGCCGAGCGCCATCGACAGGTTGTCCGGAATCTGGTCGATCGGAATGCCGAAGCGCGACGCGTATTCGCGCGCATAGCGCACGCCGATCGCATCGAGCAGGCGCACCGAAACGAGATTTTTCGACTGCACCATCGCCTCGCGCAGGCGCATCGGTCCGTCGAACTTGCCGTCGTCGTTCTGCGGCGTCCACAGGCCGTTCGGCTTGGACGGATCGGCGAATACGATCGGCGCATCATTGACGATCGAGGCCGGCGTGAAGCCGTGGTCGAACGCGGCGGCATAGAAATACGGCTTGAAGCTGGAACCGGGCTGACGTGCCGACTGCACCGCGCGATTGAACTTGCTGCGCGCGTAGCTGAAGCCGCCGACCTCGGCGACGATCGCGCCGTCCTCCGGGCTCAGGGCGAGCAGGGCGCCCTGGGCCGCCGGCAGCTGCGACAATTTCCACTTCGCGTCGCCAGCGCGGGCCAGGCGCACGATGTCGCCGACCTTCAGTACCTGGTCGACGCGCTTGACCGGGCCGCCGCGATGCGCTTCGTCCTTGTAGGCCTGCGCCCAGCTCACGCCGGCCAGTTCGAGCGGCACGCTCTGGCCGTCGTCGAGATACACCAGCGCGGCTTTCTCGCCGCTCTCGGTGACGATGCCGGGCACGAGGCCGACCACCGGATGATACGGATCGAGGCGCTTGTCCAGATCGGCCGGCGAGAATTGCGCGGGCAGGTCGACATGCGCCTCGGGGCCGCGGAAACCGTGGCGCTGGTCGTAGCTGACCAGATCGTCGCGCAACGCCTGGTTGGCCGCGTCCTGGGCGCGCGAATCGAGCGTCGTACGGATCGAGTAGCCGTCGGTCATCGCATCGTTGCCGAGTTTTTCGAGTGCGTCGCGGCGGACCATCTCGGCGACGTACGGCGCCTCGACTTCGATCGGCGGCTCGTGAGCGTACGACAGATCCGGCTCGGCACTGGCCTGCTTGAACTGCTCGGCGCTGATGAAGCGATTCTCGAGCATGCGCTGCAGCACGTATGCGTTGCGCCGTTCGACCGCGCGGGCGCGGTTGTTGAGCGGGTTGCCGGTCGACGGAAACTTCGGCAGCGACGCGAGCATCGCCGATTCGGCCAGGCTGAGCTGGTCGAGCGTCTTGCCATAATAGAACTCGGCGGCGGCGGCGACGCCGTAGGCGCGATTGCCGAGGAATATCTTGTTGAGATACAGCTCGAGGATCTCGTCCTTGCTCAACGCCTGCTCGATGCGCCGGGCCAGAAACAATTCGGAAAGCTTGCGCGTGTAGCTTTTCTCCGAGCTCAGGAAGAAGTTGCGCGCAACCTGTTGGGTGATCGTACTGGCGCCCTGGGTCTTCTCGCCGCCACTGAAGACGACGTGCAGCCCGGCGCGGATGACACCCTGCCAGTCGAAGCCGGGATGATCGTAGAAGCGCGCGTCCTCGGCGGCGATGAAGGCCTTCTTCAGTTGCGTCGGAATCTTGTCGATCTTGACCGGAATGCGCCGCGTCTCGCCGAAGGTCGCGATGAGCTTGTTGTCGGCGGTGTAGACGCGCAATGGCACCTGCAGGCGCACGTCGCGCAGCGTCTCAACCGAGGGCAGACGCGGTGCGATCAGCCAGTAGGCGATGCCAAGCGCCGCGCAGCCGAGTACGACTCCCGCCAGAATGAGGATCAACAGGTAGCGCAGCAGTCGCAAAAACAAGGGCATGCAGCGGCGGAAGATGTGACTCGGATCAAGGTGATGCGGCAATCAATAAGTATAGAGTCTAGGGCCGGCTGCCGATAGCGCGGGGATGGCAGGAATGAGGCGATTCGCAGGCAAAATCGTTGCCGGATCACCGGGTTGACCCCAGTTTTCAACAGCCTGTTGATATATCGTTAAGTTTCGTATTTAATGTGGATGCGCATATATCGCTCGTAAGAGCGCGTGGGAAGGGGAAAAAGTGTGGGCCTATTCAGTGCAAAAGCGCCGCCGCTGATTGGGGTCGATATCAGCTCGACGGCTGTAAAGCTGCTGCAGTTGAGTCAAAACAGTGGCCGGTATCGCGTGGAACATTACGCGGTCGAGCCGCTGCCCCCCAACGCGGTCGTGGAAAAGAACATCGTCGAGGTCGAGGCCGTCGGCGAGGCGATCCGGCGCGCGTTGAACCGCTCGGGCGCCAAGACCCGGTTTGCCGCGGCGGCCGTGGCCGGTTCGGCCGTGATCACCAAGGTGATCCCGATGCCGTCGGACCTGTCCGAGGAGGACCTCGACGGCCAGATCCAGGTCGAGGCAAACCAGTACATTCCGTACCCGATCGAGGAAGTGAGCCTCGATTTCGAGGTCATCGGGCCGGTCAAGGATACGCCGGAGATGATGAATGTGCTGCTCGCGGCATCGCGCACCGAGAACGTCGACCTGCGCGTGGCCGCGCTCGATCTCGGCGGCTTGACCGCCAAGATCGTCGACGTCGAAGCGTTCGCCATGGAGAACGCATTCCGTCTGGTTTCCGACCAGCTTGCGGTGCCGAAGGATGCGGTCATAGCCGTGGTCGACGTCGGCGCCACGATGACCACGCTGATCGTTCTGAAGAACCAGCGCACCATCTACTCGCGCGAGCAGGTATTCGGCGGCAAGCAGCTGACCGACGAGGTCATGCGCCGCTACGGGTTGTCGTACGAAGAGGCAGGCCTGGCCAAGCGCCAGGGCGGACTGCCGGAATCGTATGAAATCGAAGTGCTCGAGCCGTTCAAGGAAGCAATGGTCCAGCAGATCAGTCGTCTGTTGCAGTTCTTCTTCGCCGGCAGCGAATACAGCAAGGTAGACCAGATCGTCCTCGCCGGTGGCTGCGCCTCGATCGTCGGCGTGCACGAAATGATCGAGGAACAGCTCGGCGTACCCAGCGTCGTCGCCAACCCGCTCGCCAACATGTCGCTGTCGTCGCGTGTCCAGGCGCAAACCCTGACCCAGGATGCGCCGGCCTTGATGATCGCCTGCGGCCTCGCGTTGAGGAGCTTCGACTAATGGCCAAGATCAACCTACTGCCCTGGCGTGCGGAACGACGCCGGGAACGCGAACGCGAGTTCTACATGATGCTCGGCCTGGCGGCGCTGGCTGCCCTCGGCGTCATGCTGGTCTGGTGGTACTGGATGACGCGGGCGCTCGAGAACCAGGACGATCGCAACAACTATCTGCGCGCCGAAATCAAGCAGCTCGATACCCAGCTGGCCGAGATCAAGGAGCTCGACAAGACCAAGTCGAAACTGCTCGCGCGCAAACAGATCATCGAACAGCTGCAGGCCAGCCGCTCGCAGATGGTGCACTTGTTCGACGAGCTGGTGAAGACGATCCCGGACAGCGTGCGCCTCGGCTCCCTGCGCCAGGCCGGCGACACGCTGACCCTGCAGGGCGTCGCCCAGTCGAACGCCAGCGTCGCCAATTACATGCGCAACCTCGACAATTCGAAGTGGCTGACCCACTCCGACCTGATCAAGACCGAAATCAAGGGAGCGGACAAGCGCAACCGTTACGAATTCGGCCTGCGCGTGCGGCTGCGGCCGCCCGAGAACTCCGAGAATCTCGACGCCAAGGGACCCGACGCCACGTCGACATCCGAGGCCCCGGCGCCCGAAAGCCAGGCAGCGCCGCTGCATGGCGCGCCGACGCCGGCGATCGCCATGCCCGCCGACAGCGGCACCGAGCCGGCCAAACCGGCCAAGCCCGCCGAGCCGAACAAGCCTGCTGCGGACAAAGCCGGGGGTAATCCATGAAAGCTTCCGATTTCCGCAATCTGGATTTCACCAACGCCGGTTCCTGGCCGCAGAGCGTAAAGTTCGTGTTCTGCGGATTGCTGTTTGGCTTGCTGGTGCTGGCCGGCTGGTACTTCATCGTCTGGGATCAGCAGGAGGATCTCGGCCGCCGCGCGACGCAGGAAGACCAGCTCAAGCGCGAATTCCACGAGAAGCAGACCAAGGTCGCCAATCTCGCGGCGCTGAAGCAGCAGCTCGACGACATGCGCGATATTCTGCGCCAGCTGCTGCGCCAGTTGCCGAGCAAGACCGAGATGCCCGGTCTGCTCGTCGATATTTCCCAGACCGCGCTTTCCGCCGGCCTTGAAACGCAGCTGTTCCAGCCCGGCGCCGAATCGGTCAAGGAAGGCTTTTACGCGGAAAAACCGATTACCTTGCGCATGCTCGGCACCTATCACCAGTTCGGCACGTTCATCAGCGGCGTGGCAGCGCTGCCGCGTGTCGTCATCCTGACCATGCACAACGTCGCCCTGCGTCCGGTCGCGACCGCCGGCGGTCAATTAATGCTGGAAGGCACGGTAAAAACGTACCGCTACGTCGAAGATGACGAAAGCGAGGGCGGCGCGAAGAAGGCGCCGGCGAAGCCGGGCAAGCCCGCTCCTCCTGCGCCCAAGGGAGGAGCGTGAGCATGTCCGACATTGCTGCCGCCTCACGTACCTTGCGCACGCTGCTCATTGCCGGCGTTCTCGTGGCGATCGCCGGTTGCACGCGCGGCGATGCCGATCTGCGCGACTGGGTTGCGCGCGAAAAGTCCCAGAAAGGTTCGCCGATTGCGCCGCTGCCCGTGCTGAAGACGTTCGAGACGTTCGAATACACCGACCAGGGGCTGCGCGATCCGTTCGCGCCAAGCCTCGAGGAATTGCCGGCCAACAGCGGTCCGCAGCCCGACAAGCATCCGAAAGAGCCGCTCGAGGCGTACGCGCTCGACAGTCTGAAGATGGTGGGTTCATTGGGAGCGGGGGCAACGATCGAAGGATTGATCAAGGACACCGAAGGCACCGTACACCGTGTGCACCGGGGCAACTACATGGGCCAGAACAACGGCAAGATCGTGGCAA
>Ga0068860_100005467_pt1 | contig 12876 bp, 9 predicted proteins | sample KBSSwiS32_FD_66597 | JGI IMG/M metagenome (GOLD analysis project Ga0068860, IMG submission 66597) | Switchgrass rhizosphere microbial communities from Kellogg Biological Station, Michigan, USA - KBS Switchgrass S3-2 | ecosystem: Host-associated > Plants > Roots > Rhizosphere > Soil ... | reverse complement strand
ATAGAGGCAATGGATCGGCTGTGCGGGGCCAACCTATGGAAGGGTTAGTCCAAAGGAACTGGATTAGTCTGCGCATCGCATGCCACAGGCTCGCCGCCGCATTTCTCCTGAAGCGCATCTAGAATCTGCTTGAGCGATTCGTGAATCAGTTCCGCGGTCGCGCCTTTATCGAAGTGCCGCCCGTACATCACGTTGACAACCGTATAAGGCATCCATTCACCGCGTTCTCCAACTGGTCTTGGCTTGGTCACGATGACATCAATGCGTTGATCGGGCATTTCTGTGATCTCGACAAGACATCTTTCGCCCGGACGGGATTACTTCGCTCTGGCAGACGCGCATCTGGATTCGCTGTTCGGAACAGCATGGACAAGTATTCCGATTTCGGCCTTAAGGAGTCACGAGACAACAGCCGACAGTAGCGCGAAAACCCTCGTGCGCTAACGCGCCCATTCATAGCGGCCTCAGTGAACAATTTGGTGAACGATTTTCCCCGACTGAGATGAACTGAGGTCTATTCAGCTGGTCCAGAACCACGAAGAACCAACAGGACATGCTGCCAGGGTTTGACTTTAAGCAGGGGGGCGCTGGTTCGGATCCAGCACGGCTCATCAAGTCAAGTCGGTTCCTGGCTGGTTCAATCCGTCAAGTCTCAGGGGTTGGAAGGCATTGTCGCGAAACGGGAGATAGCTTCTATGAACCCGGATTGCGGTGCGGAGCGTGGCAGAAGATGCGAGTCAACGCATCGCAGGAATTTGTCACTGTGGATATACAATCGGCAGCCCTTTCGACGCGCTCGTGTTCGGCTATTACGACGGGAAGGATCTCGTGTATGCCGCTAGAACCCGCAATGGGTTTACGCCGGCTTCACGCGCAGCGTTGTTCCGGAAATTCAGAGGACTCGCGATTGCGGAATGCCCGTTCGTGAATCTGCCCGAGATGAAGAGCGGTCGGTGTGGCCAGGGCCTGACGAAGGAGAAGATGAGAGCTTGATGCTTGCATGGCCGAGCTGCTACGCACTGACTTCCTGCGGCTATGCCATTCCGCAAATGACACTCGCCGCCGAGAGGAACCAACTGATCCGCTGGGGAGAATCGAAAGGCGAAGAAGGTTTGATCGAATACCGTCGCACGCGCAACAGCATCAGTCTCGACGGCCTTCCTGCTCCTGCAATGGATGCCCTCGCACCTGACGGCACAGTCTAAGAGTAACGCCCCGTTTCCACCGCATTACCGAAATGTCACCGCATGGTTACTGCAGCTTTATGACTGCGCGCCCCTCCGCGACTTACGTTGGTGCTGCAAGGGATGTTTGATTGAAATCGAACTTCTAATTCGATCAAGTAAGGAGAAACTTATGAAGAAACTGTTTCAAGTCTATTCGGTCGTTTCGTTGGTGTTGTTTGCCGCGGTATCTGTCAGTGCTGAAACGCCGGCTCCCACCGTATCTGGTCAAGCGACCGTACGACAAGCCGACGAAGTGATCGCACCACCACCTGTGCCCGAGAGGATTCGTGTGACGGCGCCGGGTTCTGTCCCGTTTTTCAAAGGCCACGGCGTCGGCACTCAAAACTATATTTGCAGGCCGACAGGTGCGACGACCTTTGGGTTCGTATTGTTTACGCCTCAGGCGACATTGTTCACCGGGAAAGGTAAAGAGCTGATCACGCACTTTTTTAGCCCCAACCCGGACGAGGCCAATGTCGATCCAAATGTCATTGGCGACCGCCAGATTCGCGTGACATGGGAGCACTCCATCGATACGAGTACGATCTGGGCGAAGCTGGAAGTAGCCGCAACAAACGCAACCGATCCGGCTTTCGTCGCCAAGGATGCCGTTGCGTGGCTTCTGCTCGACGTGGTCGGATATCGAAATGGACCGACCGGTGGCAACACGTTGCAGCCCGGCGACCACGGATTCGTTCAGCGTATCAACACCGTTGGGGGGCTCGCGCCTTCGACGGGCTGCTCTACCGCAAGTGACGTCGGCCACCAGGCCTTTGTGCCCTACGAAGCCGATTATTTCTTCTTCACACCAGGTAATTGATTCTCGTGTGGGCGGTCGACGACCGCCCCTTTTCTCTAAAGGCTGGAGAAGTTGAAGCGACGCGAATCATGTGGCCAGTTGACGGTCCAGCATCTCCAAATCCGTTGCAACCGCTATGGTTGATAGCGTAGCTGAGTGGTTAAAGTGAGCGGCTGTTCGGTAATCGGGACGGTCAAACGGACGAGGGCGGCGTATGAGCCGCATCGGTTCACACTTCGGAAGCACAAAGAGAGTATATCGCGCCCCCAGCACGCGCTAGGATCGGTTCATGCCGCGCGCCCGTCACTCACAGTTCGGAACATCCAAGAACTCGCATGGGTGCAGCACGAACCCGATCCGTCGCGCTGGGGCTGTCGTGACTTTCAATTCGGAATTGCCGAAATCGGGAAGTGGAGTTTTTGATAGCAGATTTTACTGGGCAGCGCGGCGGCGTCTATTGCGAGGCTGGGAATGCCTCGGACTGGGACGTAGCGTCATCTGGACCTGTCACGCCGACGATTTCGACAACCTACATTTTGATACGAGGCAATACAACCACATCAAATGGGAAACGCCGGGGAGTCTTCGGCATCAACTTGCCGACCGGATTCGGGAACGATCCTCAAGGGACGCGTGGGGTGTCCTGAATCCGAACGAACACCGTAGGGTGGGCGTTTCGTTTTAACCACGAGCTCCTGTTGATGCGCGAGGGTATCGAAGTTTCATATTCTTCATTGTATCCATTTGCGTCGAACCACCCTGGAAAACCCTGTGAAAGGCCAGCGTCAATAACAGTAATTTGGTGAAGCGCTCTTCGCAAGACATTCCTCGCCGGAGCAGTCGGGAGTGCAGGACCTTCACGCTTTGCTGAGACGTTTGCGCAACTGGCATAACCTGCCGAGATCGGTGCCCAATGAATCAGCGGCTCAAGCGGAAGGTCCAGGCACAGACTCCTTGTTATTGGCCAGATCCGCCGTTCTCGGTGCTAATGCGTGAGAAGACAATTGCCCTGGTATTCGGCTGAAAACTGCCGATCCAGACTACCGCGTCCTGGTTCATATCGAACTGACTCAATCCAGCCATATCCGTCGGAAGTCGGGTCAGCACCTTCCCGCCGATGACCTCGCCCGTCCGTACCACCAGTTGCAGGTCTTCGTCCGAGGTACCGATCCATATCCCCATATTATTGGTAAAGTTCACGCCGCCTACGCCGACGGCCAACGTCGCAACAAAGGCGACTCGGCCGTCATTTGCGAGCTTGATGTCGTGGAACAACTGGAACGTACCGGTCGTTCCTGGTGCGGCCATCCCGGCAAGCGCCACTGTAGTTGTGTGCTCACCGTTACCACGAAAAATGCCCTGGTTGCTTGTGCCACCCGCCAATCCGACATGGAAGGCGACCTCACCTCGGTCATTGATCCTGAGCGGTTGTGAGAATCCAGCCCTGGAATCATAGGCGCCGCCTTTCGGAGCCGGTTGTCCCTCGAGGGCGATTGCGACTGCTTGCGCTCCATCACTGACAAACAGACCGAGGCGGCTCGCACTGTTCGTCAAGGAAGCGACCGCAGCGACCTGACCGTGCGCGTTGATCACCGGATTGCCAAAGTCCTCAAATGTTGCCCCACCCGGTGCGATCTGATTGGCGGCGAATATGGGCAGTAGGTTCCCGCCATCACCACGGAAAATGCCGAAGTCAGCTGCACCTCCGCTCATCTCCGCTTCGAACGCCACCTGCCCTCGATTGTTGATGACAGGATCACGCAGGGATATGAACCTGCCGCCTGTCGGTGCGTCGATGTCATCTCGCGCGATCGTAACTGTCTGTGCTCCATCGGTGCGAAAGATTCCTTGTGTTGCCGTCGCGCCACTCACGAGAGCCAGATAAGCGATTGTGCCGCCATCGTTGGAGGCGTGCCCTATCGGCGTTACGGTGCCCCCGATGGGCGACTGGTCCCCGTCCTGAACAACAGGAACGATTTCCCTTCTGTTGCTCGTGAAAATAGAAGTTGAGTTGGCGTCGAATACAACATTGCCATTGGAAGTGACCAGGGGATTGATCACGAATCCGAAGTTGCCTGCGACAGGGTCGGGATTCCCTCCGAGCGCAATCGTTGACGTGGTCCTGCCGTCTCCGACGAATACGCCGGTCGTACTCGGACCACTAAGAAGGGCATCGAAAATGACCTCAGGCCGTGCGTTCAACCTGGCGTTGAAGAAAATAAAGTAGTTTCCACCAGCGGGAGCTGCAACGCCAGAGGTGGCGACAACGGTATGTTGCACAACCTTTACTGGGGAAGACAACATGACGTGCGCAAAAGGTAGAGCGATAAGTAACAATGCGACCAAGGGTAAGGCGGCCCGTTTTGCAGGGCTTCTCCTCGTGCTGCGAACCGAAGTTTCATGTGATGTCCAAGTCATCGATATTCTCCTTGTTAAGCCGGAAGTTCAGTTGCGATCTGCTGATCGTCGATATAGAAAGTCATGCGAGGGGCAGCCCATGAGAACGGGGCAGCCTGCATGTAGCAACTTAGGCTCGACGCAGAGGGATGTCATAAACTTGCCGTAAAGTTTGGGTAACGTTTGGTAATGCGAGATCTGTTCAGGTGGGTGAACTGTAATGTCTCAGGCTGGAATCGAGCGCTCGAGTGCTTTCGGAGTCTTGCTGATCTCGAGACAGTTATACCGGCGATTGCTGTTCGCATTGAATGGCGCGAACCAGTTCGTCAATGGACTCACGCAGCAGCCGGGAGATCTGAACGTGTGACACGATTCCGGCCGCGTCCAGCGTTTTGTCCCAGTGCGGTAACGTGATGCATGCCTGCGGAATGACTCGGGCGGACATGACAGTCAGCGTTTCCAGGAGTGATGCGTGTGCGTGTGTGGATCGCAAAGAGGCATTCAACAGTGCAACGGGTTTATTCACCAACTCTCCGCTGCCGACGACCCAGTCCAACGCGTTTTTCATAACGCCGGGAACGCCATGGGCATATTCGGGGGAACTTATCAGCACACCATCAGCGTCCTGAAGTTGTCGCCGATACTGTAGTGGCGCGTCTGATTCCAACCCTTCCAGATCAGGGTTGAAATGAGGAAGGTTGCCGAGACCGCGGTAAATAGTGATCTCGACACCTTCCGGCGCGAGCAGTGCGGCTGCCTCCAGCAGGGATGTGTTCGATGAACGACTGCGAAGACTCCCGGAAATTGCAAGAATACGCGTCATCGCCCTGATGGCCCCTGCCTGCTTAAAGACGAATTAGAGGAAAAATATTCCAAGAGCCGCAAACCCGTCGGAAAAATAGTGCTGCCCTCGATCGCGGAGGGCAGCTTTAAGTAACGGTCAGAACTCGCCGGCCTGGCTGGATACAGGCTCCATTATCGACACACCATTCGCATCGGGTGCGCCAAGATCAAGGGCACTCCCGCTTGCTGCCAATTCTCCAAATTCGTTGTACGTAAATACAGTCAGATGAGAAGTCGCTCCCGATCCGCCGTTGTGATCAATCACAACCAGGTAACCGCCCTTCGCATCCGTATAGGTTGGCGAGCCTGTCGTGACTTTGGCAGCTACGGCACTGTCCGTGAATACATTACTGCCGGTTCCCAGTACTCGGGTGATTGTTCTACTGCCGGGATTCACGACGAAAACGTATTTCCCGACTCGGGTGGTCCAGCAATTACCAGCCTGGCCGGCGCTGGGGACTATGGATGTGAACGCCCCGTCCCGGAACAACCCGTTATGGCCGGAGTGTGCCAGAGTAATGAGGGCGGTGCCATCGGGGTAAACCGAAAATCCGAATGGAGCAAGAGTACCCGCGGGGGCAGAAACGGCCTGGGCATTTCCATAGACTGCGCCATTCTTAAGCGCAACGACGTCTACGGTTCCCGGAATCGGATCGGTCTTCAAAGTAATGAGAAGGCTGTGATCATTGGTTGCTGCGACTTGAGCGGTACTGCCGATGTCGGGGATGCCACCGCCCGCCAGGTTCAGTGCTGTCGTGCCATCAAGGAATCCGATGTGACCTCCGTTCAACGTGAAGGAGTCCACGGTCGTTGTGCCGGCAACATACATGTGCCCGTTGGCAAAGTTCACACGGACCGGGGAACTGGTTGTGACGATCAGGTGTTCAAAGACCAATCGATCACCGGAGCGGCGGAATACTGCAACCGTCCCGGATCCATTGTTGACGGCAGCGAGCAAACGACCATCTTACTGCTCGACCCCACCCGCATTTCCGCCGACGCCGCCTTTTCCATGGGTAGAAAGTATTTGAAGCCGCTGGCGCGTGACAGCGTCAAAGACGATGATTGCGTTCGACTGGGGGTCGTTCGTCATGGTGATGACCAACGTTTTCTGCGGCTCATTGGCGTGGATCGGTAAAGAAAAGAGCCAAAGCCCGTCGCGTCCCGTTTTCATAAGTTCTGCTCCTTTTGTTCTCATTCAAACTTTGCGCTCCTCTGGTTAGAACCCGCGAGGTGTTACCGAAATTCCCCGGGAATAAAATTGGAGATGTTGCAGTCATTCCAGTGCACAGTCGTGAAGCCTCAGAGAGTCGATTGCATTTTTGCGACGCGCTGTAATAAAAGGACGCTTAGCTCGACTAATCCGTGTTGGCTTGTCCACCTTGTGTTCCACTCATCAAGAGCAGACAATAGTCGGTCGAGTGTTGTAAGACATGAATCCGCTAAGTTTCGGTAACCTTCGGTGACTAGAGTGGAGAATGGAAAACGAATCGTCTTTGATCCCTTTTGCCTGGATTTGGCCAACGAGTGCCTCTGGAAAGGTTCGCAGGAAATAAAACTCCGCCCTAAGGCCTTCGCCGTGCTCGACCATCTCGTCGGGCGTCCGGGCCAGCTGGTCAAGAAAGAAGAACTTCTCAATGCCGTCTGGCCAGGAACCTTTGTCGGTGAAGCCGTCCTAAAAGCCGCCATTCGTCAGGTCCGCGAGGCTCTCCACGATGACCCAGCGTCTCCACGCTTTATTGAAACCGCACATCGTCGCGGGTATCGCTTCATCGGTCAGACTGCGGAGAACATGCCGGCACAGTCGGATGATCGGAAGATCGGGAGCTATAAAGGCGCTCAGGGCTCACCGCCGGGTTTCGAAGACTCCCCTCAAAGAGTCGTCGGACGCGAGCAAGCACTGTCGCGGATGCGAGGCTGGATGGCCAGGATGCTCAGGGGAGAACGTCAGGTCGTGTTTGTCACAGGAGAAGCGGGCATTGGCAAGACCGCTCTGGTCGACACGTTCACGCGCAGCATCGCTGCCGATCGAAACATTCGAATCGTTCGAGGGCAATGCCTGGAACAGTACGGGAAGAGTGAGGCCTACCTGCCGGTGCTCGAAGCCATCGGACGGCTATGCCGGGAGCAACCGCAGGTGGTCGATGTATTGCGCGCTAACGCGCCGATGTGGCTGCTGCAAATGCCGTCACTCGTGAGCGCCTCAGATCGCGAGTCGCTGAGTCGAGAAGTGTCCGGAGCCACGCGGGAGCGAATGCTTCGAGAGATGGGCGACGCGCTGGAAGCTCTGACGGTAGATCTGCCGCTGGTGCTCATACTGGAAGACCTTCATTGGAGCGATTACTCGACCCTGGACCTGATCTCTTACCTGGCAAGGCAACGTCAGGCCTCGCAGTTGGTGGTGATTGGAACATATCGGCCAGTGGAGTTGATTGTCAGCGGGCATCCTCTCAAGGCCGTCAAGCAGGAGTTGCTGGCCAAACAGCAATGCGAGGAGTTGCCGCTGGAGTACCTCAGCGAAGAAGCGGTTGCACAGTATCTGTCTGTTCGATTTCCCGGCAATCGATTTCCAGCGGAGCTTGTAGTGTTGATCCACGAACGGACAGAAGGGAATCCGCTGTTTATGGTCAACGCGGTCGACTACCTTGTGGCAGAGGGAGGAATTGTCGACCGTAAAGGGCACTGGGAGTTGGTTATCGACGTCGAGAAGGTTGAGGTCGGCGTGCCCGACAGCATCAAACAGATGATTGAGAAGCAGGTCGATCATCTCGACGCAGAGGAGCAGCGGACACTGGAGGCGGCAAGCGTGGCGGGCGCGGAGTTTTCGGCGCTCGCCGTGGCGGCTGGACTGGGAGGGGATCGAACGACCATTGAAGCGCGGTGTGATGCACTGGCTCGCCACCGTCAGTTCATCCAGGATTGCGGCGTTCAGGAACTGCCAGGCGGAGAAGCGGTGACTCGATACGGCTTCATACACGCCTTGTATCAGAACGTCCTGTATGAAAGGGTATCCCCGTCGAGGCGCGTTCAGCTCCACCGGCGAATAGGTGAACAGGGGGAAGTGCTTTATGGCGAGCGCGCCGGGGAAATCGCAGCAGAGCTTGCGATGCATTTTGAGCGCGGATCGAACTACAGGCGAGCCGTCAAGCATCTTCACATGGCGGCAGAAAACGTTCTCCGCCGGTATGCCTATCGGGAGGCCGTCGCGCTCTCACGCCGGGGGTTGGAGTTGATCGGGAGGCTGCCGGACACTCCGGAGCGCGCTCGGCAGGAACTCGGGTTGCGCATCACGCTAGGCGTGCCATTGATTGCGACCGAGGGTTATGCGGCTCCCGATGTAGGAATCACTTATACAAGGGCCCGAGAACTCAGTCGGCAGGTCGGCGAGACGCCGGAAATCTCTCAAGTACTCTGGGGGCTCTGGACGTTTTATTTAGTGAAGGCAGAGCTGGCCACAGCACGCGAGATCGCTGAGGAATTTCTGCGTCTGGCGCAGGACAACCCGTACTCTGCGTTCGCGATGGGCGTCACCCTTATGCACCTCGGGGAGTTTGCTCCGGCCCTGGAACACTTTGAGAAGGCCCTCTTACTCTATGATCCTGAGAGGCATCGCGACGATGCCTCCCGCTACTCCCAGGACGCTGGAGTTGGAACACATTCCCATGCCTCATTGACACTGTGGTTTCTGGGTAAACCCAATCAGGCTTTGGACCAGGTCGAGAGAGCCCTGGCGCTCGCTCGCGAGTTATCCGAACCTCACGGTTTGGCGCACGCGACGTTCTTTGCGGCTCTTCTTCATCAACTACGTCGGGAGGAGCGGATGGCCCTGGAACGCGCTGACGCCGGGATCGCCGTTTCCATCGAGTATGGGCTGGCGCTCTATCAGGCGACGGCTATGGTTACGCGGGGCTGGGCGCTGATCAAACAGGGGCAGGCTGAAGAGGCGATTGAACAAATAAGCCAGGGTCTTGATGCCTATCAGGCGACAGGGACGGAATTACTACGTGCCCACTTTTTGGGTTTGCTCGCCGAAGCGCTGGGGAAGGCGCGCCGAACCGAGGAGGGACTGCGCGTATTGGAGGAGGCGATCGCGATGGTTCATCGCAACAGCGAGCGATATTACCTGGCCGAGCTCTATCGCCTCAAGGGCGAGCTGTTGCTCCAGCAAACGTCAACGCGGGCCGTCTCCTCCAGGCGGTCCACGGTTAGTGCGGCCGAGAACTGCTTTAATCAAGCCATCGAAATTGCTCAACAGCAGGAGACGAAGTCCCTGGAACTACGCGCTGCGATGAGCCTGGCGCAGCTCTATCAGAACCAGGATAGACAGCAAGAGGCTCACGATGCACTCGCACCAGTCTACGAAAGCTTCACTGAGGGATTTGATACGACGGACTTGCGTGAAGCGAGGGCGCTAATAGCTGAGTTGTCGTAATATCGCGACACGATACTCACCACTTCCTGGCTTCTTCGCTCGTGGTACTGCTGCGTCGCTAACCTTTCGCGGTTCAATCTCTCGAAGCCTTCGCGGCCGAAGAGGCATAGAAAGCGGAGCGGGCACGCACATGAAGGTTCCCGGTTGCCTTTGCGTGGGCCCTGACGCGCAGCTTACGCCACTTCCCGTCCGCCCCGGAGTTGCTGGAACGGTACGCGATAACGTACTGGCTCTTGATTGCGACGCCGATTTTGAAACAGATATCTTCAAGTTCTTGAACGGAGTCAGGAAAGAAAGATTGCCCTCCGGTGAGCTCAGTCAGTTTCTCAATCAGGTCACGGCCTACACCGTCGGCCGCAAGTGGCGAACCCCACCGGTCGACAATGCCTATGGCGTAGATCTGGACGTCCTGCTCCTTGACGTACTCCCGGATGTTGGAAAACGTGTAGCGGCTGCGATTGTCTTCACCGTCGGTAATAAGAAGCAGCACCTTTTTCGCATGTGCGGCGTCACGCAGTTTATCGAGCCCTACGTACACCGCGTCATACAAAGCCGTCCTTCCCTTAGGGTACACTCCGAGCAGATCTTCTGAAATCCGGGGAATCTCCGTCGTGAAGTCCACCGCCACCCGCGGCCGATCGGCGAAATCCAAAAAGAAGAATTCGTCATCCCTGTTCATCACGGCCCGAAGAAATGTTGTTGCGGCATCGCGAGCAACACCAAGCTTGTCCTTCATGCTTCCGCTCACATCGAGGATAATCCCGACGCTGATGGGAACGTCCTCAGTGGAAGCGTGCAGGATTTCCTGTTCTACGTTGTCTTCCCATAGTTGAAAATTGCCCGGTTCAAGACCCGAAACGTAGCGGCTTTCACCGTCAGTCACGGTAACGGGTACGAGGACGAGATTCACATCGACCTTCAGAGTAGTGGGATGCTGGGAGTAGGAGTCGGCTGACGGCCTCAAAGGACCCTCCTGGGCCATCGCGGCGAAGCCGGCAAAGAGGAGCAGTGCGCTCAGACTGGCAACGCGGTATCTCATCGGTTCGAGCCTCCAACAGCGAGACCATCGGCCGAGACGACATAGCGACTTCGCAGATATCGTCCGTAATCCTCCGCCAGGGCAGGATCAATCGAATTCAGCGTTTCCTGTACCGCCAGCGCCGAACGCGTATCGCCGATCTCAAACTCGGCAAATCCGAGGATGTAGTGCGCGAGAGCGAAGGACGGATTGAGCGTTGTGGCCTTCCTGGCCGCTTGAATGGCCTTGTTGAACTGCCCGAGGTCCTTCTCGGCGATCGCGATTCCCATGTAGGCGCGCTCGTCGCCAAGGTTGTCGCCAATAACCTGCTGCAGGGTCGCGATACCCTCGCGATACGAGCGAAGCCCGATGAAATAAAAGCCAAGTTTGATCCTGGCGTCGGCGAAATCCGGGCGCAGGCGGATGGCGGTTCGCACGGATTCGACAGCTTCGGGTAGCTGCCCCATGGCGGCCTGCGTGCTGCTCAGGTTGGAATACGCCGCCGCATTCTCGGGACTGATTTCGATTGCCCGCTGAAACATCTCCCGAGCTTCTTCGAAACGGCCAAGCTCAAAGAATGCGCCCCCCGCGGCGCTGAACGCGAAAGCTGACGTGGTAACCGTTTCGGAGGCCTTACGGCAGGCCGTTGCTGTGTCCAGGAAACGTTTCAGTTCCAGGTACGCCCTGCAGAGAAACATTTGAGCCAGCCGCTCGGATGGACGGAGTTCAATGGAACGCTGGAAGTGATCAATAGCTTCCAAAGGCTCCTTCAGTTCCAATAAAGCCCGACCTGATAACAATTCGGCATCCGGATCCTGAGAATCCAGTTGAAGAGCTTTTTCGAACCAGCTCAGGGCTTCCGCATAGCGGTGCGCTTGAAAAAGCCGGACACCCTCATCGAGCAAGGCCCGCCCTGCCAGTGCCTTCTCCCCAGGGGACGCCAGCGCAGACAGTGCGGACGCACTGAAAACGATCACGAAGGCGCCCCATAACTTCCATCCAGATCTGATACGGGTTCTATGCGACATTGGGAAGACCCGTCGCAGAATTATTGAGAATCATGATTCCACCTCTTTCCTGAAGTAAATTCCCTGCCCTTTCGCGGCAGAGATCGAATTACAGGATGGAGAATAGGGCTGCCAACTTGTTCAAGTCATAAATCCATCGTAAATCTGAGGTAACGTTTCGGTAATGTAGGCAGGAGATGCTCCCCAGAATGAGAGCGAGTCGCAGCGCCGCTTATGATGGATGCACAGCGCGTTTATTAATCAAAAGCTCGGTTGCGTGCGAGTCGTCGAGAGGTCTGGAAACGAAAGTGCCTTGTCCGAGCGTTCGATCACGCTAACTCCGCGAGCAGCGTTTTTGCTTCACGCAGGTCCAGGGTATCAAATCCCTCAGTGAAGCTTTCGTAGACGGGCGCGAGGATATCCCGTGCCCTTTTTCGTTTGCGCTGGTGTTGATAGAGCCGCGCGGCGCTCCTGACCGCGCGCAGTTCCAGAGACTTTGCCTTCTGCAGCCGGGCAATCCTGATGGACTGATTGAAACAGTCCTCGACGTCGGCAAGGCTCCTGGCCGACTGGGCATCGGATCGACCTTTAGATTGAGTCAGCAGACGTTCCCCTTTGAGACGATAGAGTTCCGCCTGGTAGGATCCTTCGCCGGTGCGAAGGGCGATTTCCAGCGCCTCTTCCAGAACGTGGAGCCCTTCTCCGGACTGGCGTGTCTTTGCCAGCGCTTCGGCCAGCAAGGCCAGGAAGTGCGGACACATCAGGTTCGCCCCTGTTGCCTGATGGGCAGCAAGCCCCTGCCGCATCTGTTCAATCGCCTCTTCCTCCAACCCCTGTTCGATCATCGCCCAGCCTCGCGTCATTGTCGCCAGCGCCTGATACATCACCATCCCATGCTCTCTGGCCACTGCGATGGCAGCCTCGGCGTGTTCCTGTGCCAGCCGCTCTTCCCGCCGCAACTGATGAAGGATCGCCGCAAAGAAGAGGGCATGTGCGAGACCGTGAGGTTCGGATAACTCGCGTGCCAGGCTCAGAGCTTCCTGAATCCGATTCAATGCCTGATCAGGCAGGCCAAGAAACCACAGGGCCCAGGCGCCAAAACATCGCATAGCGACGCCTGGGTTCAGCGCGTAAAGGAAAGCATCATCGCGATG
>Ga0068860_100005466_pt1 | contig 12878 bp, 12 predicted proteins | sample KBSSwiS32_FD_66597 | JGI IMG/M metagenome (GOLD analysis project Ga0068860, IMG submission 66597) | Switchgrass rhizosphere microbial communities from Kellogg Biological Station, Michigan, USA - KBS Switchgrass S3-2 | ecosystem: Host-associated > Plants > Roots > Rhizosphere > Soil ... | reverse complement strand
CGCTTCTGTTTGATGGCTGCGGCGCTGTCCCCTTCGGAACCCAAACGCGACAGACGCCGGCTGGAGGCGAGGTTTTCAATAGACCGAATTAAATCGTCCACATCGACAATGAGCGCGGGTGAGCCGTCGGGCATCAGAGCCGCCGAACTGATGTTCTTAACTTTCCCCAGACGAGGATCGAGAGTGCGAACCGCCAATTCCCGCTCTCCCAGAAAGCGGTCTATCACCAGTCCATACCGGGCAGTCTTATCACCCAACACCACGATAGATACTTCGCCGTCCGCGGGTGGGAGTCCCTTCAATTCCAGAACCTGATGTGCCGCCACCAGTCCGACCTGCACGTCAAGCAAAGCGAAATGTTGGCGGCCTTGCACCGATTCGATCTGGTCCCGTGGTAGTTTCAGAGCTCTCTCGACACGAGCCAAAGGGAAGGCGTACGGCTCGCCCGCGATTTCGACCAATAGGGCGCGGATCAGCGAGAGCGTGAGTGGCAATTCGAGCTGAAAGCGCGTACCTTGGCCCAAGCCAGAGGAAATGCGCACCCGTCCACCCAATTCCTTAATGGTCGTTTGCACCACGTCAAGCCCGACACCGCGCCCGGAGATCTCTGAGACCGACTCTTTCATCGAAAAGCCGGGCAGGAAGAGAAACTCGAGCAATTCCGCCTCAGTCATCTTCTGAGCAGTCTCCAGAGTTGTTAGCCCCCGGCGAACGACTGCCCTCTTGACAGCCTCCAGATCTACTCCGCGCCCGTCGTCGGCGATTGTAATCAGCAGCATGCCCGCACTGTGACAGGCCTCCAAATGCACAGTGCCCTCGGCTGGCTTCCCTTGGTTGTTGCGGTCGGCTGGTGATTCAATGCCGTGGTCGATCGAGTTACGCAGCAGGTGGCCCAGCGGCGCTTTGAGTCTCTCCAAGATGTCCCGATCCACGGGCGTGGACTCACCCGTGACCTCAAGTTGCACCGATTTGTCGAGAGACTGTCCTACATCGCGTACCATCCTTCGAAATCCTTGGATTCCGTCGGCGAAGGGCCGCATTCGACAGTCGAGCACTTCGTGATAGAGGCGCGTGGAAAAATTCACGAACCGGCGCTCGAACATTTCCAGGTCCGCCAGCCGCTCCGCTAGAGACCGTTGACAGAGAGCGGCCCGGTCCCGGACCTCGGCCAGGCGTTCAGAAGCTCGCTCGCTGACAGCACCTGAAGGAAACACGTCGCGCACACTATCCAGGGTTTGGGCAAATTGATTCTGGAACCGCTTCAAGTGCAACAAGTCTGCCGAAAACTTGTCCAGCCAGCGGGAGGCCACCAGCGCTTCCCCAGCGAGCCCCAGCAGGCTGTTGAGATTGTCGGCCGTAACCCGGAGCACTCGGTCCGAAGCGGTAGTTCTTGCCGGCGCGGGTTCGGGGACCGGCTCACCCGGAAGCTGTTGGCGAGCCTCAGGTGCAACTTCAGACGAAACACGAGCTTGATCGACAGGCGCGGCTTGTACTACCGCCTGATCAAGCCTGGAGATGGATTTAACGAACGCCTCAATCTCGTCATGTTGGCTCGCTTCCCAGGCTTCAAGATTCTCATCCGAGACTCCGGCAGTTCGATTTAGGAGATCGACACCCGCGAGCATCGTATCGATGAGCTCGCCGGAAATTGTCCGTTCTTTTTTTTGCGCAGCGACAAAGCAATCCTCCATGGCGTGAGCGACGACGACTGCTGCCTGGCGCCCTACAATACGAGCGGCTCCTTTCAAAGAATGTGCTGCCCGCATCAGCTCTTCTAAACGTTGCGTGGCGTCAGCATCTCGCTCGAGTCCGAGTAAACCCTCGGTTAGGACAGTGGACTGAGTTTCCGTCTCCATGCGGAAAAGTTCCAGCATGGACAGGTCACCGAGATTGTCAATATCCGAATTGCTCATGTCAGACTTTTGTTTAAGGTGTAAAAGAGAAGTTCGTCGTCCAAGCAGCCCACAATCTTGTCTTTCCAGCACACGACGCCAAGGGTATAGATGCCTTCTGCCGCTCTTGCCAACGTGGCCGGGGCATTTCTCAGTTCCCTCGGACTATAACGGTGCAGTCCATAGACTTCGCTTACTTCAAACGCAAGCCGCGCATCGTTGCGTTTGCAGATCATCAAACGCTCGGAAGAGTCCGGCTTCCTTGGCTCTGTTCCTACGGTAGTGTGGTCTACTCCAAGGACAACCCCGAGCGCGACACAGAGCAACAAATCTCCACGAACATTTACCAGACCACTAAGAATTCCGCCTTGGTGACCAGGCAAGGTACGTACCGTGGATCGGCTGCCTATTTCCTGCAACACGCTGGTGGGCAAACCAAACCATTCCGCCCCGATACGGAAAATAACGACCGACTTCGTGCCAAGCTCGACTACGGTCTTAACCGCGGCAACCTGGGCAGTCGACTCGCGGAGGGACTCCTCCGTCACTTCTCGATCTAACAGGCGGGCAACGGAAGCGTGAGACTCAGTCAATGCGTCCCCCCGTCTCGCTCCGCCCTACGGGCGCGTCCGCGCAAACGCTCGGCAGCGGCCGAATTCCCCTGCGATTCACTTATCAGCGCCAGCTGCATAAGCGCTTCTACGTGCTCTGGTTCCAGGTAGATTACCTTCTTGTAGAACGTGGCAGCACTATTTCGATCCCCCATCGCGTCGCTCACCAAACCAAGGAGAAAATAGGTCCCGGATGATGGACCTCTCTCGGTTAGGTTCGCTTCGCACCACGCGGCGGCCTCCTGAAGCCGGCCGGCATCAGCCAATCGCCGGGCCGCTTCCAAATCCGTTGCTGGGGCCGGCGCGATCGGAGCGGACCCGGAAATGTGTTCGCTTGTGGTTATCTTCGGAGAAGGCGGTTTGGGTTCCCTCTTAGCATGCTTTCCAGGCTGCGGCCTGGATAGCTCCGAATGCATACGGGGAGCCCCGGTTTTCCGAAACGCGAAGGCCATGGACCGATTCAAAGACTCAAACCCGCTGCAGCTCGCCAGGAACGCCTCCGCTGGACCGACAAACAGGAAGCCATTCGGCGTCAACAGACGTGCGAGCGCTTTCATGGCCAGCTCCTGCGTGGGCCGGTCAAAGTAAATCAGGAGATTTCGACAAAAGATCACATCATATGGCTTTTGATGGAGGCCGAAATCTGGAGAGAGGAGGTTTCGCTGGCGAAACGCCACCAGCTCGCGGAGCCAAGCTGCCAGAACATAGTCGTTTCCCGCAGGCTCAAAATAGCGCTCACGGAAAGCCAGGGATTCGCCTCGAAACGAGTTGGATCCATACACACCGCGGGTCGCACGCTCCAGCGCGCGCGAGCTGATGTCCAGGGCGTCCACGTGGAGCTGTTGTGGCGCGAAGCCGCCGTCCAACAGGCTCATGACCATGGAATAGGGCTCCTCGCCGGTCGAGCAGGGGGCACTGAGCAGACGAAGGACGCCGGTGGGATGCGATGGCAGCCACTCTTCGGTGGCTACGCGCACCAGCGCGGCGAACGCCTCACGGTCGCGGAAGAACCATGTTTCGGGCACGACTACTGCTTCGATGAGCTCCTGCAATTCGTTCGTCGAGCTGTGTAGCTGCCGCCAGTAATCGTCGGCTTCCTTAAGCCCCACGGAGGCCATCCGGCGACGAACCGCGCGTTCTATGCTGGCGCTGCCGACCGATGCTGTGTCGAGACCCATCGTGCTCTTCAACAGGCTCTCGAAATCGACTCGCGCCATTAGAAAGACTCCACCTGTTCCCGGAACAAGTAGTTGCCGACAGTTGCCGACAACATATTTTGCACGCCTATCCGTTGGATAATTCCACCCGCCTCGGTGATGACTGGTCCCAGATAGGGCGCGTCGGCCGCCAATATGCCAGCGTCTTTGAAGTCTTCTTCGGCTCGGTGGATGGTGTCCGTAGCGTGCTCCGCCAGAAATCCAAGCAGGTGGGTTTTGCCCGACTTTTCACGGTAGTTAACCAGGATGATCCGAGTGCTCATCCACTTTCGCGAAGCCTTCCCCAGCGCCAGCTCCGCCAGATCGATGAGCGGGACCGGCGCTCCGTGGTAGTCAAATACTCCGGCAACGCCAAGTGGTGCATGAGGAATATGTTTCGATTTGACCAGGGGCAGGACCTCCACTACCTGAGCTGCCTCGATAGCGTACCGGTCCGTTCCAAGCTGGAAAACCAGAAACAACATGGCGCCTTACACCCGCACGGTGAAACTGGCGACGCCGTCCTGGAGTCCGCGCGAGGCCTCGTTCAACTGTTCGATAGCAGAATTCGATTGGCGCAAGGAGGTAACCGTCTGTTGCGCTGCCTCGCTGAGTTGAGAGAGTGAATCACTAATCTGCTGCGCCCCGAGTGCCTGCGATTGCATCCCTTCGCTGACGGTTTCGAAGTTTGGCGTGAGCGTCTGCACATGGTTAATGATCTGGGACAGCTCCTCGCTAACTTGCTGCACTACTTCGACGCCCCGGCGCACTTCCTCAGAGAATTTATCCATCCCCATCACGCCGGCGGCTACTGCTGACTGCATTTCCTTAACCATCTGCTCAATATCGCCCGTAGCCCCAGCGGCCTGATCGGCCAGCCTTCGGATTTCCGTAGCTACCACCGCGAAACCACGCCCATAGTCGCCCGCTTTTTCTGCCTCGATGGCTGCGTTCAGCGACAGGAGATTCGTCTGGTCCGCCACCTTGCTGATGGTGGTTACCACTGTCCCGATGTTGCTAGCCTTTTCGCTGAGAGTGCCGAGGCGAGCGCTGATCGAAGCGGAAGCTTCTGTCACTTGCTGCATGGTGGCTTTCATTCGTGCCAATCCCGTTTGACCACTACCTGCCAGGACTGCAGTCTTTTCGGCCACCTCCGCGATGTCTTTGATGGTTTCGACTAATTCTTTCGAGGTTGCGGAAATCTCCTTTGAAGTGGCGCCGATCTCGGAGGTGGTTGCCGCGATTTCTCCGGCCGTGCTCAGTTGTTCTTGAGCAGTGGCGGCAATTTCCGTGGCGGACGTGTTTACCTGTAAGCCCGACTTCTGAACGCGCCGGATTAAGGAAGATAGCGAGTCGGCCATCAGATCAAGCCCGCCGGCTAAAACTCCAAACTCGCCGTCTAACGCCAGCGTCATCTTCTGGGAGAAATCCCCAGTACGCATGGGTTCCATGGCTGAAATCAGACGGGTGAGTGGCCGCTTGATCGCCTGGACAAGAATGTAACCCGCGGTCAGCGCGAGAAAAACGCCCACCAGCAAGCTGAAAGCGATGATCCAATAGGTTCGGGAAGAGTGCTCTTCGGCGAGCTGGGCGGCGCCCGCCAAGCGGTCGTTTTCCTGTCGCACCAAGTTTTCGGTTTGTGACGTGATTTGGCGGAGTCGGGGTTGAACCGACTCCTCGAAAGTTTTCTGGACGGCATCAAATTCCTGTTTGTCGAGATGCCGCATCATCTCATCGTCCGCACGGACTGCCGACGCCAGCATTTCCGCGAGTGCATTGACGCTGGCAAGCGTAACGTTGTCACACAACGGGCGGAATTCGGCGATGGCCTTTTCCATTCGAGCCGATTGCTCACCAAATTGGCGTTTGCTCTGGGACACGACACCGCTACGTTGCAGAATCGCCCCGAGCACATTGCCGTTTTCGGCTGTCAACATTTCGGCGGCAGCAGTACCGATTTGACCGGCCAATTGCTGCCGGCGGGCGATAACGTTTACGGCATTTTTGAGTTCCTGCGTCAGCGTGCGACTCTGCAGGATCCAAGCGCAGCTCAAGAACACGGCTACAACGAACATCATGCCCAAGCCAATGAGCAGTTTCGTCCCGATCGTGAAGTTTTTATACATTTCGCGTCCTTCCATTCAGAGGTGCGCCAACATCGGGATGCTCTGGGGAATCCGGATGCCGGGTTCGCCGGGCCCGTTCACGCTGTGTAAGTGAATTGCAGAACAATTTCGCTCACCACCTTAATCGCTCTGCCGTCCGACTTGAACGGTGAAAACTTCCATTGCTTGATGGCTGTGGTCGCCAGGCCGGCCAATACTGGGTTGCCTCTGACTACAGTGACGCTCTCAACCGTTCCGTCCTCGGCGATGACCACGTCGAGTCCCACCGACCCAGACAATCTCAGCTGTTTCGCCATGGCGCTGTACTCTGGCTTGGTCTTCGACGTCACCGCCTTCATCGCTTCGTCCTGCGGCACTCGTTTCATGTCTGCCGCAAGGAGGCAGGAAACGCACACCAGGACTAGACCAACAGTCCATGCCCATTGCACGGACCGGCCAATACGACGAAGTATCAGGAAATTCATAGATCTACTCCTCTTGCGCTTAAACAACAGCGCGGCGCTGATCACTGAATCCGATGGACGAATCCAATCGACCGAAACCCGCGCACGAATAAGGATATTGCCCTACTTAGGTATCGACTGAACGGAAAGAAGTATTACAGCTCTTGGATATTTCTCTTATAACTCTTGACATCAAAATAGATCGCCCTCCGAGGCTTCGACTGGGCGCCTAATTTGCCTGTTTACAGGGATCTACGGCGTCTTGACGGTCTTCAACATGCGGGATGGCTGCGTGTCACCGCTTGTGGAGTCTTTAATGTACGCTTAAGCGCATCTCAGGGAGGGGGCTCTCTTACTTCTTCTGGCGATGCCTGCAGGCGCTCCGGCGCACCCGAGCGTAGCTAAAATAGGTGCAAGTTGGAGCCATACATGAAGAAAACCGTCCCGGTGGAATCTGCCTCGGTATTGATCGACGAGAAGATCAGGGAACTTGGCGACTGGCGCGGAAAGATGCTCGCGAAAGTGCGCCAAATCGTACACGACGCCGACCCTGAGATCGTTGAAGAGTGGAAGTGGCGGGGAACTCCCACCTGGTCCCACGGCGGTATCGTCTGCACCGGAGAGACGTACAAGAGCGTCGTCAAGATGACATTTGCCAAGGGAGCTGCGCTGAAGGACCCTTCAGGTCTATTCAACTCCAGCCTCGACGGGAATGTCAGACGGGCCATCGACTTCCGCGAAGGCGACAAGGTTAACGAGAAGGCTCTGAAGGCTCTTGTTCGAGCCGCCGTGGCCCTGAACACATCCATAGCGAGTCGGCCCACGCGGGTAAAGCGGAAGATTACAGCCTGCTAACGTATTCCCCATGGTTTTCACAAAGCGTCTTCGAGAAGGCGTATGCAATGGGTCGATCACCTGTAGCATTCGAATCTGGAAACGCCTGCACGTCAAGGTGGGTGGCCGTTACCAGATGGGAGAGGGTCAAATCGAGGTGGATGCAATCGAAAAGATCACGCTTCACGACATCACTCAAGAATTGGCGATAGAGTCAGGTTTTCTGAGTGTGACCGATCTCCTCAAAGTGGCGAAGCATGGTCCCGGCGACAATGTCTATCTGGTCAGTTTTCACTACATCCCTCCCTACCGTACGGCAAGGCCCAAACCACGTTAGATTTTTCGGAGGGTCGCTTACTTTACCGCGGGAAGTTCGGGCTTGCCTTCGGGAGAGTGTTCATCAACGGCGATCGCAAAAAAGCCGCTCACCGCGTAGGTGTTCATGACAGCTACCATGTCCATCGTGCCGCGCCTGCCCCACAATTCGACGGCCTTCGCGAAGGTGGCGGAGTCAACCTTCTTATCGGTGAGCATCTGCCGGCCGAAACGAATGACGGCGGCGTCCTTTTCACTCAAACCAGCCAGTGGGCCCCGCTTCCGAACCACGTCGATCAACTTGGCGTCGATTCCAGCCTTTAGACCGCTGGCCTCGTGCCCATTCCACTCAAGGTTGTAGTTGGTCTCGCGGCAGGCGACCAGAATTGCGAGTTCACGCGTATATGGATCCAGCGTCCCGCCCGTCACCGCCGCATCATGGAGATCCAGCAAAGCTTGTCCCACAGCCGGGTTATAGGTGGCGAAAGCAAGCGGCCCACTCACCGTTCCGCCCTTGCCGAAGATGTCGACGACTTTTTTTCCTTTGGCATCTACCTCGGAACTCTTCAGATAGGGCAGGCGGGCCCGCGACTGGGGATCGAGGTCAGCAGGGAGCTTCGACTGAGCATATGCAATGAAGCCCGCCGACGCCGCGAGCAAAATCACGGCACTCCGGCGCGAGAATGGGGAAGAGGTCATTCGGGTTTCTCCTCCGTTAATTCTACTTCCTGAGCCGCCCTACAGGAGCGAAAAGGGAGCGACCCGCGACTCGAGCTCTATTCAGGAGTGGTTTCGACAGATTCCCGATAGGCTTGCTTGCCTGCTTCGACGGCGGCGCCCAGGTTTTGCACCTGGTGGCGTAGCTTGTCCTTGCCCCGATCGACCACTTGCGCCGCGCTGTCGCGCAATTCTTCGGCACGGCGCTTGGCGTCGTTGGCTTTGTCTTTGAGGAACTGCTGAGTCTCCTCCCCGGATCTCGGCGTGAGCAGCATCGCGGCCGCAGTTCCGATCCCGATACCAATTCCCAGATAGCTAAGTTCTTTGGATGTCATGACACTGGTTAGATCCGTCACGGCGCAAATGGTTACCGTTTGTCTTAATGGCGGCGGACGCACTTGGAGTATAGGTCCGGAAAGACACCTTGAGGATCATACGATTGTTTGAGCCCGGCGTACCGCTGCTGGTTGTAGATGCTCCAAAACTCCGGCTCGTCGTACCACGCGGAGGAATATAGTCCTTTCGCGCCGCCCAGTTCCGCAGTCTTCTTCTCGATCTTTCGATTGAAATAGCCCTTCTCATGGGAGCTGGGGATCACGTCCCAGAATCCGAAGTTGACGTAGAGTCCCTCTCGAAGCGGGCTTAGGTCCCAGACCCTGGTCTTAAACGGGCACATCCAGATCGGCGTGATTCCTATTTCCGAGAACAGAAAATCAAAGAAGTCCGGCGCGTTGCCGACGGGGATATCGATATCCTGAATGACGGATTCGGTTCCGCCAGAATCCGGCATAAGTTTGTACGAGAGCCGCATGATCCGCTGGTAAGTTCGCGAGTTCAGGCCCCATTTGAACAATCTTCGAACCGCAGGGGTTTGCAGGTAGAACTGCTTGGAGCACCAGAACCAATCGGTGTCCCATCTCCAGATGTAGTCTTTGGCCGTAAGCCAGTCTTCTGGTTTGCGCTGGATAGACCGGTAGTAGATGTCCATGTAAGTGTAGTCGCTGAGAGAGGGTGCCTGGTCGACGAACTGGCCCTCCGTGAGATACATTTCATCGCGCGAGAAGATGGTTCCGTCCAGATAATCCGTGCGTCCTTCCGCACAGACTTCCTCGACCCGTGCGAAATAGCTTTTCGGATCGGAGAAGCGGGTGTGAACCAGGCGAACGTAAGGTTTGGCGGGAATCAGCCGGACGGTCAGCCGCAGCGCATAGCCTAGCGTGCCGTAGGAGTTCGGAAACCCGAAGAACAAATCGCGATTCTCCCGGCACGAGCACCGCACCAGGCGGCCATCGCCCAACAGGATATCCATGCTCTCCACGGTTTCGTGGACCAGGCCAAATTTGAAGGAGGACGATTCGATCCCCAGGCCGCTGACCGCTCCGCCTACAGTAATGGTCTTCAGCTGGGGAACGACGGCGGGCACCAGTCCTTGCTTGAGCGTTTGGTCGAGAAGGGCTTCATACGTGATCATGCCTTCGACGTCGGCCGTCATCCGTTCTGGGTCGATTGCAAGCACGTGGTCGAATCCGCTCACATCGATTAAGTGCTTCCCCGCTGAATCGCGCTGTCGGAATAGGTTGGACGTAGACTTACGGAGACCGATGCGCTGCCCTCGTAACCGGGCTCGTTCGAATTCCGCAGCCAATGCGGAGCGTCGTCTTTCGTGATCCGTCATGAATACCTAACGAACCGGTGTATAGGAAGAAATGTCACCCTTGGAGAGCACGATTTGCCACAGCTGCAGCCTGCGGGCGCGGAACGATCCCGCCGAGCACATCAGATAGTATTTCCACATACGATAAAAGCGATCGCCGTAAGTGGCGCGCAGACGAGGCCACGCCTGGTCGAAATTCTCCCACCAGGCCATGAGCGTCTTGTCGTAATCCGGGCCGAAGTTATGCCAGTCTTCGGTTACCCACAGACCTTCCCACGCCGACGTTAGTTGCGCCATGGAAGGAACCAATCCATTAGGGAAGATGTACTTATCGATCCAAGGATCAGTATAGGAATATGATTGGTTGGACCCGATGGTGTGCAGCAGGAAGAGGCCGTGGTCCTTGAGCCGTGCATGTGCCAGTTGCATGAAGCCACGGAAATTCCGGTAGCCGATGTGCTCGCACAGGCCCACTGAGACCACGCGATCGAACTGGATAGATTCGCCGGCGGCGTCCCTATAGTCCCGCTGCTCGAACCGCACTGGCAATCCCTTGCAGAGATCCCGGCCGTAGGCGACCTGCTCGCGCGAGATGTTATAGCTGACCACCTGGCACCCGTATTCTTGGGCCGCAAAATGAGCCAACCCGCCGAACCCGCCGCCCAGTTCCAGCAGCGCCATGCCGGGTTTCAGCTTCAGTTTTCGGCAGATCAGATGAAGCTTGGCCTCCTGGGCCTGATCGAGATTCGCCGCGCCCTGCCAGTACGCGCACGTATACTGCATCCGGCGATCCAGCATGGCTTGATAGAGCTGATTACCCAAATCGTAGTGCGCTTGCGCCACTTCTTTTGCGCGGCGCATGGTCTGCAAATTCAGGACCTTGGTTTTCAGAACCAGGAGCCCTGTCTTGAAGTCGTGCACGTAGCTGGCGAGGTCGGCTCGCCGGAACCGGGTGAAGAATTCATCCAGGGCCGGAACGTCCCACCATCCATCCATGAAGGATTCACCGACGCCGATGCTTCCTTCACCCATCGCCCGATCAAAGAACCGGGGATCATAGACTTGAATATCCCAGGGCTGGCGCCCGTTTACGTCTATGCCCGCATACTTCAAGATTTCCGCGACTTTCCGCGCCGTTGCAGACTGATTCCAAACGGGTTGTTTTTCGGGACTTTGAGACTGGGATCCTTGCCAACTCTCCAAAGTGCTGGTCTGTCGCATAGCAGCTTACCAAACCCCCTCGTATTGTAGTTAGATAGCCCTCCGGGACAATAAGTATAGTCCAACTAGAGAGTTGATGGGGTTCGACCAGGAAACGTTAGATCTTGAACGATTCCAGGGTTTCGGGAGCGAATAACTCCTTAGGCGTCAATAGCCGTTTCGCCAAGCCTTGTTCGTAGGAGTATCGCAGGAAGGTGGCCAGGGTGTTCTGATTGGGCTGAAATCCGTATGGCCAGAAGTCCTTTCCCATCAGAGCTTCCGTTTCAGCGACATGATCCAATACCCACGGGAGCATGGTCTTCAGTCCGGCTGTCTCGTGGAGGTTGGCGTAAACCTCGCGCTGCGATAGCACGAACGCTTTTTGCAGCGATTGCGCGATCCACGGGTTCTGCTTGTACACGTCCCTGCGAATGACCACGGTGTGCATGATGGGAAAGATCTTGGTCTTGCGGTAATACTCGCGTTCGACCGCGCCGTAATTCTCAAACAGCCTACGAACCTTACCGGTTCCGTTACCGAACGTGGAGGGCGCACGCGCCGTGTACATGGCGTCCAGCTCGCCGCTTTCGATCATCTGCGACAGCGTCTTGGTGTCGGCGATTGGCTCGACACGAATGGAGGCTGGTAACGAAAGCGCGATCTTTTCGGAGCGGCCGGGCTCTTCCTCGCCTCCCGTGAAATACGGAGTGCTGCCAACAGAGATCTTGTATTCGTCACTCAACATTCCCCGGATCCAGACCGCGGCGGTCATTTGATACTCGGGCGTGCCGACGCGTTTTCCGCGCAGGTCCTCGGGACGGCGAATCCCGCTATTGGAGTTCACGAAGATGCAGGAATGCCGGAAGAATCGCGACGGGAACACCGGGATCGCGATGAATGGCTGAGGTTCCTCGAACAGCGACAGAACGTAGGATGACAACGACATTTCCGAGGCGTCGAATTCGTGATTCCGGAGCATGCGAAAGAAGGTCTCTTCGATCGGCAGGCTCAAATAGGTGAGATCGACGCCATCCACGCCGATGCGGCCTTCACTCAGCGCGCGGGTTCGGTCGTAGTCCCAGCAGGAGAGCGTCAATCGCAGCTTTCCCTGGCCCAAGAGTCGAGGCGGTGCGGCGGCAAATGCGGCTCCTGCACCAGCCGCCGAGAGCAGTTTTCGTCGACTTACTTTCTTTGTCACGCTGATAGACTACTGTATTCGCAATAGTGAAGCAAACAACACCTGCCGCCGTTCATCGATGAAATCTACGGTCGGGCGCGCGTGGCAGGCGCTGTTCGATGACCGGTGGCGTGGGGCATCGGGCGGCTGGTCCAATGTATCCTGAAATTACATGGCAAGCCGTACTTTCTCACACTCGAAGCGAACCGGTATCTGTAGGTGAGCCCTGACACTCTGCAAGAACTTCGCGGCATTCTTGGTCCACAGGGACTGATTTCTTCGCCCGAAGAAATCAAAACCTACGAGTGTGACGCGCTGACCAACTTCCGGGTGGTCCCGAGCGCGGTGGTCTTGCCGGGTTCCGCCAAAGAAGTCCAGGCAGTTGTCCGGCTGTGTCATCGCGAGCGGATCCCATTCGTTGCGCGTGGTTCCGGCACGGGTTTGAGCGGCGGCGCCTTACCGGTGAAGGGTGCCATCGTGATCGGCCTGGCGCGGATGAAGCGCATCCTCGAAGTGGATCTGCCTAACGCGCGCATCGTGGTAGAACCGGGCGTGATTAATCTGGAAGTTACGGGTCGCGTGGCTGCGGCTGATTACTTCTATGCACCCGATCCGTCATCGCAGTCGGTTTGCAGTATCGGCGGAAACGTTGCGGAGAATTCGGGCGGCGCCCACTGCTTGAAATACGGATTCACCACGACTCACGTTCTGGG